>Ga0183099_1001922_pt1 | contig 11252 bp, 8 predicted proteins | sample Biomet1_FD_127788 | JGI IMG/M metagenome (GOLD analysis project Ga0183099, IMG submission 127788) | Microbial communities from bioreactor (seeded with anoxic lake sediment) at LBNL, California, USA - Biofuel metagenome 1 | ecosystem: Engineered > Bioreactor > Anaerobic > Unclassified ... | reverse complement strand
CTTTTTCCTATTCGTTGAAATCTCTGATTTGCAAGGCTTTTGCGGATACTATACTTGTCAAAAATCGGGCAAGATAAATTATACTTTGCCTTCGGCGGTGGTATTGACAGGAATTTCGACTGCTGATAAAATAGCGACACAACATAAACAACGTTGCCTCTAAAGAAAAACGGCTGGAACGATACCAGTGGAGGTTTATTTGTTGCGCCCGAAAGTATAATTTCTCTTTTTCCTATTCGTTGAAATCTCTGATTTGCAAGGCTTTTGCGGATACTATACTTGTCAAAAATCGGGCAAGATAAATTATACTTTCCCCATAGGTGGCGGTTTCGTGCTATGAAATTATCCAAACAAAGGCAGTTGAGATATTTCTTCTCGACTGCTTTTTTCGCGCCTTTGCTCGGATAATTTGCTATTCATAATGGGAATTACTATAGGTCTTCGCAGAGTTTGTTTTTCTCACTCTTATGAGCAAATTAGCGTTAGCGGGATTGCATATGTATCCTTTAGGTATGCCTCCGCACTACAAAGCACCTGATGCATTGCAGGGGTAATTTGGACGCTGTCGACACCCGGCTGAACAATATAGACGTTAAATGCTGATGAATAGATCTTTAATTTGTTTTTGAGAATGAACATTAACTTGTTGTTACCGACTTCATACCGTGTGGGTTTCCCATTACTGGTTCTGTCACTTTCGCGTTTCATAAGGCGTTCCAACATAGACTTTGCGTCGCTTGCCCATTTTATGCATTTTTCTGCTTGTCCGCAAACTTCATATAAATCGCCGACTCTTGCCCCGGCTTGTGGTGCTCCTGAATACTTGCAATGGTATAGTTCAAACAGAAATTTGTTATTGGTGGCGTCTTCTTGAACTGCAATAACATCAGCCACTTCTCCAGAGCCGTCATCATCAAAGATAAGGCAGTATTTGCCCGACGCTTTCAGTTCTGAAATCAGCTTGTATTGGATACTATCCGTTGCTCTGCCTGTTCCTTGGGATTCTTTACTGATATCGACTCCAGACCAGTCCCACGGGATAATACAAGCAGTAGTAAACATGACTGGGCGAGCTGTTTTTAGTTTGACAAGAAGATTACCCTCAAGAGATGATCCGTCCACAAACCATATTGTCGGAGGGGTTTCTTTGAAAAAGTCTTTTAGGAGCATTTCTCTGCCACGGCTGAAACATATGCTTATGATTGAACCGCTTTTATGACTAACTGAATATCCGGTCTTTGTTATATCAAGAGTAAACTCTTCTTTGAAGTTATCATTACCCACGAAAAAACTCAATGCCGTCGTCTCATCAAATGTAATCAGCCCGATATCCATAAGGAACAATTTAGAATCAAATAACGCTGATTTGACGGTGATTGAACCTTTCCAGTCCGTCTCGATTTCTGGTGGAAAGTCAATTCGATAAGGAACAACTGCAGGACGCATGGTTATTTCTTCTGGAATGAGTGCGCCTTTTAGAACGTCCGAAGTATTAATAGCTGAATTTAGTTATTTTTTCAGCTTGTTTGTCACACCAGTCCTTCCAGTAATTTATGGTCTCAACCCATTTTGCCCAAATCGTTCCCTTGTAGGAACAGCCAATGCTTATGCTACTTCCATTTTCATACCCCACACCAAACAGGTTGGATTTTGTTGCGGTGCCTGTAGTTGCCCCAGTTATTCCCTCGGCAACATCGACGCCTGCGAACATTCTATAACGAATATGATGATTCGATACAGCGGTTTTAAGCCCGACGGTAGAAAGCATAAGACGGTTGATTCCGTACAGGCAGCGGAAAACTTCTTCTCCAGTTATCCGCTTATAATTGTCAAAAACGACCTCAGCTAAACGGTCAGCGATTCCCTTATCTGTTGTGTTGATAAAAAAAACGTTTTTCTTCTCATTCCAGTAAAGAATATGCAAATTCCAGTTGTCGTTCGTAATGTCTTGGCATGTTGTCCAATCCACATTGCTTGTGCAGAGTTCCGTGATTATCAGTATTTTTTCTTGCTCGTTTACGAAATGATGACTGTGTTCCTCATTAAAGACTTTGCCCCATCTTTGCCAACGCCACCCTTTATCCGTCGTGGTGTACATAAACATACTGACTTTTGGCCTAATTTGGTTCAGGGGTATTACCTCCGTGCCAGTGAATCCACGAGCAAGTTTCTGAAGTTCAACCTCACGCCCGATTTTCTCATCCGATGTGTCTTTAAGGATTTTATTCCAGTCCGCATCTTGTGAATACAACTCCTCCAAAGATTCCTGAATATCATCATCAACAATATTTGCGACAACAGAAGCTTCGCCGAGGTCAGCCTGAGTTCGTGCAAAGCGACCAATGAACTGCAGCGTTATTGGTAAGGACTTGTATTTATCGTGGATTGCACAAATTTTTAACTGCGGTATGTCTATCCCCTCACTAAACATATCCACGCAAACAATAATCTTTGAAAATCCATCTTTAACACCCTGAAGAGCCACCCTATTATTAGTTGCTGAGTTTCCGCTAACAATTAGAACCGGCGAGTATTTGGCATAGTGCTTTTGGTATACATTCTCAAATAATGCCCTTGCACGACCCTGAGTAGAAGTACGAACCAGCAACAAATGGGGGAGGCCTTTTGCCATATCAGCCTCAAGAAGTTCAACTGCTTTTGACGCTACCGATAAATCCTTTTTATCGCTGTCAAATTCGTAGATAGGGTAAAAGTTTATCGATTTAAAGTATCCGCGTTTTTGGGCGAGGGCAAGCGGGAAATTATAGATGATATCGCCATCAATCTTTTTGCCGTCATTACGGAATGGCGTAGCAGTAAACTGTAAGCATCGTACGGACCCGAATGCTTTTTTCACCTTGTTCCAAGAGTTCGCGGGGATATGATGTGCCTCATCAATAATTAAAGTATCGCATGTTGATGCCAAAAGTTGAATAAATTCATCTTTAAAACGTCCTGAATTAAGTAATGACATTGTAGTTACAATCAGGTTGCTTTTGTCGAGTAAGTCTTGTAATTCGGCAATATCATTAGGTGAAGATACAAGGCATCCGACTACTGGGTTTGCAAATTTCTCGTTAATAGCACCGATTTCTCGTAGTTTTCCGAGTGTACAAAACCTTGAAATAGTCTGTTTTCGCAACAGGTCACTTGGCACGACGACACAAGTTTTTGCACAATGTTCTGATATGACCGTAGCTATCATAACCTCAGTTTTCCCCGTTCCCGTGGGCATTACGACCGTAGCTGCAGCAGACGATACTGTCCAATGCGACTTAATCGCATAGATGGCACCCAATTGAGCGGAACGAAATCCAACGTCAGCATCTGTTCTACTCTCAGGAAGGCAAAATGTATTGCTTGTCCACGTCTCAAGAATAGCCTCTACACTTACCCAATCAGATCCCACAGGGGCGTGGGCAATGAAATTTTTTGCTCCGATCTTCTCTTTGTCAAAATCCATTTTCAACCCTCCCATGAAATAGAACTTCTGGTACAAATACCTCAAAATAATCCCACGCTTTTAGACTATCAATTTCCTATTATGAGTAGAGTCGATTTGCAAGCTAATTGAATAGTTGAAAGCAGGCTGTACAGACAACTTATGGCATCGGTTATAGAAGGCTGCAATACTTGCAGCGTTTAAAAGAAAAGCGGATAACGAAATGATAAACCAAATTACCCAGCTATAACATAACGGCTTATATGTATTTTATTTTATTACATCGGCAAGATATAAGCCGTTGGCTGCCGCTTGAGCTAATGATCTAGTAAAGCCAGCTCCATCACCACAGGCATATATTTTTGAACAGCCATTCAATTCAAAATCATCTACTCTTGGGCGAGCTGAATAATACTTACACTCGACCCCGTAAAGTAAAGTATCATAATTTGCCGTTCCTGGTGCAATGGTTTCTAATTTTTCAATAGTTTCAATAATGTTATCCAGTTGCCTTTTAGGAATACATAAACTGATGTCACCAGGATACGCATTTAATGTTGGTTTAACAGTAGTATTTTTTAGATTATCCTGTGTTGTACGATGACCATTAACTAAGTCTCCAAATCTTTGTACTACAACACTGCCATTACTAATATAATTAGCAATACCTGCAATAGATTTAATGTATTCAATTGGCTTTTTAAAAGGCTCACTGAATTTTATAGTTGACAATAAGGCAAAATTAGAATTTTCTGATTTTAAGCTTGGATCAGCATAAGCATGTCCATTTACGGTTTTAATGCCATCGGTGTTTTCAGTTACTACTTGTCCGCCTTCATTAAAGCAGAACATTCTTGTTTCATCTCCATAGCGTTTGCTTCTATATGATATCTTCGGGTCGTAAACTTTCTGCGAAATATCCTCCCATATTGTTGATGGGAGTTCTACTCGAACTCCTATGTCAACATTATTATTTTCAACTTCAATGTTGTTTTTGTCACACCAATTTTTTAAAAAACTGCTGCCACTTCTACCGACTGAAAAGACTATATTTTCAGCTAAAATATTTTCGCAATTATTTGATTTTACAATGTGCTCTCCTTTATCAATATCCAAGACTTCACAATTTGTTACTATCTCGCAAAGTCGGGAAATATGCTCAATAAATTGAGTCATAATTTTAAAATTATTTTCGGTTCCTAAATGCTTTATTTCTCCTTGTTTCATAAATAATCCATTTTGTAAGCACATCTTTTTTAGAGCATTATTCGGTTTATATCTAAATTCGGTAGCTCCAAAGGACATTAGTATAGAATCAGCTAATTCCATATATTTCAAAGAAGCCTCTGGTGAAATATAATCTGTCAACCAGCCACCATATTCATTTGTAATAATATATTTTCCATCAGAAAAAGCGCCAGCTCCTGCTAAGCCGTACATTATTGAGCAAGGGGTACAATTACAGCATACATCAGATTTTCTTGTTATCATTGGGCAGTTTCTTTCTGTAATATATTTCCCTTTATCGAAAATGATTATCTTATAGTTATTATTCTTTTTTAGCAAACCATATGCGACCATAAGACCACTGATTCCACCACCAACAATTGCTACATCGTACGATTTCATGAAATCATTCCTCTTCTAGTAATTTTAATAAAAATTTCTCGGTACTTTTCTTTCTATCAGTCTCTTCACCAATAATTGTTGCAATGCCTCGCTTGTTTAGGATTGCTTCTTGAATTGGGTTAGGTTTAGGCAAGAAAATGTATGATTGAGGGCGTTTACTATTATTGCTTTTTTTCCATAATTCATCTAACTTATATAGTAATATTCTAATATTGATATCCGATAGGCTATATCCAATAAATAGAATTGACTTACCTAACATATCAGATCTAAGCTTTATATCTAATGGTGAATCAAAATTTAATCTGTCAAAATAACTGCTTTCCGTTAGCACTATTGAATCATCGCGGATTAAATCACCGTGCAGTTTAATAATCTGTGTCGTTTGCTGTGGAATGCTGACAAAATCCTCAACCGAAACTATTCTTTTGTACTTTTTCCCCCATACATCAAATGCTGTTTCAAGACAATGGTCATAGTTAGTCGTATAAATTAAAGGACAGTTTAAAGTCACTATTGATTTATATATCAATGATTCCTTGATAGTATTACTGTCTATTGACCAGTTCTGATCCATCCAGCTTCTAAGTTCTCCGATGTGTCCTTTTTGAATTATGTAGTACTCAGCTAATGTTAAATTATCTCCATACTGTTTGAATAGCTGTCCATCATATCCCAAGTCCGAGGCAATGTGATCAATTAACTGAGACCAGCTTGGCAACCCTAAAGTAGCAGAAATTCCAGAACCTACAAATAATATTGTATTTTGTTGCTTTATTGAACGTTTTATATTATCAATCATTTGAAGTTTCCTCCAAGAATAATTTTAGTTTCTCTAAGGCAGCTCGTCTCATTGATATCTCATTCTTTTTTTGACCTAATTCTGCAAATGTCTGACTATATCCATTAGGCTGAAAAACACAGTCCCACTGGAAAGCCCGATCACCTCTAGGCTCTTTTACTATAGTACCTTCAATACTGCCTTCAAACGAATGAATCTTTTTTCCGTCGCAATAGGCCAGTACTGTTTTAGCACATACTTTTGCTGTCTCAGTATTTGAGAAATATTTACAAAAGTTATCAGCTTTCAATGAATCCCAAAAAATCTGCGTTAGTCCTCCTGGTAAATTTGCAAAATCTTTTAATAATAAACCTGTTTGCTCAACTATAATTGGTCGCCCAATTTCGTAAAACGCTTTAATAGCTTTATCCACTACAATTTCTATCATATCCTCACTTTGAATTTCATGTATTTTTTTATTAATACCATTTACAGTAATTTTATTTGAGTTTAATATTGATTTTACTTCATTAATTTTATATGGATTAGATGAGATAAAAAAAATATCCATGTCAATCTTTCCTTTTTTAACAATATAGATATGCCTTACTAAAACCTGCTATTGGCCGAGCTTTGCTTAATTGCTATAATATATATATTAAGTAACAGCATATACCAGAATATTACAGATTTCAACATTAAAAGGAAAACCCCATGAGAAGATAAACTCCCATGGGGCAGCATTACCAGAGTGACGTCTGATTATCTTCCGCCGTGGCCAGCAGCTGCGGCGGTATTTTTTTAAGCAGTTCACGGCAGGCTGTCGGCTCCATGATCCAGGTGTTGATCAGCTCCGGCGTCAGGACGACGGGCATACGCGGGTGAACCTCCCGCACGGAGTTATTCGCTTCCGTGGTGAGGATGCAATAGCAGTTCTTACCGTCCCGCTCCTGGTAGATTCCAGCCATGTAGAGAACCTGCTGATCCGGAAGGCGAAAGAGATACTTGCGCTTGTCCTTGCTCCACTCGTAGAAGCCCGTGGAGGGAATCGCGCACCGGTGCTGCTCTAAACTGTTTCGGAATAAAGACCTTTGATCTGCTGTTTCCGATCTGGCGTTGATCACCAATGTCTGGGGTGTCTGAAAGCCCCAATACAGCAGGTCGGGGGTGACATTGCCGTGAGCCTCCAGTAGGACAGGTGCCTTGGTGGAGGGATACACGTCTCCGGGTGTAAACTGGTCACGTCCGCAGCGATCCTGTACCTCCTGTACAATTCGCTGAATTTCTTTGCTGTCCTCTGCCGTAAACTGATAGCGTCCACACACTTTAGGCACCTGCTTTCCGATTAAAACGAGTTCTATATACCGGATATAGTATAGCACATTTGCCGATACGTCTACTCAGTAGCAATAACTCCCTCTTGCATAAATGGAACAATTGTTCTATATAATATTAAAGGAGGGGCGGTGATTATGTGGCACGCAGCATTTTGCATGTGGATCAAAACTGCTTTTACGCATCCGTGGAAATGCAGCGGCATCCGGAACTGCGGGATCAGCCGCTGGCGGTATGCGGCAGTCAAGAAGACCGGCACGGAATTGTGCTGACGGCAAATTATCTGGCAAAGCCCCACGGCGTGAAGACTGGCATGGCCATCTGGCAGGCCCGCCAAAAGTGCCCGGAGCTGGTGGTGCTACCGCCGGATATGACGGAGTATATCCGCTTCAGCAAAATGGCACGGGAGATTTACGCGGATTACACGGATCAGATCGAGCCGTTTGGATTGGATGAAGCGTGGCTGGATGTAACCGGCAGTGTTGGTCTTTACGGAAACGCCATGGAGATTGCCCAGGAGATCAGCCGCCGCATTAAGTTTGAACTGGGTATCACGGCCAGCATCGGCGTAGCGGACAACAAGATCACCGCCAAGCTGGGCAGCGACTACAAAAAGCCGGACGCCATCACCCGGATTGAAAAGGACAACTACAAAGAGATTGTTTACCCGCTGCCGGTGGAGGATCTTCTCTATGTGGGACCTGCGACTAAGGAGAAGTTGCGCCGTGGCGGCATTACGACTATCGGAGCGTTGGCCGAAGCACCGGTGGAGTTTCTGCTGCACAGGCTGGGGAAAATGGGCGTGGTGCTGCACACCTTTGCAAATGGGCAGGACATTTCGCCGGTGCAGAACACGGAACATATTCCAACCATCAAGTCGGTGGGGAACAGCGCCACCACGTCGCGTGATTTGATTAATAACGAGGATGTGCGCCTCATGCTGCTCCTGCTGGCAGAGAGCGTCTGCGCCAGGATGCGGGAGCTGGCGTCCCGCTGCACGGTCGTGGAGCTCTATGTGCGGGATACGGAGCTGCAATCCTTTATCCGGCAGCGCAAGCTGACGACTCCCAGCTGCTCCAGCACGGAGCTGGCCGATACGGCCTACACTCTTTTCCTTGCAAACTATTGCTGGGAGAAGCCTGTCCGCAGCATCGGCGTCCGTGGGAGCGGTTTAGTGGAAGCGTATGAATGTGTTCAGATGTCGCTTTATCAGGATGATCAGCGTCGGCAGAAATGGGAGCGCATTGATGCGACTGTGGATGATGTGCGGAATCGGTATGGCTATATGAGCCTGCAGCGTGCAGTAATTTACACAGATCCGCTTTTAGGGAGAATCAACCCGAAGGATGACCACACGGTGCATCCCGTGGGCTATTTTGTGGGGTGATACGGGATGGAACGAAGGAAAAAATATGTCCCGGTGATTGTCCGATTTGAAGCCGAAGGCCGGCTCCGCCCCCTGATGATTGAGTTTGACGAAAGCCACAAGTATCCGGTGGATCGTATTCTGGACGTTCGACGGGCAGCTTGTGAGAGTGTCGGAGGGGTAGGGGATCGCTATACCTGCCGGATTCAGGGGAAAGAGTCGTACCTCTGGTTTGAGAAAGGGCGATGGTTTGTGGAGGAAAAGGCTTAAAGTGGATACTGCGCATACTCATACGCTGCTCAAGCGTCGATTCTACCGCCTTAGAGTTTTTTCTTCTCTTGTAAAAACCTACGTTATCTAAGTCCCTAAGTTGTTTGTAAAAAATGAGAGCATCCGGAAGGGCTGAAAAGAATTGCGTTTGGCTATGTACAGCGGTAGAATTAGTAGAGAAGAAAGAACTGAGAATCCTTCTGTGCAGCACCGAATCCACTGCATGAGTCCTGATTTTTCCTTTGCACTCTGCCATGAGATGATAGGAGTTGGAACTGAAGACACGGTTGTGTTTTTTGCAGCGCAGTACTAGGATGGTACTCATCTTGCGCACGGCCTCCAGCGCCCGGCACACGGTAGCACAGCCCATGCCCAGAAGCCGCGCGATCCGGCGTATGGAGGGAAAGGCCCGCTTCGTATTCCCGGCCTGCTGGAACAGGCACAGGCATACACAGAACGCGCTGTGAGTGAGGCTCCAGCTGAATATCTCGCGGGGAATGAGAGTGTAGTCCTCTGCCACCGGCAAAAGACAGGCGTATGTCGTCTTCCCATAACCCACGCGCCCGATCTTCTCCTGATACCGGTAGTTGTGGCAAAAGCCAATACAGCCGGCGCGCTTCAATTCATCAATCGCTTTGCGGACGGTGGGAATAGAGCAGCCAGACAGGGAAGCCAGAACTTCAAGACTGATCGTGCATTGGCCAAGGCGATTGCGGCGGCTGTACAGGGCAGCTCCTATGCGTCGCGCGCTGTAGGAAAGCGCGTCATCAAGGAGTAGGCAGTTGGGATTCCGAAAGAGCTGACTTTTTGCTTTCATGTTCTTATCTTCCTTCCATTTTCTCTGCGTGCAGCCTCTTGCACAGGCTGCACGCGCGCCTTTTTGTAAGATAAAGTAAGGGAGCCAGGCATAAAAAAGCCTGACTCCCTTGTTTTGCTGTTTAATTACATGGATGTAGATGCGGCAATGATGGCAGCGTAGGCCCAATAGTCATGCGGTAGATCTGTATAGGAAATTCTGCTTTCGTCATCCTGATCCTGCATCGACGTCCGGCCAAACGCCCGGTCAATGATCGTGACAGCCTGGGCGCGGGTAATATAGGCATTTGGATACAACTCGCCATTTGCATACCCGGTAATCCAGCCCAGGGCAGCAGCCTGCGTCATGGGATCGGCAGACTCCTCTGCAATGGCCCCAGAAGCATCCAGAAGGGCGCTTAAAAACTCCTTGCGCGTAATGTACCGAGTATCATCGAAAACCTCTGGCGCGGCGCTGAGTGGCGTCACAGCGAGTCCCAGACGAGACAGCATCAACGACTCATGTTTTGCCGTCAGATAATCGTCTGGCCGGAAGGTACCGTCGTCGTAGCCGATGATGTAAGCGGAGCCGTTATCTTCTAACGTCACAGGCTGCGGTGTATTTGCTATAGGAGTATCGCCGGAGCTGGGAATCTGACTCCAGCTGCCGGTTAACTGTGTATCCTGTGCTGGCATGGAGAAAGTGCTTTCTCCGAGTTGCTTACCTTCAAGGAGCCATCCGGAGAAGTTCATCCCGGAAAGTACGCTAGGGACTTCCGGCACGGCAACTTCCGCACCGTACCGGTATGCTTTCTCTGCCGGCAGCGCCGGCGCATTTTCCGGTGCAGTACCGGTATACGAGAATGCCATCTGGTAGAACACCGGTGGGCCTCTCGGCTCATGCGCCCCTTTTGGGGCTTCAAATAACCGGCGCAATAACCCGTTTGCTTATGGCACTTCGCCATTGTACCGCCAGATTGAAGAATTGCATGAAATAGGCGGTAATTTTGCGGCAATTTAATTTAGTCCGAAGTTTGGTAAGGGTAGCATATGTTTCGGATCTCATTCGTCGGTGTTATGGTTACGGCCTCTTACATGGCCTATCAATTGCGTCAAGTAAGCGAAGAACCAGGACGTTAGTGTAAGCCGCACCGAAAGTACATAATGTCTCCTGAACAATTTGAAACCACTTACAGCACAAGACTTTGCATCCCATGGATGGTATAATAGATGCAAGGAAAAGAGCCAAGACGGGTCAAAAAGCTTGCACAAGGTCGTGATGTGCAGTTTAGCCGCAGCCGTAAGAAAACGGCAGAGAAAATTCGCAAAGCAGTTGGGAAGCAGCTGCGCTATCTGGCAAGAAACCTTGCTGCTGTTGACGAAAAACTTGCCCTATACTAAACATAATGAGCACTCCGAAGCTCGGAATAACGGGCTATCTTATAGGGAAAATGAGAAGCTTGTGCGGGTACCAAATTATGTAGAATTCCAAAAGCCTTTCATAGCTTCGGCGGTATTTTTTTGAGCAGCTCACCGCAGACTGTCGGTTCCATGATCCAGGTGTTGATCAGCTCCGGCGTCAGGACGACGGGCATACGCGGGTGAACCTCCCGCACGGAATCGTTTGCGCCCGT
>Ga0183099_1001921_pt1 | contig 11256 bp, 10 predicted proteins | sample Biomet1_FD_127788 | JGI IMG/M metagenome (GOLD analysis project Ga0183099, IMG submission 127788) | Microbial communities from bioreactor (seeded with anoxic lake sediment) at LBNL, California, USA - Biofuel metagenome 1 | ecosystem: Engineered > Bioreactor > Anaerobic > Unclassified ... | reverse complement strand
CCACAAAAAACCCCCCCCAGCCGGGCTTCCGCCCGGCTGCCTGCTTTAAATAACGGCTTCCAAACCGCTTGCACTGAATACCGCGGTTATTTCCGACAGTCTTGTCTTCAGTGGATTGTAATCGATCGTTGTTTCGCCGTCATGCGCATGAATGTGCACATGGTACACGCCCGGCAAGCCCAGCAAAGTCTGTTCGACCTGGTCCACATTATCCGGCTGATAGCCGTTTACGAAAAACTTAAGTTGCGAATTGCTGCCCTGCGAAGCGCAGCCACAATCTTTACACATAAGAATTGCCTCCCGTTGCCACCTGCTATTTTATTTTATCTTTATCAATTTCATTGACATCCAATGGTTCATGCTCGAGGATTTTGACCCCTGAAAACATGCTCGACACTTCGCCTTCGCCTTCCATGATGTCCGCCCGAATCGCCATGTAAATATGGCCGATGGCAAACAGGATGATGCCCCAGGCCACATAATGGTGAATCAGATGCGTCGTGAATTCGCCGCCGACGAGCGGATTGATCCAGCCAAAGAGCATCGCGCCCGGGCCGGCCGGATTGACCATAAAGTACATGGCAAATCCGGTGAGTATTTCCAGCAGCACCATGCTGTAAAGTCCCACATAGGACATCCGCGCCAGGGGATTGCGCAGGTACGGTTTATGCGACGGCTTGAGCAGCATATAGTGCAATGCCACGTCGAGCGTAGCCGTATAAAAGGCGCCCTCCCAAACGCGCGGGAATAAACGATCACCCCGATTGACCACAAAGCCATATATGCGCAGGATAAAAGAAGCCGTAAATATAAAGGCTGCGGCAAAATGAATATAGCGGATTAAATCCAGCGAGAACACCAGGCTGCCAAAAGTCGGCTCAACGCCGACCCCACCGGACAAAGGTTTTGTGATCAGCAGTCCCGTCAGGAACAGGATGACAATGCATGCTACCATAATCCAGTGGAAAATTCGCAAAAACGGGCTGAACAGATAATACACTTTACGATTTTTTTCGCTCATTATCCCAGACCTCTGCTACCATTCTTCTCGTAGCTTTTCCTTTCCCAATATTTCTCCCGGCCCAGCCGGGTATGCAGCCCCTCATTCCTGCAACGTCCCCAAATAAGGATCTGTCGTCACGACTTTGATCCGCTTGCCTTCTGCATTGTACATATGCGTGGCGCAGGCCATGCAGGGATCGAAAGAACGGACGACCTTTAAAATCTCCAGCGGTTTGTCCGCTACCTTGACCTTCGTATCCATCATCGCCTTTTCATAAGCGCCATGTCCGGCCTTGCTGTCGCGCGGGCAGGCATTCCACGTCGTCGGCACGATTGCCTGGTAGTTGAAGATCTTGCCGTTTTTGATATGAACCCAATGGCTCAAAGCGCCGCGCGGTGCATCATACAGGCCTACGCCCTTGGCTTCTTTTGGCCAGGTCGATGGCTCCCATTTGGAACTGTCGGCAACCTTCGTGTCACCTGTCTTGATATTTTCAATCAGTTTATTGTAATAGTATTTATTGATATAGGCATTGAGCTGTGCCGCCAACCCGCGGACAGCAGTGCGCCCGACCATCGTCGTCATCCATACTTCCGGCGGCAGGTTCAGCAGTTTGGACACCGCTTCAATCTGATCGACAATGAATTTTTCAGCCCAGTTTGGTTCAGCAATTACGCCCTTTTTGACCTTGGTGTACACAATGATGTACTGGGCCAGCGGTCCGACTTCGCACATCTTGCCCCGCCACAAAGGCGTCTTCAGCCAGGAATACTTGCCCTCTTCATCGAGCGTCTTCCATTCGGTCTTGGTGCCCTCTTTCGGACCCGTGTACTTCGGTTTCGTCACACCCTCCCAAGGATGCAGACTTTTGCCGTCAGCCTCCGGATATTCATACCAGGCATGTTCGACGCCTTCGGTGAATACAGCCGGATCGGAAAGCTCTTCACCTTTGAGTTCGGTAAACTTCGCCGCATTGAGTCCCTTGCCAAAATCTTCGACAACGCCATGGCTGCGAATCAGGAGGTTTTTGAAATAATCGCCGTTGGTCGTGCCGGAACACGGTTCATCCGGATAATCGCCAAAGCTCAAAACCCTTTCCTTCGCCATGCCGCCGCCATCCACATAACCTTTCTGCACGTAGATATGACCGATAGCCAGAAGATCCGGCAGATAGTAGTACTTGACCAGATCGATGCTGGTATTGACCGCCCGATCGACCACGGCCAGGCGTTCCGTATTAATCGGCGCATTCATATCATCCAGCGAAATCGAACAAGGCATGCCGCCGACGCAATACATCGGATGCGGATTCTTGCCGCCGAAAATAACATGCGGCGTGACGATTTCGCGCTGCTTATCGAGCATTTCCAAATAATGGGCTACAGCCAGCAAATGCACTTCCGGCGGCAGCAGCTTGTAGTCCGGGTGATCCCACCACTGCGCAGCAAATATGCCGAGCTGGCCGCTGTCGACAATTTTCTTGACCTTGTCCTGAATCACCTTGAAATATTTCGGCGTCGCCGCCGGAAAAGATTTCGGAAAAGCCTGCGTATCAATGCCGGCCGGCCCTTCAAACGGCAGCTGATAGGTGTTCAGAATCGTATTTTGCAGAGCCGCCGCCGCTGCCGGATCCGCTGCCAGCGCTTCCACCGGACTGACCCAGTCCAAAGCGTGCAAATGATAAAAATGGATCAGATGATCCTGCACGGTCTGGGTGGCCGCCATGATGTTCCGGATATAATTGGCATTTTTTGGTATGGTAATTCCCAGGGCATCTTCCACCGCCCGCAGGGATCCCAGGGCATGGGCCGTCGTGCATACCCCGCAGATTCTCTGGATATACGCCCAGCCGTCCCTTGGATCCCGGTCATGCATGACCAGCTCCAAACCACGCCAGGCCGTACCGCTCGATAAGGCATCCTCGACCTTGCCGCTCGCTTCATCCACTTTGATTTCTACCCTCAAATGACCTTCGATACGCGTTATTGGATCGACCACAACTCGTTTCATCAGTCCACCTTCTTCCCGTCAGTTTTCGACTCATCAGCCTTTGCTTCGGCTGCCTGCCGTTTTTTCTTCTGCACAACGGACATCGCTCCATGCGCGGCCACACCCGCTGCCGTCAAACCAGCGGCAATCGCTCCGATTTTGTCCACATCACCCAGCGGCCCATATTCCGGCATGCGCGTGCTGAACGGCGCATCGTCCCAGAAATGGTCATTCGAGCAGCCTATGCAGGGCGCCCCGGACTGAATTGGATAAGAAAGGCCGTTCCACCAGCGCAGATTGCCGCAGGAATTATAGGTTTCCGGCCCGCGGCAGCCCAGCTTATAGAGGCACCAGCCAGCTTTTGAGCCTGCATCGTCGAATTTTTCGGCAAACTTGCCGGAATCAAAAAATGGCCGGCGGTAACAAGTATCGTGAATGCGGTTGCCGTAGAACTGTTTCGGGCGGCCTTCGCTGTCAAGCGGCGGCAGTTTCCCAAACAGCGCATAATGCATGATAACACCCGTCATAACTTCCGGAATCGGCGGACAGCCCGGTACTTTGACGATCGGCTTGTTGCCGACGATGTAGCTGACGCCCACCGAACCCGTAGGATTCGGTTTGGCGGCCTGAATTCCCCCGCCAGTCGCACAGGAACCATACTCGATAATCGCCGCAGCCCCCTTGGCCACTTCCTGCAGTAAAGACGTAAATGTCCGTCCGCCGGACATGCAGTAAATGCCGTTTTCGGCCGTGGCCACAGCACCTTCTACTGCCAGAATATACTTGCCGTTATACGTCTTCATGATCTCCTGTAAATGATGCTCAAACGGTTCACCCGAACTCGCACTCAAGGCATGACTGTACTCCAACGCAATCGTGTTGAGCACAACATCCGAAGCTAAAGGCGTCCCGGATCGAAGAAACGATTCATCGCAGCCCGTGCACTCATGCCCGTGCAGCCAAATCACGACCGGCAGCGAATTCTTTTCCGCAGCGGCAACGACCTCAGCCAGCATGTTCGTGCTCAAGCCCATCATGGTGGTCAATGCCACGCAACCCTTGATAAAGCTGCGGCGGCTCAGACCTTTTTTTAAATAAACTTCCCACATCGATTCTAATTTGTCCACTCTATCCCTCCTCATTTCATCCGCTATGCAATGCTTCCCCCTAAAAATGATTCCACTTCAGACATCGCCTGCCTTCCAGCGCCTCTGATGGCTATTTTCTTACGACAAATAACCTCTTTATTGCTAAAGAAGCTATGCAGTTCTATTCCAATAGGTGCATCGATTCCTGCCTTTTACTTCGTCTGTATCCTTTGATGCCACCACTGAAATCCATCAAAACATCATCCCCATAAATCTGACCATTAAATTGAAATAATCTAAATATTATATTTTTCTCCATTATATACCTAAGTTTCCAAAAAATCTACATTTATTGCCGCAGATCATATCTATAAATTTAATTAATAATATTATTATCCAGCTTGTCTGATTGCAGCACAAAAACCTCCCCGCTTATATTTTTTATAAATTTCTGATAATTATATATTTTATTTTACCACAGACCAAGAAAAAGAGCCATTGCGCTGCTAAAAATCTCTCAGCGCAATGACCCGAACACCAACCGTTTTATTTTACAATATCAGCCGGGAAAATTCACCGCCGATTTTCACCTTCAGCAGAAGTTCCCTGTTTTACAGGAGTTTCTGATAAATAGCCCGCATGTCCTCTTTGGTGACCACCTTAGGGTTATTGTCCAACAGCCGCGTCACCTTGGCGGCCGCTTCGATGAGATCAGCGAGCACCGCTTCGTTAATGCCCTTTTCTTTTAAGTCACAGACAACGTTCATGTCTTCGATCATCGAATACAGGTTATCGATCATTTTTTCAGCAGCCTGCCGCACCGTGCAGCCGCTGGTATCGAGTCCCATCGCCACGGCAATATCCCGGAACTTTTCTTCGCAGACATCGAGATTGAATTTCATGACATGCGGCAAAAGAATGGCATTGGACAGGCCGTGCGGTATGTGGTACTTGCCGCCGAGCGGATACGAAAGGGCATGCACTGCCGTCGTGCTCGAAGTGGCAATCGAAATCCCACCGAAGCAGGCACCGAGCAGCATGTCTTCCCTGGCCGGCAAATTCCCGCCATCGTTATAGGCCGTGCGAATGCTGCGGGAAATCAGGCTGACCGCCTTTAGCGCAAAGGTATCGCTGAGCGGATTCGCCTTTTTGGAGATATAGCATTCAATCGCATGGCAGAGCGCATCCATGCCCGTATTGGCGGTAATATGCCGGGGCAGGCTCACCGTCATTTCGGGATCCAGGATGACGCCGTCGCAAACCATCTTTTCATTGACGATGCCCACCTTCAGCTCCTCTTCCGGCACCAGAACAATCGCATTCGGCGTTGCTTCCGAACCCGTTCCGGCCGTCGTCGGCACCATCAGCGTCGGCACGCCGCGCTTGGTGATCGCCGCCTTGCCTTTTACCAAATCCCTAAGTTCCACTGCATTGGTCAACAGCAAGGAAACGAGTTTTGCCGTATCCATCGAACTGCCGCCGCCGATACCGATGAGCAGCTGGCAGGCAAACGCCTGGGCTTCGCGGAAGATCGCATTGACCTGTTCCAGTGACGGTTCCGGCGGCGTATCGCTGATGATGTTCACCGTAATGCCGGCCTGTTCCAATATCTGCTTGGGTTTATCGATGACCCCGTGCTCAAACAACCCCTTATCCGTAATAATTACGGCATTTTTCACATCCATCTCTTTGGCAATCTGCCCCAGCTGACTGATCGAGCCGGCACCGGCAACAATCTTTCTTATGTTGATCAAAGAATACATCGTATTCATCGTAAAAAGCCTCCCCGTGTACGTTTCCTTTATTTTCCCTTAATCCAAGCCTCATCCATTTGCACGTATTTTATCGTCTGGCGGAAATACGTAAACGCAATATGCAGTTTTTCGTCAGCTGTCTGCTTGATCGACGGATAAGAAAATTCCCGGTTTTTGCTTTCCGTGGAATTATTGCTCATGCAGTATCCGTCGCCGGTCTGGATGTCGCGGATATACGGCCAGGTCTTACCGCCGTCTTCTGATAAAGCTATGCTCATCGGCGCCCGCGGCGTTCCCCAAAAAGCCTTCCGGCCCAGGGCATCCCGCAAAACAGCCGCTTTGCTGTTGCGCTCCGCCGCCAGAACCGGCGCATCTTCGATCTCATCGTACAAAGATGCCCGCCGCGCCGTATGATCCGTCGCCCGGATATTGTTAAACACCAGCGCCAGATGGCCATTTTGCAGTGTCACATACTGTATGGATGAATTGTTGTTGGGCAATGCAGTAGCTTCCGGCACGGACCAGGTGCGGCCCCCGTCGGTCGACAAACTGCGATAAATATGGTCGGCCCAGCGGCTGCGGTATAAAGCCAGCAGCGACCCGTCCGCCAATTTGTTCACATTCATATGCACGCAGCCGACGCTGCCCGGCACCTCGTATTCCGTCCAAGTCCGGCCCTGATCGGCCGATATCTTGACCGCACTCGTGTCATAGTCGCCGACCCACTTTTCACCAGGCCTCGTATAGCAGTGAAAAATCGGCAGGAGCCATTCGCCTTTATCCAGAACCGTGATCGGCTGGCGAATGAAGATTCCCGGCTGATCAAACAGCGGCTTGATTTCACTCCAGGTATAGCCGTTGTCCAGCGACGTGCGGCAGCGGACAAGCGCGGTATCCTGGTTGCCCGCCTTTTGCGCGGTGTAGAGCAGCCAAAGCTTCTTGTCCGGATCCATAAACAGCACCGGATTCTGTTCCGACCGCTCCGGATCCTCCGACAATTTTACCGGCTTCGTCCAGGCCGAAGAACCCTGCGACAAGCGCGACATGTACACGGATATATCGCTTATGCCTTCCTGGGTTCCCGAAAACCAGGTGCACAGTAAATCTCCGTTGGGCAGCGGCAGCAGGTTCGCCGCATGATTCTGCGGGCAGCCCGAAGGCAGGTACGCTTCCGTCCAGCCGTCCTCCGTCAAACGCAATTTTCCATCATATTGTTCTTCCAATGCATTCACTCCTCAAAACTGTATCCTATTTATTGAGCGCGCTCATGGCAACCTTTACCACGGCTTTCCTCACGCTCTGCGTCTCCATACCCGCATTGCAATTCGGCCGGTGCACATCCCAAGGAAAATAGACGGCAAACATGCCCGCCTGCAAGGTCACCGGCACTTCATCCGCCATCGCCGCATAATACAGGATGTCATTTGCCTGCATTTTGTCTTCTGCCACGGCGCCGGCATTTTCCTGCAGGCCCGCGCCGATCATTTCCGCGCCTTCAATGATGTACTGGATATCCAGATATTTTTCATGCCGTTCCGGCCGGCGTTCAGCCGCTGGCTGCGTCTTATACGAGGCCAGTTTGGCAAAAATCGCCTCGCCTTCCACAGCGTATTTTCCGTCCGCCATTTTCTGCAAGTCATGCTGCCGCAAAAATTCCAAACCCTTTTGGATTGCCGCCGGATAAAAAGCCCGTTCTTTTTCTATATTGTGCAACGTCCCAAGAATCATGTCCAACATCTCCCGTTAAAGATTTTACAGCAGCTTCCTAATGGTTGATCTGCAGTTTATTTCCCTCGTCCTCTTTGGCAGCTGCTTTTCTCGGCATGACCAGCCGTTCGACAAGCATGACCACCGCCGGAACAAGCAGGGCAATGTAGATATTGTCTATGCCGAATGGATTGTCGAGCAGATACCAGGCCGCCGTCGCTACAGCTGCCGTTACCAGGCCGATGTTCGCCCCGCGGGTGCTGTTGAAAAACGGCAGATAAAAACCCAGCACGGCGACCACCGCAATCGTCAAGCGCAGGGCCCGGGTAAAGAAGGACAGCTTGAGAATTTCCGGTACACCGAAGACGAACAGCAGCGGCAAAAAGCCGATGACAATCGAGATCATTCGCGTCATTTTCAGTTGTCTTTCCTGGGTCGGTTTATACTTCGGAACATAGAAGTCCTGCACGACCAGCGAGGCAATCCCGAGCGCTACCGTGCTGACGCTGACAAAAACAGCGGCAACGATCGATGTGGTGACGATCCCGGCCATCAACGGTGTCATGCTCTGCAAAAAGATCGGTAAAGCGTACAGACCTTTCATTTCGGGATAAAGATATCTGGCAACTACACCGATAGCGGCCAAAATCAGCCCAAGCGGCAAGCACAGAAGCACCGAATAAAAGCAGGATTTTTGCGCCTCATGCGCATTTTTTGTGGAAGAAATCGCCTGCATGACAAACTGCGTCGAAAAAATCGAGCCGGCAGTCGCAATGATCCAGGCCGAAATGGTATTGAACCCGATTTTGCCATCAAAGGTGAAATAGTATTCCGGCAGCGAATCCATGACCGGCTGAATCCCCCCCGACATGGACAGCGCCACACCCAAAACAATGATGACGCCAATGTACTTCATGGCCGCGTGAATGATCGTCACATAAGCAACGCCCTTCATACCACCCAGCACATAGTAAAACGTGCTGACAACCGCAATGATCAACATGGCTACCGGGATATTGACATGCATAATCGACGTCAAAGCCGCTGCCCCGCTGATGTAGTTGCCGACATTGACCAGAAGCAAGGCCGCTATCATGATGACCGATACGATCAGCTTGGTTGACTGTCCGTATTTTTGCGCAATCGCGCCGGAAATCGTGAATTCTCCTGACTTATACAGCTTCTTTACAAAAAAGAGGCCGTACAGGAGATAGCCAACAGCTGCCGCGATTACAGACCAGGAGGCCGCCATTCCGTATTTAAATGCCGATTCCGCTGTCCCCACCGTGGATTTCGCACCGATGAATTCCGTCATCAGCAGTACGGCGACAACAACGGCCGGCATTGATTTTGCCGCATTCATAAACTGCGCATTGGTTTTACTCCGGAGTTTAACGCTGAGCCAGCTTGTTATAATGATATAGAGGACGACCATTCCCAGAATTAATGCCGTATCCGCAGCACTAAATTGATGAATACCCATATTTTCCCCGCCTTTTCATTTTTTATTTATTTTAAATTATTTGTATAATGAGAATACTTCTTGCAAAGCTGCATCGATTACCGGATTGGCACAGTTCGACGGTTCACGAGCCGGGCCGACCGGATAGCCGAGCAAATTCGCCGCCCGTTTGACGACGGAATTCGGGTTGCCCATCTGCATGACATTGCGGAACGGGCGGATCTTCTTCTGCGCTTCATTGGCTTCGGCGATTTTGCCTTCCGACCAGAGTTTGTAGATGCTGACCATCAGTTCCGGAAATACATTCGAGCAGCCGGAAATCGCCCCGGTGCCGCCGGCCATGAGTGTCCAGAGAATCAAGGAATCACTGCCCGCCAAAACGCTCAAACGCTCTTCCGTATTTTCAATGTATTTCAGCGTGTTATCGAAATTGCCGCTGCTATCCTTGATGCCGATGATATTTTCATATTTCGCCAGTTTCTTTACCGTCTTGTAATCGATATTGTTGCCGGTACGGCCCGGGATATTGTAAAGCAGGATCGGCATGTCGACGGCTTGTGCCACCGCGCTGTAATGGCGATAAATGTCATCTTGTGATACGGCGACAAAATAAGGTGATATCACCGACAGACAGTCGACCCCGCCCATCGCCTGCACAGCCCTGGAGAGCTCAATGGTTTCCTTTGTCGTCACACAGCCGGTGCCTGCATAAACAGGAACTCTGCCTTTTACTGCCGCCACCGCGGTTTTGATGATTTCCATTTTTTCTGCCTGTGAAAAGGCATAGAACTCGCCGTTTGTGCCCAGCGGAAAAATCCCGCTGACACCGGCCTCGATCAGATGATCGATAAAGTCCGCATAGGCTTTGGCCGCAAATTTTTCCTCCTGATCGAGGGCGGTAAGAACGGGTGTGATAATCCCTTGTGGTTTAAACATACTAACAGACTCCTTTTTCATAAAACTTTATTTTAAGAGTTCGGCAAACTTCACCTTTGCCATCTGTGTTCCCAGCTTCAACGCTTCCGTCATGCTGCGACTGTCGGCGATTCCCTGACCTGCCACCGGAAAAGCCGTTCCATGATCTACTGATGTGCGGATACAAGGCAGGCCGACCGTTACATTGACGCCGGTTTCAAAGCCGAGAACCTTAATCGGGATATGCCCCTGATCATGATACATGACGACGACGATATCGAATTCCTGCTTTATTGCAGCCCGGTAAAATACGCTGTCCGGCGGGATCGGCCCCTCGGCCGCAATGCCTTTGGCCTGCGCTGCCGCCACGGCCGGCACAATTTCCGCCTCGTCTTCCGTGCCGAACAAGCCGTGTTCGCCGGAATGCGGATTCAAACCGGCCACGGCGATCCGCGGTTTCTCGATCCCGAGCAGCTTCACGGTTTCATCGGCCAGTTCAATGACCTTCAGGACGCGCTCTTTTTTCACCAGATCGCAGGCCTCACGCATTGATACATGCGTCGTCACATGGATGACCTTCAGCGGCCCGCCGACGAGCATCATCGAGTAATCCTTCTGCCCGGTCAGGGCTCCAAGAATTTCCGTGTGTCCCGGATAAGGGCAGCCGCCCATATGTAACGCTTCTTTGTTCAGCGGTGCCGTAACAATCGCGTGGACTTGCTGCTGCTGGGCGCATTTCACCGCCGCTTCGATATATGCATAGGCGGCCTTGCCGGCCCGGGCATCGAGCTTGGCAAACGGCAGATCCGCCGGCAGATTGTCTAAATCCACGATGTCAATTACACCGTATTCCCTGCCGCCGGCTTCCGGACCAGCAATTTTCCGGCAGCGCAACGGACTGCCGATGATTTTAACGGCCCGTTCCATTATTTTTTTATCGCCAAAGACAACGGGCCGCGCTGCCGTGTAAATCTGCCGATCCGCCAGCGCCTTGACGATGACTTCCGGGCCGACGCCAGCCGCATCGCCCATCGTAATTCCTAAAATTGGTTTCATTTTGCAATGACCTCCTTTAAATTCCCTTTTGTATATGCATCCGTCCCGCGCAGGGCGGCAACCGCCTGCATAAAAGAATCACGGCCTGATGCTGAACGACCCCCACGGGCCGTTCTGGATGTACGGCCAGGTGCTGATACCTGACTACTACAACTATGGGATGGCCACCTACACCGACGCTGGCGTCATGCAGCCCAACATCACCCAGGCGATGTGCGACGAGGCTATCTGGGTCATGCAGCCCAACATCACCCAGGCGATGTGCGACGAGGCTATCTGGGT
>Ga0183099_1001920_pt1 | contig 11263 bp, 11 predicted proteins | sample Biomet1_FD_127788 | JGI IMG/M metagenome (GOLD analysis project Ga0183099, IMG submission 127788) | Microbial communities from bioreactor (seeded with anoxic lake sediment) at LBNL, California, USA - Biofuel metagenome 1 | ecosystem: Engineered > Bioreactor > Anaerobic > Unclassified ... | reverse complement strand
TATTATTCGTTTACATATATTTGCGGCCTATAAAAACAAAATATTATGAATAACTCAACTACAACGCTTCCTTTTGATGCTTTGACAAGCGGATATGTTTTAATACCTAAAAAGCTCCTGATAAAAGTCCTGAATCAACGGGAAAAAGAGTGCAGCTATGCAGAGGCTTTTCTGACTGTGCTCACAAGAGTAAATTACATGGATACTACGATGTACATCCGCGGTCATAAAATTACTTGTCACAGAGGACAATCTTTCCTTTCCTTCACAAGCTGGGCAGAACTGTTTGGATGGAAACGGGGAAAAACCAGACGCTTTTTCGAGAAAATGGAAAAGGAAGATATGGTCAGGGTTATAAAAACCGGTCTGATGAACATTTCATGCATAGAGGTGGTTAACTATGATTTATGGACCAATAAGTTTACTGAGGACTGGACCAAAAGAAAGAGTAAAACTGATCAATCGTTTAAAGAATTCTGGGATGAGTTTCACGAGGTGACGCAAACTCCCAAAAAGGATATCGAGGCAGCCCGCAGAGCATGGACCAAGCTATCAGAGAAAGAGAGAAAACAAGCAAAAGAAAACATTTATCCTTACTATATGGGGCTGGATAACATCCGCTTCGTAAAGCGGGCATGTAACTATCTGCGTGATAAGTCTTTTCTGGATGAGCAAATAAATTAAACGAATCTGCTGTAAAGCATTTAATCAATGGCAGAATGCAACTGCAACCGCCTGATTGTTATCAGTTTAATTTTTCTCAACCTTTTTGAAAGTTGATTTGTTGTATTGTAAGGAGATATGCTTTAAACCTTAAATAACAACAACTTAAAAAAACAACAGTATGGGAGCAAGCGAAATTAAAAAAGTATTGATTGCCATTGATTACGACAAAACCGCCGAGGTAGTGGCAGAGGCCGGCTATAAAATGGCAAAAGCGATGAATGCTGAGATTACATTACTTCATGTGATATACGAACAACCCAATTATTATGTGGGCAGTCCTGCTGTTTATGAATACCGGATTCAATTCGTTGAAAACTTTAAATTGTCGTTGCAAAAGTTTTTAAATGAAACAAAAAAGCATCTTGGTGACGAATCAATCAGCACGGTTATTAAGGAAGGACAGATTGCGCAGACTATCCTTGAGACAGCAAATGAGATTGGTGCCGATGCCATTGTTCTGGGAACTCACAGCCGTAACTGGTTCGAGAATATCATTGTGGGAAATGATGCGAAAGCGGTATTAAAGAGAACTACGGTTCCACTATTCATTGTGCCTATCAAATAAAAGAAACTACTTATAAAGGAAAAATCCGATGCATCATTGTAAGCTGCACCGGATTTTTTGATTAAACTAACCATCAACCTCACTATTTAACACGCATGAACGTAAGCACTTTTACTGTTTTATTATCCTTCATATAAGTTTGTATAATCAGGTCCTTTGATTTAAAGACCTCTTTCCACAACTCATTTCCCTTTTCAATATGTGACGCATCACGGATGATGAGCTGCACCGTTTCCGATTCTGTCTTGGATATAAAACATGCTGAATAAAGCATCACACTTGGAGATGTTTTATCAAAATGCATTCCCAGCATCGTATTGCTATTCTTGTCATAAGCCCACAGTTGACGGTATTGATAGAACACTTTTCCTTTTGTGGAAACCTTGCCACTGGCTTGCATTCCACCCTTTCCGTAAGCCGTATATGTAACAATTGCAACTGTATCTTTGATTTGTGATCTCCAGGTTCCCAGATATTGCTTATGTAGATCAATCTGGTTAAGATGAGTTTCTGCTGTCTGAGCATTCAATCCGATAGCAACCAGTACCATGGATAAAAAAATCATTGTGGTTAAAAATAACTTCTTCATTTGCTTTAGTTTTAGGTTTACTTTAATTTCATCTCTGCACCTTTTAATAAACAAATAGGAGACAAATAAAGTTTAAGTTTAACAATCCTCTGCTGCCAATGTAGTGGATAAAGTTAGTTAAATGTTTATTCTAAACATATGGCTGAACTCATTTGTTATTTATTAAAAGGTGATGATATGAAAAAGGTTATCGCAGCATTATTTATCATGGCATGTTCGGTGAATATGGCATGGAGTCAGTCATTATCAGAGAATGGTGTGCATAGATTTACCATAGGAGCTTTCGGCGGATTAAACATGCCAAAATTAACCGGAGGTGGTGGTAATCCTTTAAGTGAAAACTGGTCATCGCGTGAAGGTGCTGCATTTGGTCTGACCTTCACATGGAATACAGGGCCACATTTTGCCTGGCGGGCCGATGTTCTCTATTCAAGCGAGGGCGGACAACGGGATGGTATGCAGGCTATTGACGGTTCTTCATACAATCCGCAAGTACCTGCAGGAACTTATTTTTATGCAAAATTTAAAAATGAATCAATCCTCAATTATCTGGAAGTACCGGTAATGGGAAAATACTCTTTCTTTTTAAGCAAATCATCAAAGTTTTATGTTGATTTAGGTCCTTATATCGGTTTTAAACTCAAAGCCAGACAGAGAACGAAAGGATCAAGCATAATTTACGCTGATCCAGCAGGTAATCAACCTGTTTCTGTTAATCCGCAAACAGGAGAAATCATTTCCGTATCAATGGACTCTGATACAAACATAAAGAATCAGATTAGAACTATGAATCTTGGGCTTACAGGTGGCATAGGTTTGACACAAAAGCTAGGATTTGGTGAACTGTTCTTTGATTTGCGGGGTGCTTATGGATTAACTAACATCCAAAAGTATCCGGAGACTGATGGTAATAATCACATGGGTAATTTGCTACTATCGTTGGGGTACTCTGTTCCTTTATAATGCCGGTTTTAGAGGTAGAGATTCTGAATTTGAAACTTTCTACACTATGAAACCAAAAGAAACTATTCGAAACTTATTTCTAATTTGGGGATTAATCGCATCTACTACCTTTTGCTATGCAAGTGCTAATGGTTCTGTTTCAGGCAAAGAAATGGATAAAATTAAAACAGAAGTTAAGGACGTGATTAATACTCTGATTACAGGATGTGAACAAGCCAACTTTGACATGGCTACTGCCGTATTTGACAATTCACCTGATTTTAGATATATCTATAATGGAAACATTTTTGGATATGATGGTATGGTGAAAATTGTAAACTCTATTTTTAAGAACCTGAGCGATCAGAAATATACAATTTTTGATGAGAAATATACTATTCTGGACAACTCCACCGTATTATATACTGCGAATTGCAAATGCATAATGAACTTCAAAGATGGTCATTCTACCGTTTCTGATCCTGAAGCAATGCTCGCTATTTGCAAAAAGAAAGGAGATAAATGGAAAATTATCTATGCCGTAGAATCAACAGTAGATAAAACTATTGAAAAGAAAAATGAAGAGAAACTGGATCAGATTGAACTGTTTAAACAACATATTACAGGACTATGGAAGTGTGAAACTAGCAAAGACACTATCTTTACATGGGATTGCAAGAACAATGGAAATATCATTGAAGCTGATTCATGGTACGAGTCAAATGGAAAGAGATTTTGGAAAGCTAAATCGGTTATTGCATATGATAAGAATAGTGACAAGTGCATTTGGACAAGAGTCTTTAAAAATGGATATACCGATATTTATGCTTGGTGGTTCGCTTCCCCTACTGTAATGGAGACTGTACCAGTAAGCTATATAACCAATCCTTCAAGTGCTTTTTTTAAGATGAGATTTGAATTTCTCTCACCAGATTCATTGAAGCAGATTGTTACGGTAGGCAATAAAGTAGTAGATATTTTTAATTCTCGACGGATTGACAGAAAAATACAAAATGATCCGTCGTTTGCAGAAATGAACCAACGTGAGCTTTTGAAACAATTCAGTGGCAGATGGAAAGGCGAACTTGGTAAAGATACGTTTGATACATGGAATAACAAAATAACAGAAAACAGTCTGGAAATTAATTATATAAACTCTACTAAAGGGAAAATAGTTTCAGAAGGAAAAACCTTTTTTGTTTATGATAGAGATACCAAAAAATTTATTGGATCTAAAATGACTAAAATGAAAGATCCTTATAGTGTAATTTTGAGATTTACTTCAAAAAACACAGCAGAAATTATCAAATTCAAGGATGTAAACAATCCATCTGAAAACTTTTTAAACCGGATACTATTTGATTTCAAGACTCAAAATAAGATCATAAAAACAATTATCACAGAAGATTCATCGCCAGTTGTTATTATTTATAATCGTATCAATAAATAAGTGGTATAAGTTACTATCATACAAAGGATATTATCAACCTATAACTTGTCTTTCTTGACATAGCATCAGGAAAGGCAAGTAATTATTATTAAACCGTCACTACTATTTATTCTGAAAATAAGGTGAGAATATATCCTCAAAAGTGTAAAAGCCAATACTTTTATCGGTAAGATGATCGGCTACAAACAGAATGCCATTTCCGTAAGCCTCACGAGATATGGATTCGTGTATCAGACGTACTGTTTGATAAGGAAATCCAAATATTATTTCATGCTTACTAACAATACCTCCTGCACGAATAGAATTAATTTCTGACTGCTCAATATTAAGTTCTTTAGCCAGCTTTACCGCCGTACCCGAAACTCCTACTTTGCCTTTGAAATGTTCTTCAATGATTTCTATGTCAACCCATGGAGCAATCTTCTTGAGAAGTTTGGCAGCAAAGATCAGATAGTTTACTCCCAAAGTGATATTGGGACTCCAGAATACAACCGTATCTTCAGAAAGTTTTTTCAGATACTCCCTCTCCTTTTCTTCATAATGTGATATTGCTGAAATGATTTTTATTTTTTGCCGGGCAGCTGTTTGTCCATAAGTATATATTGCAGAATCTGAAGAAAAATCAATTATCACATCAACCGGGTGTATTTTGAGTAAATCAGTGACTGCGATAGTGGAGTTTGAATAAATAAGTCCCGGTTCATCCGACTCAATACCCAGAAATTCAGGAATATTTCTGTGTTCAAGTATTTTCTTTCGCCTAAGTACCCATTCCAATGAATAAGTCTTATTCTGGAGTATTACACTAGCTACGGCTTTTCCAGCTTTACCAAATCCGATTAAACCTACTTTCGTTTTCATCTCCTTAGTACGATTGATTTACATCCTATAAATATAAGCATTTAAGAAATAGGTTAGTAACTATTTCTGTTTTTTTATACTTTTTTCCAACAGCAAACATCATTCATAACTAAAGTAACACCGATAATAGTCAATGCTTATTATACCATTCCACAAACTTGTCCCATTTTTCTTCGTTGGCCGATTGCCATTTCGAAAAAGCATCTTCATCTCCTTTAAAAAGCAACCAATGATTGTAAGCCTCATAATGACCGGCATCCAGTATATCTTTATTCATTTTGAAAAGTTCAACAGGATATTTCTCGTTGATCTTTTCACTGTAATAAGAATTAAGAAAACGTGTTCTGATTCTATCCAATGAATTAAGATCTATTACTTTCTCATTTGCTACTGAAATGGCTAATAATGGTTCATATATTAATCCCAATGAATTCTTTGAATCGGGAAAGAACTTTCCTTCTTTCGAAACCTGAATAACATTATCAAAGCTTATGTTAATGGTGTCCGATTTTATACTTATAAACGACTTGTAGCCATCATACAGCAATTTGCTTATTTCTTCGGTACGTTTGCTATTACGCTCCAGATTCATGAATTGCTCCCCATAAATCATCGCCAGTGTTTTCTTAGCTGTTCGCATATAGCCTCTGGCCAGATGGTAGTAATTTGACGGGTATTGAGGATCCACCTTCACACCTTGTTCAAAGAGTGTTATTGCTGCATCGAGGTTTTTCTGATTCCATTGCACTATGCCTTGTTCCAAATATAGTCTGCCTGAGTTTGGGAATCTCTTTAACCCTCTTTGATATGCCTTTATAGCTTTATCATGTTTGCCAAGATAATCATAACTATTACCAAGCATTTGGTAGCATTGGTCGTTGGCATTGTCAAACTTAATAGCACGTTCAACACTTGCTATGGCATTCTTATAATCTTTCTTAATATCATAAGCAAAGGCTATTTCATAGTCGTAAACATAGTCTTTCTGATTTTCCTTTTTTGCTTTTTCCAAAAGAGTTATGGCATCGTCAGGAAATCCATTATCCATAAGTTCTATAGCCCTCTGAAGATCAGACTTTCCCTCGTTTGCCTGATTATCTACTTGTCCATAAAATGACAATGAGATAAAAAGGCATAATGTAGTAAAGAGTACTTTCATAAAAAGATTTATATTGGTTCTACATTACTTTATACTTTCCATTTTCTTCTTGTTTTATAAGCTTGTTAACTCCTTCTGTAAGCTCTACCTTGTTAGCCGGATTCTTACAGTAGGCTATAAAAGAAGTCATGGTTTTCTTGAAAATATCGTCACTTTTTAGATTGTGACTATCCAGTATAGCAGTCTGAGAATAGCAAGCCATAAAAACTCCGAGTAAAGCCGGCCCTTTCTCCATAATTGGTTGTAAAGAATCATCAAGAGTAAATGAATAGTCAGGTGTACCCGTCATCCAGTTTAAAACAAAACTTTCTGCTGATTTTAATTGTGAATCTTCTTTATCCAAAGGAGAAGATATGATATATTTTGCACACTCTAAAACCTTATCTTCAGCACTCTTAAAATCATTCTTTCCCTTTAATGGCACTTTATCTAAATCTGAAAAATCCTGAGAGAAGCTATTAGAAGCTACTAGCATTAAAAGCAATGTGAGAAGTAATGTTCTTAGTTTCATTTTGTTAGATTTTAGTTTGTTAATATTTTGAAAATGCAAATGTATTATTATTATTGAATAAACAACTATTTTTACTAACTAATTATAATCATCAGTTATTTTTTAGTTGGTTATTAAAAACAAAAGGATTAACCTTCTAAAAGATTAATCCTTTTGTTTTCAATAATATATGATACCAAAGAGCCTCTATAAATTAACAGGCGATCTTTGAGATGTAAAACTTACAATGTCTGAAATCTACTATCTCTCTCCTGCTCTATGAGTTGTTTCATTATATCTGTCATTTCAACTTTGTTAGAAGGATTCTTGCAATATTCAAGAAATGACATCAGAGTACGTTTCAATATATCATCATTGTCATCTCCACCTGTGTTTTCAATTGTGTACTTGGAATAATATGCCAGATAAACTCCAAGTACTTCTCCGTTATTGCCTACAATCTGAGGCAATGCATAATCAATACTAAACGTAAAATGTGGCGTACCGGCCATCCACTTACTGATAAAATTCTCGGCCGATTTTCTCTTTTTATCATCTTTTTGAATAGGGTTCGTGATAATGTATTTAGCACATTGCAAAACAGCCTTTTCTGCTTTTTTATAATCAGCATCTTCTTTCAAAGGAATTTTATCCAGCTTTGAAAAATTCTGCGCAAATCCCTGAATTGTTATAAAGCTAAGCAGGAAGAATAAAAAAAGTATTCTTAGTTTCAGATCTTTCATACATCTTGATTTTTTATAGTCTAACTAGTTGGAAACTGTGCACAAATGTATAACTATTATTGATAATCCGGTGAACTTATTAAACAAAATGTTCCTCTATTATAATTACTTTCAAATAAATAGGACAATAGCCATACGCCTATTGTCCTACCATTTTTATTACCAATAAAAATTAATCATAAACCTATTATCGAACAATCAACTACAGTAATCCATATTCAGCTGCTTTCGCTTTCATGAATTCCAAACTGCCAATTGCCAACTGATCAGCATCATATTTTGAATGTCTCCACAAAGAAACAGCACTAGCCATACCATCTACCTGCGAAGTAAAGTTTTCGAGCACCAGATTTCCTGTAAAATCTATAGATGAAAGTCCACGAAACAGATTATCCCAGTGTACATTCCCCTCACCCAGCATACCACGATTGCTCTCAGTCATGTGAATGTGTTTCAATCGATCACCAGCTGCAATAACTGGATCGTAGAAATTATCTTCTTCAATATTCATGTGAAAGGTATCTAAGTGCAGAACCATATTATCGGCTCCAGTGCGCTCGATCATCTTTAGGGTATCAGTAGCGGCAGTGCATACATAACTTTCATAGCGATTGATTGGTTCTACCCCTATCGTTATGCCAAGTTTCTTTGCATAATCAGCAACATCGGCCCAGACTTCACACACTGTCTGTTCTTCTTTCTCTGTTATCGGCTTTCCGCTGAATACTCCTATACCACTATGCAGCACGCCTCCAAGAAAAGTAAGATCTAATTCGGCCGTTTTGTTCAACGCTGCTTTCATCATTGAAGTTGCCACTTCTGGATAGAATGGAATATGGCAACTTGTAGGTAGATTGAATGTACATACTGCATCCAGATTATACTCTTTCAATTGCCTCTTTACTGTTGTTGTATCAATATCCATTGAAGGAGGCAATAATATCTCAAGAAGATCAAAGCCTGCTCCGGCTGTTTTCTGTATAGCGAACAAACCACCTTCTGCTGTCCATTTTGGGGGAATCCATGACAGGATTGAGGCCCCGAATTTTACTTTTGTCATTTTATCTTTTTAAAGTTAGAATATCCACCATTCGGCTTTTACACCAATATATGTACCCCAGCGCTTCTGGTTAACCTGCAAAAACGGTGAGTAATTATTGTCACGCGCATAATCGTTATAACGTGCAAAGGAGCATACCAATCGAAGATGCGGACGGCACCACGGGCTGCGCTTACCTACAGGAACAATTGTTGGTGCAAAAGAGAACTTCCACATGGCAGCATCGGGATTGTCTCCATCCTTACGTATGGCATAATGTACTTCTTCAATCAGATGCAGCCAGTCTGTTGCATAGAAAAGACTTCTGAAACCCACTACAAAATCTTTCTTTCTGTTATATATCTGTGAACTGTTGAAATATGCTGCCTTATCTGTAGTGGCAGCTCCACCCTTACTTTGGGTGAACACACCATATCCGTTAAAGCTGAACTTTTTCGAAAGATTGAGCAAGAAATGATCAACCACCGTAAAAGAATAGGCACCTGTATATTTACCCGACTCATTCGGAGCTCCATAAGTAGCCCATGTAAATGTATTACCATTATCACCACCGTTGGCAATGCCTGTACCATAACGGACAGCAATATCATTGAAAGACTCGGGCATAGCAGTCTTTATCGGATTAGTAACTTTTATGCCGGCCACCCAACCTTTATCTGATGGGTACTTTATAGAAGCCTTGTCTGACGTAGCCGAAACATGATGAAACTCTCCCAGCAACTTAATCTTGCTACCATCATTCAAATTAAAGGTATGCTCACCTATCCACACAAAGCGTTGTCTGATAGCCGGATTGGTAGCCCCAGCTACTGTTACTTTGTAATTGTACGGATATACTCCGGTAGAATCAGTGGAAGCCGGCATCAATAAAGTTAGTTCTGTAGTCTTGTAACTAACTCCAAACCCTTGTGCTGAATGGTCATCAAAATAGAAATAATCACATATGTGAATATCGTCATACCGACGAAAGCGTGATCCTGCCCAGACTGACCAACGGCTTCCCATTATATTACGAGCTTCAACAAAGGCCTCTGGAAGAATGAAGGTTAATCCATCAGCCGACCGGCTACTTACATTACCCACAAACTGTCCGTTAGCAGAATACATTCCTAGTCGAGCTTGAAAGGTAACATTAGTACTATCTCTCCCTATCAACTTTGGAGTGAAGTGCAAAGCAGGCAACAAGTCGATATAATCGGTCTGCTCCATACGTCCGGCCAGCGAACCCTGACCGGAAAGATTCAACGGTTTCCACATATTGCCTTCGCCTGTTGGTGATGCTCCAACTCCGATTCTTCCTGTGGTTCCCATAGAAAAGCTTGAATTTGTAATAACCACCTGAGCTTTAGCACAAAATGGTATTGCTACTATTATAAATAGTTGAAGAAACTTTTTCATAAAACGATGTTTAAACGTTTAAACATTTGGAGAAAAATAAAAGGAACATAGGTAATTCATCTTGCGATCACAAGAAAGAACATTCACAACCACAGGTATAAGTGTCAACATACCACCACAGGAAGGGGTGCAGCAAAAGCTACTTAGAGGATTTGCAGTATACATAACAGGGATTTTTATAATGATTATCTCTTTATGAAAAATAAGATTTATCTCTTATATCCTTTAATACCGTAGTATGCTACGAAAATGAAGCAAACAAGAGGAACAAGCAGAGAATTTGCAATTCCGGCCATATCAGACAAACGTCCCATAGCAAGAGTAAGCACGGCTCCACCAATGATGGCCATTACAAGAATAGATGCAGCAAGTTTGGTATGTTCACCAAGGTCTTTAATACCTAGTGAGAAGATAGTTGGATACATGATCGACATGAAGAAGCTTGTACCTATTAACGCCCAAAGACCTATTACACCTGGAAACAGAATACCTACAACCAGAAGAACGATGTTGATAAATGAGTATATCCAAAGCAACTGATTGTCTTTTACTTTCTTAAGTAAAGCTGTTCCAACAAAACGACCTACAGTAAACGCGACTAATGAGATTGTAAGGAAATTGGCTGCACTTTTTTCAGGTGTTCCCGGAATAGTAGCTTGAATATAACGAATAAGATAACTCCAGATACAAACCTGTGCACCTACATAAAAGAACTGTGCAATAACTGCTTTCTTGAAATAGCGTTTGCCTAGCAAGATTTTCAATGTCTTTCCTACTGAAGTAGTACCAGCTGTTTCTTCATCCTTAATAGCTGGGAATTTAGTAAATGCTATAATAATAGCAAACAAAAGGATTACAGCACCAATAACAAGATAAGGAGTTTGCACGGAATGCGCCTCTGTCATATAGTAAGCTTTCAAAGCTTCGGACGACATTTTAGATAGTTCTTCTTTAGTATACTCTACTCCGGTAAGGATGAAATGCTGTCCCACCAACACTCCTGTTACACATCCGATTGGATTGAATGATTGTGCCAGATTTAAACGGTACGTAGCAGTTTCAGGCTTTCCTAAAGCTAAAACATAAGGACCAGCAGCTGTTTCAAGAAATGCCAATCCTGATGCGATTACAAATAATGCAAAAAGGAAGAATGCATAAGAACTATGCTCAGCTGCAGGAAAAAATAAGAAAGCTCCAGCTGCATATAACAATAATCCAATGATAATTCCGGTAATGTAGTTGTATTTACGCATTACAGTTGATGCTGGAATAGCTAATAG
>Ga0183099_1001919_pt1 | contig 11267 bp, 10 predicted proteins | sample Biomet1_FD_127788 | JGI IMG/M metagenome (GOLD analysis project Ga0183099, IMG submission 127788) | Microbial communities from bioreactor (seeded with anoxic lake sediment) at LBNL, California, USA - Biofuel metagenome 1 | ecosystem: Engineered > Bioreactor > Anaerobic > Unclassified ... | reverse complement strand
CAGACCATGAACCGACTGACCGCATGCGCTCGGGCAGTGCCCTCCTCATGGCCTTGCCGACAGCACTCCACGCTGGCGGCTTTGCGCTCAATTGAATACGCTGCACGCGCCAACGCCATGGGTGGCGCGGTCATCGCCCTGGCCGATGACGCCTCTGCCGTGGCCTACAACCCCGCTGGCATGACACAATTGCCCGGCACGCAGACAATGATCGGCGCAACGGTCATCGTACCCAAGGCCGAGGTAACTGCGGGCAACCAGGCCACGACAACCACCCGCACCAACTTTTATGTGCCGCCGCACGCGTTCATTACACACCAGGTTTCGGATAAGGCCTGGGTTGGCGTTGGCATGTTCTCCCGCTTCGGCGTGGGTACCGAATACCTCAGAGACTGGGGCGGCACCGGCAAAATCTACAAGGCTGATCTCGCCACGTATTCCATTGCCCCTAACTTGGCAGTCAAGCTTACGGACAACCTTTCTTTAGGCTTTGGTGTGGAGCTGATGTACAGCTCCGCAGACCTGCGCAAGAGGCCCACAGCTACAAACGATATGCGCATGACCGTTGACGGCTTGGGTGTTGGCGGTCAGGTGTCCCTGCATTACATCATCAACGATGAATGGACTGCGGGCTTTACCTACCACACCTCGCAGCAGCACACGGATACCGGCAAGGCTCGTTATGTGAGCGAAAGTGCTGGCTTCCGCGATGGTCCTATGTCCATCGCCCTCACCCTGCCCGCCACGTACACCCTCGGCTTTGCCTACAAGCCCACAAAGCAGTGGAAAATCGAGGCCGATGCCATCTACACCCAGTGGCAGGATTTTGAGAAGATCACATACTCCTACTCCAACTTGCCCACGGCCCCCAACAGGTCTGGAGACATCATAAGCGACAAGAACTGGAAAAACGTGTGGCGCCTGCAACTTGGCGGCGAGTACATGGCCACCGACTGGCTGGCCCTGCGCGCGGGGTTTGTGTGGGACCAAGACCCCATTCGTGACGGTTTTGCCGACTATATGCTGCCCTCAAGTGATCGCCGCATCTACAGCACGGGTTTCGGCATCATTAATGGCCCGCTGACCTATGACTTCAGCCTCATGTACCTGAAAAACAACAGCCGTACGATCTCGCAGAACAGCGGCACCGTGGCTGGCAACAGCGAGTTCAACAACAGCCGAGCTTACATGGCCGGTTTTTCGGTGGGCTACAAATTCTAGCCCAATAATGATTTCCCAACAAAGAAACCCGGTCGCAAGGCCGGGTTTTTTTTGGGGCAACAACCAGAAAGTGACATTTTTGAAATATATCTGTTTTTAAGATCGCCGTGATTCGACACAATTGTAATCAAAATCACTGTAGCCGACTTTTATCAATAGCCAACACACTGATATTAAACGATATTGAATGTTGGCCCGTTTCTTGATTACATGGTCACGTGACTTCTGTCAGGTGGGGGCCGCGTTGGTTAAAGCGATTGCACCCGCGTCCCCTTGATAGATGGATTGTCTTATTGTACTGTCTGCAGGTCGCTGCAAGCCACATTTTCGGTTTATGGCGAAGTTTTTACACATTTGAAAACCGCCTATACAACGGCATACTGAGAGGAGTCAGCCACCATGAGCGGAATCCAGGCACGCCTCAACGCCATCTCGGCAGTGATTAATTACAAACCGTCTCACGCCCCCCTCAACTACCATGAGACCAAACCGACGGAAATCTTCGGCGCCAACGTTTTTAATAACAAGGTCATGAAAGACCGCTTGCCGAAGCCCGTCTACAAATCTTTGCAGAAAACCATCGAACTGGGCGAACGCCTGGATGCCTCCATTGCCGACGTGGTCGCGAACACCATGAAGGATTGGGCCATCGAAAAGGGCGCCACCCACTTCACCCACGTTTTTTATCCGCTGACCGGCATGACCGCTGAGAAGCACGACGCCTTCCTGGTGCCTGATGGCAAAGGCGGAGCCATTGCCGAGTTCAGCGGCAAACTGCTGATCCAGGGCGAGCCCGACGCCTCCAGCTTCCCCTCCGGCGGCCTGCGCTCTACCTTTGAAGCCCGCGGCTACACCGCCTGGGACGTTACCAGCCCGGCCTACATTCTGGAAAACCCCAACGGCACCTTCCTGTGCATCCCCACCGCGTTCCTTTCCTGGACCGGCGAGGCCCTGGACAAGAAGACCCCGCTGCTGCGCTCCAATCAGGCCTTGAACGTTCAGGCCAAGCGCGTGCTGAGCCTTTTCGGTGTCGAGACCAAACTGCCTGTGACCTCCTATGCCGGTCCTGAGCAGGAGTACTTCCTCATCGACCGTAACTTCGTGTTCTCCCGCCCGGACCTGCTCATTGCTGGTCGCAGCCTGTTTGGCGCTAAATCCGCCAAGGGCCAGGAGTTCGAGGATCAGTACTTCGGCGTGGTTCCCCGCCGCGTGCTTTCCTTTATGATGGAAGTGGAGCGCGAGCTGTTCAAACTGGGCGTGCCTGTGAAGACCCGCCACAACGAAGTGGCCCCCTGCCAGTTTGAAATCGCCCCCATTTACGAGGCTGGCAACCTGGCCACTGACCACAACCAGATGGTCATGACCACCCTGCGCAGCGTTGCCAAACGCTACGGCATGATCTGCCTGCTGCACGAGAAGCCCTTTGCGGGCATCAACGGCTCCGGCAAGCACCTGAACTACTCCCTGGGCAACGCCGAACTCGGCAGCCTGTTTGATCCGGGCGACACCCCGCACGACAACGCCCAGTTCCTGGTGTTCTGCGCTGCCGCCATCCGCGCCCTGCACAAATACGGCGCCATGCTTCGCGCCACCGTTGCCACCGCCTCCAACGACCACCGCCTGGGCGCCAACGAGGCTCCTCCGGCCATCATGTCCATGTACCTGGGCGAGCAGTTGGCCGATGTTTTTGAGCAGATCAAAAAAGGCAAGGTCAACAGCTCCAAGTCCAAGGGCGTCATGAACATCGGCGTGGACACCCTGCCCCCGCTGCCCATGGATCCGGGCGACCGTAACCGCACCAGCCCCTTTGCCTTCACCGGCAACCGCTTCGAGTTCCGCGCCGTGGGTTCTTCCCAGTCCATCGCGGGCTCCCTCGTCGCCCTGAACGCCATGATGTCCGACTCCCTGGACTTCCTCGCCACCGAGATTGAAAAAATCACCAAGGGCGACTCCAAGAAGCTGAACGCCGCAGTGCAGACTGTGTTGCAGAAGCTTATGAAAGACCACGACGCCATCATCTTCAACGGCGACGGCTACTCTGACGCTTGGCACAAAGAAGCCGCCAAACGTGGCCTGCCGAACCTCAAGACCACGCCGGACGCTCTGCCCGAGTTCTCCACCAAGCCGGTCATTGAACTCTTCACCAAATTCGGCATCCTCACCGAGCCGGAGCTGAAGAGCCGCGAAGAGATCTACCTGGAGATGTACACCAAGACCCTGAAGACCGAGGCCAACTTGGTCGTTCGCATGGCCAGCACCATCATCTTCCCGGCCGCCATGCGTTACCAGAGCGAACTCGCTTCCGCTTGCGCCAACCTGAAGGCCATTGGACACGACTACAAGATGTCCGCCCTTGAGGACGTGACCGACAAGCTGCGCAGCTTGCAGGCCTCTGTGGACAAGCTGGACAAGATGTTGGAGTACGAGGCCAAGGACACCCACGCCGAGGCTAAGTACATGTGTGAAAAGGTCCTGCCCGCCATGGGCGAGGTCCGCACCTACGCGGATGCCCTGGAAGCCATCGTTGCCGACGATCTGTGGGCTCTGCCCAGCTACCAGGAAATGCTGTTCATCCGCTAATCACGGACAGCGGCATTTGCCAGAACAAACAAAAGCCGCCCCTTCGGGGGCGGCTTTCTTTTTTTGTCAATACACACGCGCTTACAAGCCAGGCGGCAGCGGAATATCCAGAGGGGGGTCGTGCTCCCAGCCAAGGGCATCAAAGTGCCACCATTCAGAGGCATAAGGAACAAATCCCTGAGCCTGCATGGCCTTTTCCAAAATTTTTCTATTGGCAATGGCCTCAGCGCTTGCCCCCATATAATGACGATGAGCCTTGTCCGTAAAATCGTCAAAGCCTGTTGGCATGGGCAGTTCGCGACCAGAGGCATCCACCAAAGTCGCATCGACAGCCGCTCCACGGTTATGCTTGGAGCTTTTCACAATGGAGCCATCAGCGGAGCGTTCCGGCTCCAGCACATAGCGTTCATCGGGCACAATGCTCCAAAAAGTTTCCTGCACCGAGAAAGGTCGATAGCAATCAAACAACTTCAGCCCCAGACCTTTGGTACGCAAGGCGCTTTGTACTGCCAGCAGTCTGTGCGCAACCTCTCCACGCAGGAAACAACGGGCCGAGGGATAGACAGCCCGCCCGGTAAAGTTGTTTGTTGTCGCGTAGCGAATATCGAGGACAAGGGAAGGATCGAGACGGGCGACCTCTAAAAGACCGGCGGCGGCAAGACGTTGCTCCGCAGCACGCCGCACAGACTGCGGCGGTGCCACTTGCTCAACAGGGACTTGCTCGCCACGAGCATGGTCGAGGGAAGAAGCAACACCATCGACGGTGCCGCTCTGAGCCTGATGAGGAAAAACAAGCAATGCACAGGCAAGCGCAGCAGCCGCCAAAGGGCGTGACCCTCTGCGCGCAACGCGCCCCTGCGGCATCCCACCCAACACTATTTTTTGTTCTGGCCGCGTTTGGTCCACAGCTGCATATCCTTCATCTTCTTGCGGCGATCACGCTGCAGAGACTTACACACCAGTGGCATGCCCTTCTTATACCCATACTTCTCACGATACTCCACGGGAGTCAGTCCATGACTGGCTAGGTGCTTCTTGGTGATGATTTTAAAGGCTTTGCCGCACACACAGCAAGTAATCGTCTTTTCACGCACGCACTTACTCGGATCGCAGGAAGCCTCATCCTCTTCAACCGTTAGAATGGTACCACCGTCGAACTCCTGTATGCCACGCGCAAGCTTACGCACCATGGAGATGATCTCATCCTCGGTCATCGTCCGCACACTCGCTTGGGCTTTCACAATTTCAAGCGCTTCTTTCAAGTAGTCATCCATAATTTGGCTCCTTCCCTGTTCACGCATGTCGAATGCAAGAGTTCCGCACATTGCGTTTGTGTTACTTTACAGTTGCGCGTTACCACTAGCAGAGTTTCGCGTCAACTCTATCTCATCCGCTACCATACACAAAACAGTGATCATTCTCTATATGAGCACTGTGTATCAACGCTTAACAGAGCATATACGATTCAAAACGAATATAATACGGCACAAAAAAGGCGGAGCCACTCCAAAGGAGCAGCCCCGCCTAAATAGACAGCGTTTCAGTATCTTATTTCTTCAACCAGCTCATCATGCCGCGAAGCTTGGTCCCCACAACCTCAAGGGTGTGCTCAGAGGCAATGCGACGCTTGGCGTGCAGGGTCGGCTGACCAGCCTGGTTTTCCAAAATGAACTCACGAGCGAACTCGCCGTTCTGGATCTCGGTCAGGATCTTCTTCATCTCTTTCTTGGTCTCTGCGTTCACAACACGGGGGCCGCGGGTGAAATCGCCGTACTCGGCGGTATCGCTGATGGAGTGGCGCATTTTGGCCATGCCGCCCTCGTACATCAGGTCAACGATGAGCTTCATCTCGTGCAGGCACTCGAAGTAGGCCATCTCCGGCTGGTAGCCGGCTTCAACCAGCGTTTCAAAACCGGCCTGGATCAGCGCGGTGCAACCACCGCACAGCACGGCCTGCTCGCCAAAAAGGTCGGTCTCGGTCTCTTCACGGAAGTTCGTTTCAATAACACCGGAGCGGGTGGCGCCAATGCCCTTGGCGTAAGCCAGGGCCATGTTCAGCGCATTGCCGGTGGCGTCCTGATGCACGGCGACAAGCGCGGGCACGGCGCCGCCTTCGGTGTAGGTGCGGCGCACCATGTGGCCGGGACCCTTGGGGGCGATCATGATGACGTCAACATCGGCAGGAGCCTTGATCTGGCCGAAGTGGACGTTGAAGCCGTGACCAAAAGCCAACGCCTTGCCGGCGGTCAGCCCCTGCTTCACTTCGTTGTCGTAAATAACCTTCTGCAACTGATCCTGAGCCAGAATCATGATCACATCGCCGCGTTCCGCAGCCTCGCGGGCGCTCACCGGCTCAAAGCCATGTTCCTTGGCCAGCTGCCAGTTCGGACCGGCAGGACGCTGGCCCACGATGACGTTGACGCCGGAGTCGCGCAGGTTCTGTGCGTGAGCGTGGCCCTGGCTGCCGTAACCAATGATGGCCACGGTTTTGTCTTTCAAAAGCGTCAAATCAGCATCGTTCTCGTAATAAACTTTCATGTCGTCTCCTCTTTAATTAGCAGGGCAACGCCCCGCATTGTTGACGGGGGTTGGCCGATGGACGCTAGCCCTGCATGGAACGCTTCATGGCAACCATGCCAGAGCGCGAGATCTCCTTGATACCGAACCGTGTGAGCAAGCCCACGATGGCGTTGATCTTATCGTGGTTTCCCACTGCCTCAATGGTCAGCTCGTCAATGCTCACATCCACCACCTTGCAGCGGAAGATGTCCACGGTGCGCAAAATCTCCGCGCGATTGGCGTCGTTGGCGTTCACCTTGAGCAGAACCAGCTCGCGCAAAACGCTTTTCATTTCCGTCAGGTCCACAACCTTGATGACGGTGATAAGCTTGCGCAACTGCTTCACAATCTGTTCAATGATCTGCTCGTCACCCTCGGTGGAAATGGTCATGATGGAAACGCCAGGATCAAGAGTCGGTCCGACGTTCAAGCATTCGATGTTAAACCCGCGGCCGGTAAACAGCCCAGACACGCGCGAAAGCACGCCAGGCTCGTTCTCCACGGTGACGGAGAGTGTGTGTCGCATGTTCACAGGCCTCCTACACAAGCAGCATATCGGTGAGGGAAGCCCCCGCCGGGACCATGGGATACACGTTCTCCTCCCTTTCCACGCGCACATCCACAATAACTGTGCCGGGCGTATCCAGGGCCTGTTTCAGAACGCGCTCCACATCCTCCTTCTCCGTAATGCGATAGCCTGTGGCCCCATAGGCCTCGGCAAGCTTCACGAAGTCGGGTTGGGCATCCATGCACGTTTCGCAGTAGTTCTTCTTGTAAAAGAGCTCCTGCCACTGGCGCACCATGCCCAGATAGCCGTTGTTCAGGATGACGATTTTAACGCCCAGATTGTTGGCCACGCTGGTGGCCATCTCCTGGATGTTCATCTGAATGGAGCCGTCGCCCGCGATGTCGATGACCATCTTTTCCGGGTGGGCAAACTGCGCGCCAATGGCGGCGGGGAAGCCGTAGCCCATGGTGCCCAGACCACCGGAAGACAAGAAGGTGTTGGGCTTTTTGTACTTGTAGAACTGGGCCGCCCACATCTGGTTCTGGCCCACCTCGGTGGCGATGATGGCATCGCCGTCTGTAAGTTTATACAGCATTTCCACAACGTACTGCGGCTTGATGCTGGATGTCTCGCTCTGCTTGTAGGTCAGCGGATGCTCTTTGCCCCAGTGCTGCACCTTATTGACCCAAGGCATATGACCAGCCTCGAAGTCATACACATCCAGGCTCGGCTCCAACTCTTCCTTCAAGGCCTCCAGCGCCAGGCGGCAATCTGCCACCAGGGGCACATGCACGCTGACATTTTTCTGGATGCTGGTGGGGTCGATGTCGATGTGTACAAGATTGGCCTTGGGCGCAAAGGTGCTCACCTTGCCGGTCACGCGATCATCGAAACGCGCGCCCACGGCAAGCACAAGGTCCGCGTTGTTGATGGCCATGTTGGCGGCATAGGTGCCGTGCATGCCCAGCATGCCCAAGAACAACGGGTCGTCGCCCGGGAAGCAGCCCAGCCCCATAAGGGTGGCCGTTACCGGAATGTGGAGCTTCTGGGCCAGCCAGGTCAGGGCCTCGTGCCCCTTGCTGGTAATGACACCACCACCCGCGTAGATCAGCGGACGCTCCGCCTCACGAATGAGGTTGGCGACCTTTTTGATCTGCCCGGAATGCGGCTTATAATTGGGATTGTAGCTGCGCATATGGACTTCGCCAGGCCAAACGAACGTGGTCCGCTGCTGCATAATGTCCTTAGGCAGGTCAATAAGCACCGGGCCAGGGCGGCCGGACTTGGCGATGTAGAAGGCCTGGCGAATGACAGAGGCCAGGTCGTCGATGTTTTTGACGAGGAAGTTATGTTTGGTGCAGGGCCGCGTAATGCCCACGATGTCCACTTCCTGGAAGGCATCGTTGCCGATGAGCGGCGTGGGCACCTGGCCAGTAAGAATGACCACCGGAATGGAATCCATATACGCAGTAGCGATCCCGGTGACCGTATTGGTGGCACCGGGACCGCTGGTAACCAAGCATACGCCGACCTTGCCCGAGGCGCGGGCGAAACCATCAGCGGCGTGAATGGCTCCCTGCTCGTGTCGCACGAGCACGTGTTTGAGCGAGGAGTTGGGCAACTCGTTGTAGATGTCTATAACGGCTCCGCCCGGGAAGCCAAAAAGCACCTCCACTCCCTCACGCTTCAAACATTCAAGCAGAATCTGAGCTCCATTGAGCTCCATAAATCTACGCCTCCTGATGACGATATTTATCCAGCAAGGCTTGCAGTTTCGTCTTTCCGGCAAGCTTCTTCTTCTTCAATTCCTTGATTTCCTGCAAAGTGACAGGGCTTAGGAACGGCTTGCCTTCTAGCTTCTCGATCATCTTGTCAAATTCCAGGTGCTGCTGCCACAGGGCGTCCAGCTCGGAGTCCTGCGCAACAAACTGTTCAATAAGGGCGCGATCACTGGCTTCCATGTTTGTCTCCTCATGTTTGGAGGTTGCCTTGCGGACTGGTCTCAGCTTCCCACTGAGGGCCAGACCGGTTCCGCGTCGATGTGCAATCGTAGCGTCTTGCCCCTGCTCGTGTGGCCCGCATCCAGTGTTACCTGGCTGCGTTTCAGGTCAAAAAGACCTGCCACGAAATTCACTAAGGCCGTGTTGGCCTTATTATCCACCGCCGGGGCCTGAAGCCGTATCTTCAAAAACTCCTGGTGCAGGCCAGCCAGCTCGGTACGCTTAGCCCCTGGCTGCACCCAAACACGCAGCACCCATTGGCCATCGCCCGTTCTGCGGGCAAAACACCGGAGCCTCTCCGGCCACGGAAGTTACTCCGCCTTGCGCATATACTTCAGCTTGGATTCCAGATTTTCCAGCCTCGACTCCGAGGGGTCCTCCGACTCCAGCATCCGCATATGTGTTTCAATGAGCCCGCGCAGCTGGATTTCAAACTGGCTGCGTTGCCGCTTAAGATTCTCAATGTCTTCATACAATTGAGCAAGCCGGGTGTGCCCCTGTTGCACCATACTCTCGGCCTTGGCGCGTGCCTCGTCCAGAATAAGCTGGGCCTCCCGGTTCGCACCAACCTTGATGTCTTCCACCATCTTCTGCGTGCTCATAAGCGTATCACGCAGTGTACCGTCGCGCTGGCGAAACTCCTCCACCGAGGCTTCCATGCGCTTGACCTTCTTAATAAGGTTTTTGCGCTCCTCGGCCACGGCGCCCAGCATCTCGGCCACCTCCTGCATCACTTGGTCGACCTCGTCGGGGGCATAGCCCCACATCTTTTTGGCGAACTTGCGGTTCAAAAGGTCGATCTTGGAGATGGTCACGGCGGAGCCTCCTACACGCCCATCATGCGCATGGAAATGTCGACAATCATACGATCAAGCAGGGCATTGATAATTTGGATGCCAAAGATGACCACCAAGGGCGAAAGGTCCATGCCGCCCATAATGACAAAAGGCATCCAACGCCGAATGCGCTCGTACACCGGATCAGTAATGTTGCGCAGAAAACGCACGATAGGATTATAGGGATCAGGATTCACCCAAGTGAGCAGAGCCGCGATAATGGCCGCCCACATGTAAACCGTAAGCAGGGTCGTGGTCAGCTGCACCAGCTTCACCACAACGATCATCAGATAGGACATGCAGCCTCCGCGCATGGGGGCCCCGAAAAATGCCGGTGGCCCTCCGTGTGCCTCTTTCTTGGCACACCCCCGTCGAAGAATCAAGCCCCTACAGAGGCACGGGATATTCTGGCCACGCGCGGCCCAGGGCCCGCATGAGCGTAAAGAAATCCGGCACATGCACATCAGCGGACAGCGAGGGGCTTTTGTAGGCCCAAAAAGGAACCCCGGCGTTGCGTGCCGTATGCTCGTCCACGGAGGAATCCCCCAGGAAAACAACATCTTCACGGCCCATGCCCCAGTCGGCCAAAATGGTCTCAACACCTTCCGGGTCCGGCTTGGGGCGCTTAACCACGGCGGAAGTCATGACCGGATGAAACAGCCCTTCCAGATCAACGGCCTCCAGCACCATGGGCATGGTATCCATGCGGCTGGTGTTGACAGCAAGGGGAAAGCCCTGCCCTTTGAGCCAATACAGCAGACGGCGCACGCCTTCCTCCCGCCGCAGATAGGGCAGGATGTCGCAGTAATTAAGCTGGTGGCGGTATTCCAAAGCGGTTTCGTAGTGCTCCGGCGGCACAATGCGCTTCAGCGACTCGTACACGTTCTGAATATGCGTGTAATGCGCCTCCTCGGCAGTCATGGGAGGCAGGCCGAAGCGCTCGCGGAACTTGTTATAATACACGGTGTTGGCCGCGTAGGAGTCGATAAGCACACCATCGCAGTCAAAAATGAACCCGCGAACGGAGCGCAAAAAATGAGCGTCGGTGGCGTCGGAAAGCACTGTCATAACCGTATGTTTCCTTATTTACTGCTGCGAACTCGGCAAAACAGCCAGAATGACCTGACCGGCCAGCCACGGTTTTGCCTCCGGCAGCCTGTCGTTCCCAAGCAGCTTCCACGCCGGGGCACGGAACACCTGCACATCCTCGCCAAGTCCATCCACGCCACCCTTGCCCGCTCAAGCCCGGCCTCCGCAAGGTCCGCGGCAATACCGACCTCGCGGGTGCACAGCACCGCACCAGGAGCCAGGACAGCGTAACATTCCAAAAGTTTGCGCCAGGCCAATGCTTCCGGCAGGGCGTCCGGCGGGGTCATGCCCGAAAGCGTGCGGCCTAAGGCCATGGCTTCCTGATCCGTCTCGTCGTCATCCACAACAGCATCGCCAAGGGCAACACTCTCGCCCAGGCGTGCCCAGGAATCATTGAGCTTTTGCCCAATGCCGCGCAGCTCCATAAGGCCTTCTTCCTGGCTCCAGGCCAGCAACAGCATCATTTGCGCACGC
>Ga0183099_1001917_pt1 | contig 11286 bp, 12 predicted proteins | sample Biomet1_FD_127788 | JGI IMG/M metagenome (GOLD analysis project Ga0183099, IMG submission 127788) | Microbial communities from bioreactor (seeded with anoxic lake sediment) at LBNL, California, USA - Biofuel metagenome 1 | ecosystem: Engineered > Bioreactor > Anaerobic > Unclassified ... | reverse complement strand
AAACTCCGGAATGAGACCGAACTTGAGCAGGTCTTCCGGCAGGATGCTCTTGAGCGTCTCGCCGATGTCCTTCTGCACATTGCTGGTCACTTCCGCGCCAAAGCCGAGGATCTTGTGGCCGATGCGCTTTTCGATGATCTTGTCAACGCCGGAGAACGCGCCGCCGCAGATGAACAGGATGTTCGTTGTGTCGATCTGGATGAACTCCTGATGCGGGTGCTTTCTGCCGCCCTGCGGGGGAACGGAGGCAACGGTGCCTTCGAGGATCTTCAGCAGCGCCTGCTGCACGCCCTCGCCGGAGACATCCCGCGTGATGGAGACGTTTTCGCCTTTTCGCGCGATCTTGTCGATCTCGTCGATGTAGATGATGCCCTTGCTGGCCTTATCCACGTCGTAATCCGCCGCCTGAATCAGCTTGAGCAGGATGTTTTCCACGTCCTCGCCGACGTAGCCCGCCTCGGTGAGGCTGGTCGCGTCCGCAACCGCGAACGGCACGTTGAGGATGCGCGCGAGCGTCTGCGCCAGCATCGTCTTGCCGCTGCCCGTTGGCCCCAGCATGATGATGTTGCTCTTTTGCAGCTCGATCTCGTCGTCCTTCTTCGGGGGCGTATGGATGCGCTTGTAGTGGTTATACACAGAGACCGCCAGCGCGCGCTTTGCCATATCCTGGCCGATCACATACTGATTGAGCTGATTGACGATCTCCTGCGGTTTGGGGATGTTCGTCAGGTCGATGGGTTCGGCCTCGACATCCTCTTCGATGATCTCGCGGCAAAGCTCGACGCACTCGTTGCAGATGTTCACGCCGGGCCCCGCGATGATGCGGTGAACGTCCTCCTGCGCCTTGCCGCAAAACGAACAGCGCACGGTGGACGAATCTTCAACTTTTGTCATAAACTACCCCTTTCCGGGTTATCTGCGCGGAGGAAAGACCTCATCGATCAGTCCATACGCGCGCGCCTCATCGGCGCTCATGTAATTGTCTCTCTCGGTATCCTGCGTGACGCGCTCGACGCTTTGGCCGGTGCGCGCGGCTAGGATTTCGTTGAGCCGCTTCTTGAGCTTGAGAATTTGCTCGGCCTGGATGTTGATATCCGTGGCCTGACCCTGTGCGCCGCCGCTGACCTGATGGATCATGATCTCGGCGTTGGGCAGGGCTTTGCGCTTGCCGGGAGCACCCGCTGCGAGCAGGAACGCGCCCATGGATGCCGCAAGGCCGATGCAGATGGTGGATACTTCGCATTTGATGTACTGCATCGTATCGTAGATGGCGAGCCCCGCGCTCACGGAGCCGCCGGGGGAATTGATGTAGAGGTTGATGTCCTTATCGGGATCGTCGCCTTCTAAAAAGAGCAACTGCGCCACGACGCTGTTGGCGATGTCATCGTCAATCGGGCCGCCGATAAAGATGATGCGGTCTTTGAGCAAGGCGGCTGTAGATGTCATAGCTGCGCTCGCCGTGGCTGGTCTGCTCGATGACCATTGGGATGAGGTTCATGTTTGTTCCTTCCTTCTATGGGGAAATGGGGTTGATTGCGAATAAGGGAGAAGGATTACTCCTTCGGCTCCGCCTTTTTCGCGGTCTTCTTTGCGGGTTTCTCGGCCTTCTGCTCGGGTTCGCCCTTGACGAGCACGACGTTGTCGGTGACGATCTTCACGGCCTTGCGCGCAATCGCGTTGTCGCTGAGATACTCGCGGTCGTCCTCGGAGAGCGTCTTTTCAAACTCTTCCACGCTCTTGCCGCTGCCGTCCGCATACTCCGCGATGATGGCCTTGAGGTCGTCCTCGTTGCAGGCAACGGCTTCTTTTTCGCCGATGGCTTCGATGACGAGCTGCATCTTCACGCGCGCTGTGGCTTCCGTGCGATAGCTCTCCTTGAGGCCGTTCATGTCGGTGCCGGTGTACTTGACGTAATCTTCCAGCGAAAGTCCGCTCATGCTCAGCTGATAGCTGATATCGCGCAGCATGTAGTTGATCTGACGATCGACCATCACGGCGGGGACTTCGACGATGGCGTTGTCCGCGGCCTTCTGAAGCGCGATGTTTTCAATCGCGTTCTGGCGGTTCTTCGCGGCTTTCTCTTCCATCTTGGCTTTCTTGTCGGCCTTTAACGCGTCAAGCGTGTCAAAGTCTGAAATGTCCTTTGCGAACTCATCGTCCAGCGCGGGCAGTTCCTTGACCTGGACCGCCTTGATCTTGATGGCGAACACCGCGTCTTTTCCGGCGAGGGGAGCGGAATACTCCTCCGGGAACTTGACGGAGATGTCTTTTTCGTCGCCAGCCTTGAGGCCGACGAGCTGCTCTTCAAACCGGGAATGAACGAGCCGGAGCCGATGACGAGCACCTGGTCTTCCGCCGTGCCGCCCTCAAACTTCTCGCCGTTCACGCTGCCGGAGTAGTCCAAAATCACGCGATCGCCGTTTTCCACGGCGCGCTCGACTTCGAGGAAGCGCGCGTTCTTTTCGCGCTCTTTGTCGATCTCGGCCAGCACTTCTTCGTCTTTGACGACAAAGTCGGGTTCCGGCACTTCGATCTTTCTGTATGCGCCGAGGGTGACTTCAGGCTTGAGCTGCACTTCTGCGGTGAAGGTTACGCCTTCGGCACTGATCGTGCTGATGTCCAGCGCGGGTTTATCCACGGCGGTGAGCTTGTGCTCTTCCAGCGCCGCGTCGTACGCATCGCCCCAGACGAGGTCGAATGCTTCTTCGTAGAAGGCGCTCTCGCCATACATGCTCTCTATGACTTTGCGCGGGGCTTTTCCCTTGCGGAAGCCCGGCACGTTATAGCGGCTTGCGGTCTTGTGGTATGCTTTCTGTACGGCTGCGCCGAACGCCTCAGGCGAAACGGAAATCGTCAGTTTTGCGCGGTTGTTCTCGAGTTTTTCAAAGGTTGCCATGTGCTCCTCCAACTGTATATCGATTGATTCTTTGATCTAAATTGGCATAAATCGCCAGTATCAGACAATATTAACATAGGAAGTCTATCATTGCAACCCGGAAAAGGGCCTGTTTTGCGTGACTTTAGCACTCTTGACGCCACTGTGACAAGAGCCAAACCGCCCGCGCAAAACACGCGCGAATTTTTATGAAACGATCTGCATAAAAGCTGGCAAAAAAAGGCCGTTTGCGCTATATTGATATGGAACATTATACAATTGAATCAAAACCGGGAGGAAAAACGCCATGATCGACGAAAAACGCATGGTTCTGCTCAATGGTTTGCCGCAAAAAATTCACATCAAGGGCGAGGATGAGAAGAACCCCGTGCTGCTGTTTTTGCATGGCGGGCCTGGCGTTTGCAACCGCCACACGGTGATGAAGGATCACGCGGATCTCGCAAAGGTGTTTACCATCGTTGCCTGGGATCAGCGCGGCACCGGCGGCTCCTATTACGGCGCGAAGAAGGAAACGCTCACCGTCGATCAGCTGGTAGAGGACGCGAACGCCCTCGTGAACTGGCTCTGCGAGCGGTTCCACAAGGATAAAATCTTCATCATCGGCGGTAGTTGGGGTTCGGAGCTTGGCACCTATCTTGCCAACCGTCACCCGGAGAAGATCGCAGCCTATGTCGGCTTTGGTCAGGTTGTCGACGGCGCGAAGAACGAGGAGATCAGCTTCGCGTTCGCCATGGAAGAGGCGAAAAAAGCGGGAGACGAGAAATCGATCGCGATTCTGGGCCGCGTCGGCCCGCCGGTAAACGGCGCCTACAAGGGCGGCTTTGACGGCATGATGGCGCAGCGGAACATCATGATGAAGTACGGCGGCTACAGCAAGAGCGCAAAGAAGCGGAGCTATTTTTCCTCCTTTGTCGTGCCGGTGTTCCTCTCCGGCGAATACACGATCAAGGACATCTACGGCCTTGTGCGCGGGTATAAATTCGTGCTCACCGAGATGTGGGACGCCGTGGGCGCGACCAACTTTCCTAAGACCTGCACGAAGTTTGACGTGCCGTATTTCGTCTTCGACGGTGTGCTGGATCAAAACACACCCGCGTCTTTGGTGCAGGGCTGGTTTGACACCATTCAGGCTCCGCAAAAGGAGCTCGTTTGGTTTGAGCAGTCGGGGCACAATCCCATGGGAGACGAGCCGGAGAGATTCAAGCTGCTCCTGATCGAACGCCTGAGCGCAATCGCGAAACAAGAGAAAAACGTGTGACGAACAGGCGTATCCTGCAAAGATAGCAGTTGACGCCGTCTCTTTGACAACCGCACACGATAAGAAACTTTGCATAACAAAAGATTACGCCGCCATATCCAATCATTCATAGTTTAAAGAGGAAGTGACATGAAGAAAATTCTGTACCTTGTGACGATCTTTGCGCTCATTTGCATTCACCCCTATCTGGCAAGCCACGCGAGAGTGGACGATGATCGCGTTCCTTTTACCATCGTCTGGCTGGCGGACACGCAGGAAATGGCCTATGGCAAATATGACCATGCGCTCCAGAAAATGGGCAAATGGATTATGGAGTCTCAAAAAAAGATGAACATCCGCTATATCGTTCAGACGGGCGATGCGGTAGATAACGGAGCTTCCGACTGGCAGTGGGAAGTGTTTGACGAGATGTATCTTCAGTTTCGCGGCAAGATTCCCTACATCTCCGCCGCGGGCAATCACGACGTTAAGAAAAACGGCTATTTGGAGTATTTGCAGCGGGCTCAGGTCAAGGATATCCCGAAGGAGAACCGGTTTCGCGAGGGGGAATCCGCCTACAGCACACTTGAGACCAGCGGTGAAAAGTTCATCTTCGTCGCAATTGGCTACGGGGTGGAGGAAGCGTCTGTTGACTGGGCAAACGAAGTTTTGGAGAAGCACCGTGACTACACCGCGATCCTGCAGTTTCACGATTATTTGCAGGCAGGCGGTAGATTCGGCATCACGGGGAAAGCCATGTTCCATGCGCTTGTCGAACCCAACCCGAACGTACGGCTCGTGCTGTGTGGACACGTCAAGGGCGTCAGCTCTCGGATTGACGAACTCGACGACAACAAAGACGGCAAACCCGACCGTTCGGTGGTGCAGCTGATGTATGACTACCAGAACGCGAAGGACAAATGCGGTCAGCTCCGCACCCTGGTATTTAACCCCAAAGATCACTCGATCACGGTCACCACGTATTCGCCGGTAACCAAGCGCTATTACCGCGACTACATGTTCGGAGACGAGGTAACGTTTACACTCAAGAATGCTTTCTAACAGCACAGAACGGGAAACGATTCCGGGTGAAAAGCGGGAATCGACACGATACACAGGATGAGGAGAACGAACGCATGAGCAATACGATTCAGGAGATACCCCGCACACGATTTCCGGAGAAACTGGGTTTTTGCACCTTTTCGACGGCGAGCAACGTCGTGTATCAGTTCAAGAGCATCTACTATCTCTTCTTTCTGACCAATGTGCTCAAGATCGATATCCTCACGGCGGGTACCATCCTCACCCTCGGCACGATCTGGGACGCGGTCAACGACCCGCTGATTGGATTCTGGGCGGTGAATCACAAGTTTAAAAACGGGGAGCACGTCCGCCCGCTGGCCATCTGGTTTGCCGTGCCGTGGGCGATCACCGTCGTGCTGCTCTTTACGAATTTCGGTCTGCCGAACAAGGCCGCAATCGCGGTTGCGCTGATCGTTTACATGCTCTTTGAGCTGTTTAACACCTTTGTCGGCATCCCCTACAACAGCATGGGAAGCCTTGCTACCAACCTCGACGAGGACAGGCGCTCGATCAACGTCTTTCGCAATCTCGGCGGAGCGCTTGGCGCGGGCATCGGCTCGGTCGCCTGTCTTCCGCTATTAAAGGTGTTCGGCGCGATGGACACAAAGGGCAACCTCATCGACGCCAACAGCTCGCACGGGTTCCTGCTCACCGCCTGCGTGATGGGCGCGGTCTGCATCGCGGGTTGCATCGTCCACTTCTTTACCACGAAGGAGCGCGTTAAGCCCATCGCGGAAGACGACGAGAAGCTCTCGGCAAAGACCGTCTTTACGATGCTGTTTCGCTGCAAGAGCTGGGTGCTCAACATGCTCTATATCATCTGCTACGGCGTGATCAACCTGCTGTTGATGAGCTGTATCACCTATTACGCGACGTATGTACTCGGCAGCACGGCAGCCGCGACCGCCATCCAGGCGGCGTACCTGGTTGCGGCGCTCGGCTCCTCGTTCTTCGTCTCCGCCATCGACCGCCGGCTCGGCAGAAAGCGGACGATGCTGCTGGCGGGCGCGCTGTTCATCCTCGGCAAGATTTGGTTTGTGATCAATCCGTTTTCGCTTGGCGCAATCTACGTCAACGCGATCTCCGTCGGCATCGCGATTACGATCACGTTTGTGATGTTCAACACCAACCGCAACAACATCGTGGATCTCATCGAGTGGCAGTCCGGCAGAAGGCTCGACAGCCTCGTCTCCACGGCGGACAACCTCGCAAGCAAGCTCGCGGTCGCGGGAGCGACCCAGCTTGTTGCAGTCGCGCTCTCCGCAACGGCTTTAGCGCAAAGCTTGCTCAGCAGCCCGCGGGCGCGATTGCGACCATCAACGCCATCCTCGGCTGGGTGCCGATGGCGGTTGCAGCGCTGATGATGATCGTCATCCTCTTTATAAACATCGAGCGGGACACAAAGAAGATGCTGGAGGAAAAAGCAGCCCTCGCGCAATAAACGTGTCATCCGCGCAGATACAGCACCCGCAAGAGAAGAAGATTGTGTAAAAAGTGGTGCCTGTTAATGAACACCACGCCGCGTTTTGTCAAAGAACCTTGATTTGCCAAGCGTCGGGCGGAGTGGTATATTGATTAGAAGCGTGCGGAAACCGGCTTGTCATTCCGCTTGCCGGATCGCGGAACAGAAGCGTGATTACAGGGACTTCTTTCGTAACTTTTTATATAGATGAGGAGCCACTATCATGACTACAGGACACAATTTCTGGGATGCGAGCGTATGGTCGCTGATGATCGAACTGACCATTCTGCTCGTGGGCATGTTGACGGCAAACATGCTGCGCCGATTGATCAAACCACTGCGCCAGTCAATGATTCCCAGCTCGGTACTGGGCGGATTCTTAATTCTTTTTGCAAATCTTGCGGTAGAAAAGATCTCGGGCGGCGCGCTCTTTAGCAAGGTGACCATGGAGACGCTGACCTACCACGGCCTCGGCCTCGGATTCGTCGCGATGGCGCTGCGCTCCAACAAGCGCGTGAAAACGAAAAAAAGCAACACGGCCGTGTTTGACGCGGGCGTGACCACAGTTTCCTCCTATCTCTTGCAGGGCATTTTGGGTCTTGCGATCACGGTCGGGCTTTTCTACCTGATTGGCAACTGGCCGGCTTCGGGCTTGCTGCTGCCGATGGGCTATGGTCAAGGCCCGGGACAGGCGTACAACTGGGGTCACGTTTACGAGACCGCGACCGCCTATGCGCCCTTCCAATATGGCGGAAGCTTCGGCCTCACCGTCGCCGCGATGGGCTTTGTCTCGGCGGGACTTGGCGGCGTTGTCTATCTGCAGCGGATGCGCAAGAAAGGACTGATCAAGTCCTATTTGGAAAATGCGGACGAGATGGAAGACCTCACCGCGGAATCCATCACGGAAAAGGGCGAAATTCCGCTCTCCGAATCGCTGGATAAACTCACGGTTCAGATCGGACTCGTGGTGTTCACCTACATGGCGGCCTATGGCGTGATGTATCTGCTCTCCATCGGGCTGGATGCACTCGGCGGATTCTTCACCAGCACCGTCAAGCCGCTGATCTGGGGCTTTAACTTCCTGATCGGCACCGTGATGGCGATTCTGGTGCGAAACGTGCTCAAGGAGCTGACCAACCGCGGACGCAGGCAGTACCTCAATAACTTCATGCTCGCGCGTATCTCCGGCGTGATGTTTGATCTGATGGTGGTAGCCTCCATCGCGGCAATCGATCTTTCTGCATTCTCGCATCGCGAGTTTATCATTCCGCTGAGCATCATCTGTATTGTTGGCGCGGTTGCGACCTATATCCAGCTCGACATCATCTCTAAGCGTGTCTATCCGGAATATCAGGCGGAGTCGTTCCTTTCGCTCTACGGTATGCTGACGGGAACCGCGAGCACAGGGATCATCCTGCTGCGCGAGATCGACCCGCTGTTTAAAACGCCTGCTGCAAGCAATCTTGTCTATCAGCAACTCTGGGCGATCGTGTTCGGTTTCCCGATGCTGCTGCTGCTGGGCTTTGCGCCGATCGGCCTCACCGCCGATCCTGCGACGACGAACCTGACCAACATCTGGATCACGCTCGCGGCGCTTTGCGTGCTCTTTGTCATAATGAACGTCATCCTCTTCCGGCGCGATATCTTTAAGAAGAAAGAGAAAGCGTAACAACCGAGTGAACCACACAGGCCTCCGGCGAAAGCCGGAGGCCTTTTGCATGCGAACAATAATGATTTCCGCGTAGGAAACGGTCGGATTTCTTCAATATAGGTTGATTTCAGCCTATTTTTTGCATATACTGGATACGGAGGAATGCTTATGACAATCAATCAGGAGACGATCATTTCCATCACAGAAGCGAACCAAAACTTTTCCCGCGCGGCGCGCCTTGCCGAAAAGCACGGAGAGGTGATCATATTCCGCAATAACAAGCCGAAATATCGGTTGGTCGATTTGGAGCATGAACCGGAATTTGAGCTTTCCGACAGCGAACGCATCGACGTTGCCGCGGCTCGCATTCTGCGTCTCTACCGGCCGGCGTTTGAGGAACTTGCCAAGTGATCAAGTTTTCGCAGGAGAAAGTGCTTTTACTGCATCAGCTCATCACCGAGGAGACGGGCGGAGACCCCGGATTGCGGGATTTCGGTTTGCTCGATTCCGCGCTGGAGAGCGCGTATGCGACCTTCGACGGGAATGATCTGTACCCAACCAAGGAGGAGAAAGCAGCCAGGCTTGGCTTTGCGCTGATCTCCAACCATGCTTTTGTGGACGGAAACAAGCGCATCGGCATGTACATCATGCTGACGTTTCTGGAGGTTAACGGCCTTCGTGCGCGGCCGACCAACGAGGAGATCGTTCGCGTCGGACTCGGTGTTGCATCGGGTGAGATCAAATATGACGAGCTGCTTGCGTGGGTGCGAAAAGTCACAAAACGTGGTGAACCGGCTTAATTTCCGTTGACATTCCCTCCAACAATGAGATACACTGACACCGTAAAATTAAATATTCGGATGACGGCATCGGGAGAGACTACAGTTCAAAGTTTGATTCATGTAGAGCCGAAGGGGATTGCGCAACAAACTCTCAGGCAAAAGGACCGATACCCGACGAAGCTTCGGAAAGCCGGATTCTATTCGGCACCGACGAGGCAATTTCGCAATCAGGCACATCATATGGATTGCGAAAGAATCTTTCAGGTACAGATACGGGGCGCGCGACTTGGTTCGCGCGTCCTGTTTTTTTATTCCCAATTTCTCAAAAATTCAATTATCGGAGGAAACAACACATGACACTGCAAAACGACCGCAAGTACACCGGCTCTCATGAGTGGCTCTTAGACCTTGGCAACGGCAGCTATCGCGTGGGCCTGAGCGACTTTGCGCAGAACTCTCTGGGCGACATCGTCTTCATCGATCTGCCGCAGGTGGGCGATACGGTTACAGCGGAAGCTTCGCTGGGCGACGTCGAGAGCGTCAAGGCCGTGTCCGAAGTATTAAGCCCGGTGAGCGGCACCGTCACCGCCGTCAACGAAGCGCTGTCTTCCACGCCGGAAGCCATCAATGCCGACCCGTACGGCACGTGGCTGATCGAAGTGAGCAACGTCACCGCCTTTGCTGAACTCATGGACGCAACCGCTTACGAAGCCTTCTGCGCAAACGCGTAAGTAAAGGCAAGTCCGTTCGGGGCAACGATTTAACTAAGAAAACAAAAAAATAGAATTGTAATATAAGGAGGGATTGCCTTGGGCAATTTTCTGCCGTCCACTGACGCGCAACGGCGCGAGATGATGAACGCCGTTGGCGTTACTACTGTTGGCGAACTTTACGCCGATATCCCGCTGGCCATGCGGGAAAAAGCAGCCGAAGCGGTTGATGCCATGCCGAAAGGCGTTTCAGAATTTGAGGCGCTGGAGCAGATGAAATCACTTGCGAAACAAAACCGCGTGTTTGATGCGATCTTTCGCGGCGCGGGCGCTTACTGGCACCACATCCCCGCCGTGGTGAGTCGCGTTGCCGCAAAGGAAGCGTTTGTCACCGCGTATACCCCCTATCAGCCGGAGATCAGCCAGGGCATCTTGCAGACGATCTTCGAGTATCAGACACGTGCTGTGCGAGCTTACCGGCATGAGTGCTGGCAACGCCTCCGTCTACGACGGCGCAACCGCCGCCGCCGAAGCCGCCGCGATGTGCCGAGAGCGCAACCGCGCGGTGACCCTGCTTGCAGAGGGGCTCAACCCCGAAGCCCGCGAGACCGTGCAGACCTACGGCTTTGGCGCGGATGCGGAAATCGCGCTTGTGCCGAACAAGGCAGGTAGGCTCGATCTCGACGCGCTGAAGCTTGCCTTGAACGCGAATGTCGCAAGCCTGATCCTGCAATCGCCGAACTATTTCGGCGTGATCGAGGATGTGCCCGCGATAGCGGAGCTCGTTCACGCGGCGGGCGCAAAGCTCGTGCTGAGCATGAACCCCACCGCGATGGCGCTGCTTTCTAGCCCCGGCGAACTGGGCGCGGATGTCGCGATTGGCGACGGTCAGCCGCTCGGTATCCCGCTGAGCTTCGGCGGCCCGTACCTCGGCTTCATGGCGTGCAAAAAGGACATGGTGCGAAAGCTGCCGGGTAGAATCGTGGGTCAAACCACGGATGCACAGGGCAGACGCTGCTTTGTTCTGACGCTTCAGGCGCGCGAGCAACATATCCGTAGAGAAAAAGCCAGCAGCAACATCTGCTCGAATCAGGCGCTCTGCGCGCTGACCGCTGCGGCCTATTGCGCCGCAATGGGCCCTGTGGGCTTATCGGAAGTTGCGCGCGCGTGCTACGACAACGCGCACTATCTCGCGGGCGAACTCGCCAAGATCAAGGGGTTTGCGCTGGTGAACCCGGAAGTTCCGTTTTTCCACGAGTTTCTCACCCAAGCGCCCGCGAACACCGAACAGGTACTCCGCGCGCTGGAAGACGCGGGCATCCTCGGCGGGCTTCCTGTCGAAGGCGGCATCCTCTGGTGCGCCACTGAGCGCAACACCAAAACACAGATCGATCTGCTGGTCGAGACGCTCAAAAAGGCGGTGATCGCATGAAACTATCGTTTGAACGAAGTGTAACCGGTCGTC
>Ga0183099_1001916_pt1 | contig 11296 bp, 9 predicted proteins | sample Biomet1_FD_127788 | JGI IMG/M metagenome (GOLD analysis project Ga0183099, IMG submission 127788) | Microbial communities from bioreactor (seeded with anoxic lake sediment) at LBNL, California, USA - Biofuel metagenome 1 | ecosystem: Engineered > Bioreactor > Anaerobic > Unclassified ... | reverse complement strand
GAAAAATAGGGGATTCAAGAACGATAAAGTTATACACATATAAAAGTGGATAAGATTGTATACAATCTTTCGAAAAAAGTGGATAACTGTCAAAACCTTTTAAATTTAACAATACATATTCCCCAAGCAGGGAAAATGATAAGGAAAAATAGAATACCATGATTACATTTTCCACCAAATGCGGGAGTTTGGCCACATATCAATTTAGAATATTTGACCGCAAGCAATTTTTACCCCGGAATTGCCCGCTGGTTGGGTCACGAAATCATCTGGGGAGCTGTGAACGACTATGGTATGGCCTATAATCTCATTTACGCAGAAACGATTAGTAAATATAGATTGAAATGCCAGCCCGTCATTCCCAAACAGTGGAGGTAAATCACCAGCATGATGGGGATGTAAGCAATTGCTTGGATTGTAATGCTTACCTGTATCGGCGAATGGATCTTCACTATTGCCAGTGCAGGTGCTACCCTCATGGATATGGAATCCGAATATCCTACTTTCACAGGAGTCCTCATTATGTGGGAGACCTGTCACCTCTGTGATTAATTGCACTCCATTGTAAAGTTGGTAAAAATATACGAGTCCTCGGATATCAGGAAAAGCTGAGCTTCCGAAAATCCAAGCTACTGCGTCAGGAGATTTATTAAGTAAATCACTCAAAAATTGAAATTGATTATGTGAAGCTAAAAACAAAGCAATCACCTCCACATTTATAATATGCAGCAGGATGGAAAATGTTAGTTAACATAGTGAAGAGATAAAGGTTAATATATCCAGAAAACAGGGGGTTGTCACAACTGTATATAAAGCACCTACATTTTATCATAATAGGGGAATCGACATATAGGCCTAAACGGGCTGTGGCTTTTAGAAACAGACAGAAGATGAAGGATTTGTAATAGATTATGAAAAAATTAGTCATTGGAATATTAGCAAATGTGGATGCGGGCAAGACGACATTATCAGAGAGTATACTTTATCTGAGCGGTAAAATTGGAAAATTGGGAAGGGTGGACAATAAGGATGCTTATTTAGATACCTATGAGCTAGAAAGGGCAAGAGGAATCACCATTTTCTCCAAGCAGGCCATATTTGAAATAGGTGAGACTCAGATTACCTTACTAGATACTCCAGGGCATGTAGATTTTTCGGCTGAAATGGAGAGAACACTCCAGGTACTGGATTATGCCATTTTAGTGATAAGCGGTGCGGATGGAGTGCAGGGGCATACCAAAACATTATGGCGGCTGCTTGACATGTATCAGATACCTGTTTTTTTATTCGTCAATAAGATGGATCAGGATGGAACGGATAAGGACAAGTTAATAAAAGAAATGAAAAAGCAGCTGGATGATGGATGCATTGAATTTGGACAAGTTAAGACAGACGGCTTTTACGACCAACTGGCCATGTGTGATGAAATAATGATGGAAGCCTATCTGGAAACAGAACATATTGAAACCGCGCAGATTAAAAAAGCCGTCAAGGAGCGCAAAATATTTCCGTGCTTTTTTGGTTCAGCTTTAAAATTAGAAGGCATTGAGCAATTTATGCAGGGTATTGTAAATTATTCCATTATACCTTACTATTCTAATGAATTCGGGGCTAAAATATTCAAAATAACGAGAGACGAGCAAGGAAACCGTCTTACGCACATGAAGCTCACAGGTGGAAAACTTAAGGTGAGAGATATCTTAACGAATAGCATCTGGGAAGAGAAAGTTAATCAAATTCGTATCTATTCCGGACAGAAATTCGAGGCAGTGAATGAGATAGAGGCAGGTTCTGTATGCGCAGTAACAGGACTAAGCCAAACCAGGCCGGGAGAAGGCTTGGGGATAGAGGAAGCTTCAGATACACCGGTATTAAAACCAGTACTGTCCTATCAGATTATACTTCCGGAAGGCTGTGACCCAAGAGCGATGATTCCCAAGCTACGTCAGATTGAAGAAGAGGAGCCGGAACTATATATTGTCTGGGATGAACAGTTACAGGAAATTCAGGCACAGATCATGGGAGATGTGCAGATTGAAATTCTGCAAAGTCTTATACAAAGCCGTTTTGGTGTAGAGGTAGCCTTCGGCGCCGGAAGGATTGTATATCAAGAGACAATTGTCAATATAGTTGAAGGGGTAGGGCATTTTGAACCATTGCGACATTATGCGGAGGTTCACCTGTTATTGGAGCCGGGTGAGCCGGGGAGCGGTCTGCAGTTTGGAATAGATTGCAGTGAGGATATTCTGGGTAAAAACTGGCAAAGACTTATTTTAAGCCATCTTGAGGAAAAAGCTCATAAAGGAGTTCTAATAGGGGCAGCGATTACGGATATGAAAATTACTTTGGTCTCAGGCAGAGCACACAATAAGCATACAGAAGGTGGTGACTTCAGAGAGGCTACCTACCGTGCAGTGCGCCAGGGTTTAAAAGAGGCAGAATCCATCTTGCTGGAGCCTTATTATGCCTTTCAGTTGGAACTGCCAGAGAAAATGGTAGGAAGAGCCATGACCGACATTGAGAAAATGCACGGCACATGCGAACTATCACAGACAGACGGCAAAGTGGCGGTTCTTGTGGGGAGCGCCCCTGTTATTACCATGAGAAATTATCAGCATGAGGTAACTGCCTATACCAAAGGTCTTGGAAGGCTGTTTTGCAGCCTAAAAGGATACGGGCCATGCCATAATACGGAAGAAGTTATAGCAAGTATCGCATATGATTCGGAAAGAGACACAGGAAATCCGACAGGTTCTGTATTTTGTGCCCATGGTGCAGGATTTTTGGTCGAATGGGATGAAGTTAAGGACTATATGCATGTTGAAAGCTATCTTCAGAAAAAAGGTGATTTATCGGGAACAACAGCTCAAAGCCAAGCCTCATCTTCAGAAGAACCGGGGATCAGTTTAGATGAGATTGACCGAATTATGAATAAAACCTTCTATGCGAACCAAGGAAAGAAGTCTGTCTGGAAAAGACGCGAACAAACCCGCGAAAGTTATTATGAACCTGTTGCCTATGCCAATAGGCAGAAGGAAACCAAAGAAGAGTATCTCCTTGTGGATGGCTATAATATTATCTATGCATGGCCTGAACTGAAAGAGCTTGTAGATGAGAATATGGACGGTGCCAGAATGAAATTGCTTGATTATTTAAGTAATTATCAAGGGATACAAAATTGTCAGATTATCGTTGTGTTTGATGCTTACCGCGTTCAGGGGCATCGTGAGGAAGTAATGGACTATCATAATATACATATGATATATACCAGGGAGTCGCAGACGGCGGACCAGTACATTGAAAGATTTGCCCATGACAACCAGAAAAAATACAAGATAGCAGTTGCAACGTCAGACGGGTTACAGCAGTTGATTGTAAGGGGAGAAGGATGTTCCTTATTATCTGCCAGAGAACTGAAGGCTGAGATCGAAGGGGCGAATGAAAGAGTGAAGCAAGAATATCATGAAATACAGGGAAGAGACCGTAATTATCTAATAGATGCATTGTCTCCAGAATTAAAACAGCAGATGGAAGAACTGATTAAAAAAGTAAATGATAAATAAACAATTGGCTAATACATCGCTTTTTTTCTATAATGGTAAAATTGCATTAATACAAATTGTATATTAATAAATATACAAAGAGGCAAGCTTAAAAATTTTAAGGCTTGCCTTCTTTTAGTTTAATAAATATTTACCGAGAATTTTATTACCTATTATAGTTTAATAATATTCGTTTTGTTGATTTATAAAGTCATTATAGCTATCTATATTATCCTGAGATTCCCTAAAATCATTATTTCTGCTACTCTGAGCAGTTATGAGATCAGCGTTATTTCTATTGTTATCCATTAAAATTCACCTCCATGGTAAAGTATTCTCAGTTTAGTTTTTATTATTCAATATCAATAGGCACTATTTCCATTATTTTATGCATTCCGATTATTTTACTTTGGATGAGATACGTCAGATTGTGTTGGAAGCTCTTTTTATATTGAGTAATCTATTTGGGGGGAGTATTCTATAAATAATGAAATACCCATTCCGATAAAGAAAGGAGAAACTCAATGGATAAAATAAAAAGAAAAATTAAAACAAATAGCTGAAGAATATATGATAAGTGAGATTCGGTACATAGATGCTGAGGAATTGGGACCAAAAGATATATTTCTTGGAAGACAACCGAAAGATTTGATGCCCGAAGCGAAAAGCCTGATTATTTCAAGTGTGTATATAGGAGGTTTCCGCCTGCCGGATGAAGATTTAGACATCCATGGAAGAATGAGCCGGCTCACGTTATCTGGATTCTACTTTAATGTGGTAGATCCGCTGAAGCCACTTAGGGATTACTTGATTTCTCAAGGGTATAAAGCAATGATTTATGACGGCCTGTCGGAAGATAATTGTGTCCCTTTAAAACCTGCCGCTGTAAAGGCCGGACTTGGATGGATCGGAAAAAACACTCTGCTTGTAAACAAAAAATACGGAAGTTTTCAGGCATTGGGGGGGATTATTACCAATGCCGATCTTGCCGAGTTATATCCAATCGAAGAAGATCATTGTGGAAACTGCACGGCCTGTATTAACAGCTGCCCCGCAAAAGCCATTGACCCTAGAAAGCTGAACCGCTCCAAATGCCTTTCCAATTTACTTGAGGAAGATAATATGCCGGAATCAATAACAGAAATGCCGGGAAATTTCTTTTTTGAATGTGACATTTGCCAGGAGACATGCCCGTGGAACAAGGAACATCTAGTCAAACCTTTTAAAACAAAGATTTTGGATACCTTTAAATGTCAAAAGGAATTGCTGGAACTTTTTCGCTTTGATTCACTTTTAAACATGGATGAAGATACCTATAAAGAAAAGATACTTCCTTTACTAACGGGAGTAAATTTATCTTATGACCTTTTTCGTAGAAATGTTAGGCTAGCCTATCATTACAGGCATAAGACTCAAATATAAAAATAGGACACAAGTAATGAAGCGGATAATATTTTATCTGTAATCTGAGACGCATTTGCGTCTCTTTTTTAGTTAAAAAAGATCAGATTTCACTACTTCAGTAGGAATGACAACGTTTTGTGATTCTTCTTGTAAATGCGTTAGAGTTGTGACGTGCTGGAACGATAAACAACAATGATTCATAAAATAATAATAAAGTATAAGAAGGGGGCTATGAGGGAAATGATGAGTAATATAGCTGACTGGTTTATCACGGGATTATATTTAATTTTCATAGCAGGGGTGGTCATTTTTGCATACTACCAAATCAAAATGAGAAGATGAAAAGGAATCAGCAAATTTAGGCAACTATGAAGGCTTACATATTATTTAATAGCTTCTATATATCCTTTAAAAGATCCTATTCAATTTAATACCAAAAATAAATTTATTAAAATAACCTAGAATAAAAATAATTTTAGGTTATTTTATATATTGTTTATTTTTTTTTAACCAGAACGTTAAATTTACCTTGTATTATATAATCGAATATTAAGGATTTCAATGAGGTTTTTATGAAGAATAATCTGAATTTGGGAAAAAAGAAAAATAAAATATCAAAAATACTTATAATTGTAATCATAATATTGCAGATACTGACGGCATCTTATATAAGCTGCATGTTAGTATTTTATGGGCCATTTCCTATCGTTAGGGAAATGATCGTCGGTACTGCTATGTCCAGTTATAAACACCAGTATATTGCTAAAATGTTTTTAAATGATTCACAGATTTCACAAATATTAGGTGCTGGGGTAATAAGTATGGAAAATGCAGTGCAAAAAATTTCAGATATTGATATTAATAATTATAACGACAACAATATAGAAAGATATGACATCAATGGTTCAAAATTCAAAGGATATCTGCTTATTATTAAAAATCCACTTAGGGTCAAGGTAGGGTATTCAAATCAATTAACAAATCAAGGAGAAAGAACCAGTGATATCGCGAAAGACCATAACGCTATTGCGGCCATTAATGGAGGCGGATTTCAGGATAAATCAAGCAGTGGAAATTTATGGGCCGGGACAGGAGCATATCCTGATGGATTTGTTTTTTCTCGCGGGAGAATTATATATCAAGGGATATCCGATACAAAATCAGTAGATGTTGTTGCATTAGATTCTAAAGGTAAAATGATCATTGGCAGTCATAGCATTAATGATCTAAAAAAGCTTAAAGTAACTGAAGCAGTAAACTTTGGCCCACCTTTAATCATAAATGGAAGGGCGATATTTAAGGGTGACGGAGGTCAGGGTATTACAGCCAGAACTGCTATAGGACAAAGAAAAGATGGTGCAATTCTGCTTTTAGTGGTTGATGGCAGAAGAATAAATATGCCAGGAGCCACTTTGCACGACTTACAAAAAATTATGTTGGACTATAAGGCTTTTAATGCTAGTAATTTGGATGGGGGCTCATCAAGTACAATGTATTTTAAAGGCAATGTAATAAATGATCCTTGTAACCCGCTTGGAGAGAGAACCATAGCAACCGCTTTATATGTTGAATCATAAGTTAGGAGATTAAATTGAGATATATTAAGACTTTTATCATTGGGTTTTTATCAATACTCATAATTCAGCTTGGTGTATTGGTGTTTTTAGAAAAGGTATATTTTATTGATAATGCCACTTATGCTTCAACCAGAGTAGAAAATAATGCAACGAGAGCATCTCAATGGTCGAAATTAATAATAGAAGGCAATAGGACAAACACATCCGTTTCGTATGATGGAAAATATCTTGCTTATTTAAAAGATAACCGACTATTTGTTTTAAACTCGGAAAATTCTAAGAAGAATAAAGTGTCTGCTGGTAATGGTATGGAAATAACATATTTTAAATGGATATATGATAGAAACGGATTGATATTAGCTGAAAAGCCAATTAATTCAAAAGACGGTTCATACTTTAAATTTTATTATTATGATATAGATAAGACAAATAAAACGGAGATATTTAATGAAGTAAACAATAAAAGCATTAAAATTCCTATTCGTGACAGCGAAGAAAAAATAAGTTCAATTGAGATGTCTACACTTAACAATGTTATATATGTTAAACTGACAGATCCAATAATCGCAGCAGCATTTATCGATAAATATTATGGCGCAGGAGAGTCATATTAAAACGCTAACAAAGTCATATTCGGGAAGATTGCTTCCACAAAACAAGATGATGTCTTTTATATGGGAATATAGACCGGTAATAAAGTGTTTAGTAATAGTAACAATTTACCGATAGAAATTGACGGACAAAGCAACTTAAGCTTATTAGGTACAGACAATAATGATAATATATATTTGGCGTTAACAAATAATGATAAAACCGACCTAATATATTATGGAAACATGACGAACCATAATTGGGAAAAAGTTTATATCAAAAAGACAACAGATCCTAAGAATATATATGTAAATTTGAAAGGACAAATTTTTGTTAAGGATGATCCAAAATCTATCATCTATGAGATTTCAACAGGAAAGGACATACATTATAGCGGCACTCTGATTGATATGTATCAAGATGGTATGATTAGTGAACAGGATCATCAAATTATTAATACCATATTTCAATAATTTTTTTATTTCAAAATTTTAATAATAAGTTATAAAAGCATGATGATAGTAGTTAATAAATTACAATATAGAAGAATGAAAAAGGAGCAGGAATCGTGAGTATTATTCAATCAATTGTATACGGTATTGTTCAGGGCATCACTGAGTTTTTGCCTATTTCAAGCACAGCGCATTTAACACTTATGCCGTGGATTTTGGGCTGGCATAACCCCGGTAACGTCTTTGATGTAGCGCTGCATTTCGGGACCGCTATAGCTGTTATTACATTTTTCTTTAAGGACTGGATTCGACTCGTTTCGGCAGGGTTGACGAAACCCAAAACAAAGGACGGCAAGCTATTCTGGTATCTTGTGATTGCCACCATACCCGGCGCACTTGCCGGTGTTGCCTTAGATCAGTATATGGGTGTCTTTTCAAATCCGCTTTTAGTTGGTATCCTCCTTATCGTAATGGGTATTGTTCTTTTTCTGTGTGATAAAGTCGGTAAGAGCGATATTCACTTAGAAGAAGTGGGCTTAAAGCGCAGTATTCTCATTGGAATTTCACAGGTGCTTGCCATTATCCCCGGCGTTTCCCGCTCAGGTATTACTATGTCACTCGGTCGTGCGGCAGGCATTGACCGTGAAAGCATTGCAAAATTTACTTTCCTATTGTCAACGCCGATTATCCTGGGCGATGCACTTTTCCACGCAAAGGATTTATCCGGTGTGAACATTGACGCATTGCCTTTTATCGTTGCTGTTGTAACTGCCGCAGTTGTTGGACTTTTAAGCATTAAATTTTTGCTGAATTATCTGAAAACAAAGAGCTTTTTCATCTTCACAGTTTATCGCTTTGTTTTTGGTATATTTGTGATTGCGCTGTCCTTTATCAGATAGGAATTGTCCTTTAATCTAAGTTGGCATCAGAGGTTAAAAAAGGAGCAGAGATCTTATATCAAGGCTATAATGTGTTTATGATATTTTTATCATTTTGATGTATAATGAAATTTAATATGTTAGAAAAAGAATTGTTTACATAAGAAGAGGAAAATAACATGATAACAAAAAGCAAACATTCAAAAGGCAAAAAGATAATTAAGAATACAGACATGCGGAGAAAAATAATGCACTCTGTTCTGATACTTGTTTTGGCTTTTTTTGTAACTGGATGTGTCATGCTTGGTTATGTTGTCATTACAACTCCCGTGATAGACCCAAGCAACATATACTCTAAACTGGCTCAAACGTCTGTGATTTATGACGATCAGGGGCAAGTAATCGAAAATATTGACTCAAACGATAACCGGACAAATGTATCTATTGACAAAATACCGAAGAATCTTGTGAATGCTGTTATTTCTATTGAGGACAAGACTTTTTACACACATCACGGGTTTAACTACGCTCGTCTAATGGGGGCTGTCGTTGATAGCATAGTAAATAGAAAAGAAATAAGCGGTACGAGTACAATTACGCAACAGCTTGCACGTAATCTCTACTTGACGAAAGAACGTTCAATTATTCGAAAGATGCGTGAGGCGTATTATACAGTTCAACTCGAGCATGCACTCACAAAAGATCAAATTATGGAAGCATATCTAAACACCATATATTTTGGCTTTAATTCGAATGGGGTTCAGACAGCTGCCCAATCATATTTCTCGAAGGACGTGGGAGACCTGACGCTCGCAGAATGCGCAACACTCGCTGCGATTCCAAAGGATCCAACCAGTAATGCTCCACTTAAGCGTTATGATAATGCGAATATCACCAGTGATAATCCAAACATTGTTTCACGGTCAAATACATTTACAGTCGTATATAACAATGGCTTTGTTAAGAGACAGCACCAGATTCTCGACCTCATGCTGCAGCAGAAAATGATTTCTCAGCAAGAGCATGATCAAGCATACTCCGTGAATATGAAAACGGACATGAATCCTAATGAAACAGCCCATGGGAACGTAAACTCGTATTTTTCAGATTATCTGATCAACCAGGTAAAAGTTGATTTAAAAGCGGCTTTGAATATTGACGACGAGAAAGCAACTAGCATGCTGTACAACGGTGGTCTGCGGATTTACAGCACGATGAATGTTAACATGCAGAAAATTGCCGAGGATGAATTCGAAAAAAGATCTAACTTTCCGAGCGTTACCGGTCTCAATAAAGACGGCAGCGGTAATGTCATTGATTCTTCAGGTAATATTATACTGTACAACCTTTCAAAATATTTTGACACAAACAGCAACTTTGTGCTCTCACCGTCTGAGTACCAAATTGACAGTGACGGCAACATGACGCTGTTTGGCGGAAAACGACTAAATTTTTACAAAACCGAATCCGCCAATGGTATTGATTACTCTATAGAGTTTAAAAATCTCTACCGTATTGAAAACGGCATTTTCTACGTCGTCAACGGAGGCAATATTATAATTGATCCAAAATACAAGAAAATGACTGATGCAGACGATCTTGTCATTGATAAATCATTCTTTAAGGACAACCCGAATTTCTTCAACTTTAGTGAAAACGGAACGTATATTGATTTTGCTCATTATACTTTGAGACAAAATGTTGTTCAACCACAGGCAGCAATGGTAATCACTGACTGGAGGACAGGCGCTATCAAAGCCATGATGGGCGGCAGAAGTTTGACTGGGAGTCTGTTATACAACAGAGCGACCAATACACGCCAACCAGGATCTTCAATTAAGCCGATTGCAGTGTATGGGCCTGCCCTGGAGTCAGGTGTTGATGAGAAATCCGGATGGACTGCGGGAAGTATCATTGATGATGCTCCGAATTATATAGATGGCAAGCTTTGGCCAAAGAACTGGTATTCTGGTTACAAGGGTCATGTAACACTCCGCACATGTGTTGAACAGTCAATTAACGTAGCGGCAGTAAAGGTCATTGACTCAATTGGATTCGATAAATCAATAGCGTTCATGAAAGGCCTCGGGATAACAAGTATTACAAAAGATGACTACAATTCGGCAGCGTTGGGTCTTGGCGGTATGACAAAAGGCATTTCGCCTATTGAAATGACTGCTGCATATGGGGCTTTCCCGAACGGAGGCTTATATATAGCGCCAACTTGCTACACAAAGGTTCTGGATGCTGATGGGAATGTAATTTTAGAAAAGGTTCCCGAAACAAATCAGGCAATGAACAAAGGTGTTGCTTTCATAATGACTGATATTCTGAGAACCTCTGTCAGCAACGGTATCGCAAAAGGAGCTGCAATCAGTGGACAGCCGTCTGCTGGTAAGACAGGTACGACAACTAACAACTACGATGCTTGGTTTGTAGGCTTTACACCGCAATATTCCGCGGCACTATGGATCGGAAACGATGTTAATGTACAGCTGGACGAAGGATCTCCAGTGGCTGCTGCACTTTGGGGCAATATTATGGGCCGGGTGTGTGACGGATTGCCTCGCGGCAATTACGATAAGCCTGACAATATAGAATACAGGAACGGCGAATACTATGTAGCAGGGACGTATGGAACTGGGAAACAATTAAGCAGCGGTACGTCGGGGCAGCAGGCGGAAGTTACTGCTTCGGGTTCAGGTATCACCGGCAGCGCAGTTACAAGTGGCGAAGGCATTGGTACCGGGGGCGGAACTACCAATGATGCAGGAGACGGTACAGGCAATGGCAGCGATGCCACTACTAGCCCTGATAGCGTGCTGCCATAATAAAATGAAATATATTGTAAT
>Ga0183099_1001915_pt1 | contig 11306 bp, 11 predicted proteins | sample Biomet1_FD_127788 | JGI IMG/M metagenome (GOLD analysis project Ga0183099, IMG submission 127788) | Microbial communities from bioreactor (seeded with anoxic lake sediment) at LBNL, California, USA - Biofuel metagenome 1 | ecosystem: Engineered > Bioreactor > Anaerobic > Unclassified ... | reverse complement strand
TTTCCAATGCTTTTTTATCGTCTTCATCATCAAGCCAAAGTTCTAGGGTTCCAGCTTCACCATATTTAGATTGTAAATACGTTTGCATATGCTCATATTGTTGTGGAACTGTTATATCGGGAAACTTGCCCTTTATATATACCATAGCTCTATACACAATAACGTTTATCTCTAAATTTCTATCTGCTTGATATAATATTTTTCCATAAATATTTCTCGGCCTTCTTTTTAACGAAGCACTATGATCTTCTATTGCTTCTTGCATTAGTTTAATTTGAGAAGGATCAAACCACTTAGCAATATAAGCATCTTTAGTCATAATATCCGCAGATCTCTCTGCATGTCCATCTCTTCCCTTTATTAGTCCTAAATCATGAAAAGATGCTGTTACATACACCATTTCCATATTAATGTTATAAGGTTTTGCCAGTTGCAGACTTTTATTAATTACATACTGAATATGCTTTTCGTTATGCCCTTTGTCTAAATTAGCGTATTGGGGCAATATTTTTTCGTTGATGTATTCTTCCAATTTATGTTGTATCAATGCCATGTTATTAACCCCCATCAAAAAAGTTCCTTTTAAACGGCCTTATAATTTCATAATATTTTATCTGCCCGTCCACAACTCTCTGATTACATCTAACGTTTTTTCTGTAACTTCTTTGTTTATGAAAATTTGCTCAGTATCTGATGTATCAATCACTTCCAAATGATGAAAACGCTTACCATACTGTTCAATCATAGACCTTGTTGAATTATTATACTGTTCTAAAGTATCGGTATTCATAATAGTGCCACTTATATCGGTTAATAAATTTGCATATTTCCTTTGCATAGAAATTTCCGGTTTGACCATAAAACTAAATACAATATCAATATATTTAATAATTTCATCGCTGAGCATCAATCTTTCTAGATTTATTTTGGACTTATTTTCAAATTTTCCTTGTGCACAAAGCCAATTAAACCAACATAAGGCATCAAATATACCCCTATCAATAAGCACTATATCAAAACGGTTTTCTTCATTCCCCAAGATCTCAATCAACTCAGTAAAGGTGCTACATAATGTCCATAAATCGAAAAAAAGTCCATGTTTATCGCTGACAGGGCATATGCTTGCTGCTTCATGAATAACATGGACCTTATATTTATTTTTTTTAAAAAACTGTGCTAAAGAACTAATACAAGCAGTTTTTCCCGCCTTTGGTGCTCCACTAAATTCAATAACTATGGCTCTTCTTTTTATGTTTTCCTTTTGCAAATTTTTTATCTCACTTGCTTTTAATCTTAAATTCTCAATGTATTCTTTTAATTCGTTGCCATTTATCATATATTTAATCCTTTTCTTTTTCATGTATTTGTAGTTTAAATAACTTTATATATCTTGTTTAACTCAGCAATAATATCATTCATATCCACATTATGTTTTATTGCGCATTGGGATAAGCTACATTCTTCTTTACCACAAATATGATGTTCAATACCTTGGTGCGGGAACTCCATATAATTCCCATAAACCTTTTCTAAATATAAAAGTCCCGAATTTGGTGCATTAAACAAGTTTCCTGCAAAATCTATAGGCTTTAGCGGGAAAATATCACTATACTGAAACAGCAAAATTCCACCCCTAAACTCCGGTCCTGCAAATAATGTGGGAGCACGGTTGATATCTTTATTATCATATATTATATCCCTTTTTATTTTTTCAATATCTTTTTTCCCACTGTCTTTATATTTTCCATATATTTTCATATAACGTTTAATCTTTTTTGTTAATTCTATTTCGTCATTTTTACATTTAAGCTCTTTATAATGCTTATCTACCGGAAATATATCTAAGCTAATACCTGTCTGTTCCTGTTTATAGCAAATTTTTATAAATGCCCTTTGATCACGTACTATAGCTGTTATACCATATGGTCCCATATCTGCTTTTACGATTTCCAATACCTTGTCATAATCTTCTCTTAGCATTTGCACATCTGTATCATCATCCCAAGGAATAAAGCCCTTGTGCCTAACTGCGCCTAAAAATGTTCCAAAGGCAAGCCAATAAGTAAGATCATATTTCTTACACAATTTGTCAAAAATTTTTAGCAGCATTATATCCGCTTGCTGCAGACTTCCCAACGCACCTGATGCTTTCGGTATATTAGAAATATCAAAAAAAGTATTCATATAATAATATAATGTATCTATATGCATAGCTTGTTTTCTGATGCCTATTACCTCTTGAATACTAGTTTGTAGGGCTTTAGCCATCCCTTTGGTTTTATAAATTCGAATAAAAGCACGTATATATTTTTTTAACATACGTTAACTCCTCATAGCAGTGATTTCTCAATCAGTTGCTTAATTTGCGTCGAGCTAGTGCTTGCGGTATAAGGTAGAAAAACCATCTCTGCTCCAACAGCTTCTAACTGCATTCTCTCTGCAATAAAATCATTCCTGTAATCACTACCGGCAAAATGACAATCATAATGCAACTGTCTCCACGCATCCATCTTTCCTACATTCCCATAATTAATTTCAATTGCTTCATCTACATATTTAATGCCCCTTACAATCGCGATTCGCTCTGCAAAAGGTATATAGGGAGCTTTGCCTTTAAAATACTTTACCAGTTCATCCGTCAGTACACCTACAATAAGACATTCACACATTTTCTTTGAGTTACGTAGAATGTTTAAATGTCCTATATGAAATAAATCATATGACCCCGGTAAAAAACCGATATGATATAATTTTGACATGTTGGATCTCCTTGTATAATCAGTTTTGCACGTAAAAATACACCTTTATTAGCAACTCTTATTCTATTTTTTAAACTTATAGAAATTCCGTTCTTATTTTTTATGCCCGGGACCTATTGCTTTGTCTTCATATTTTTTATTATATCATTATAAAGTAGATTCTAACAGAACATAATAATACCTTCAATTGGGCTTATGCAAAATACACAAAACAAAAAGGCTCCGCGCAAATCGTGCGAAGCCTTAAAAGTACTATTGGCGGAGAGGGTGGGATTCGAACCCACGGTACATTACTGTACATTTGATTTCGAGTCAAACACCTTCGACCACTCGGACACCTCTCCATACAGAAACTTATTATAACATATTACCTTTTTTCTTGCATAAAATCTTTTACTATTTTACCACACTCTTGCTCTAGAATTCCCGCAGTTACTTTTACTTGGTGATTTAGTGCTGGATTATTAACAACATTAAACAAGGATTCACAGGCACCGGCTCTGCTATCATGAGCACCATATACTAACCGGTCTATTCTGCTCATAATAATAGCACCTGCGCACATAGGACAAGGTTCTATAGTTACGTAAAGAGTAGCTTCTGTAAGCCGCCAACGCTTCAACTTCTTGCAGGCAGCCTGTATTACAACTACTTCCGCATGAGCCGTAGCATCTTGCCAAGTTTCACGCATATTGTGTCCCTTAGCAATAATTTCACCACTTACAACTAATACTGCACCAATAGGTATTTCACCCATTGCTCCTGCTGTTTTCGCCTCTTCTAATGCTATCTTCATAAATTTTTTATCGTCCATATATACTCCTTTTAATTTCTTAATATAAAAAAATTCTATAGTAACGCTGTGCCATTTAATACTTGTTTATTCATATACTGATTATAGCATATTGATTTTAAAAAAAATCAACTCCTTTATGCCCCAAGTTTTTATAGATTAAGAAAAAATAATCTATTTGAAAAAGTGGAGATTTGCGCTAGTAATAATTTTATGCTATACTTTCGATAATAATTTATCATTATGATAAGAGGTGCTGTATGCTAACTATAGAACAATATATTCCCATAGTAAAATTTCTTGGTGAAGCCCTGGGCCGGAATTATGAAATAGCTCTTCATGACCTAACAAAACCAGAAAATTCCATCGTAGCTATTGCTAACGGTGAATTAAGTGGTCGGTCAGTAGGTGGGCCAGTAACAGACTTCGTGCTTAAAGTTCTAAAAAAAGGGAATATTGAACATCGTCCTTATCTCTGCAATTATCATGCCAAAGACAATAAAGGTCATGTAAGCCTTTCATCCAGTTTCTTTATTCACGATGAAAAAAATAAAACTATTGGTGTTCTCTGCATAAATCACAATATATCGCCTTATTTAACCGCCAGAAAATTTTTAAGCGATGAAATCATCCATGATGAAACCGATAATGACAATTTCTTTGCCATGGGCGATACGACGCACAATAGTTCAGCCTCCGGGTCACTAAATATCTTCGAAAATTTTCAAGGAACTGTGGGCGACGTTATCGAAACTCTCATTAACAGTGCGTTGGAAAAATATTCTGTTTCCCCGGAAAGACTTTCTTTGGAAGAACGTCTTTCCATAATACAAGAACTAAACGACAATGGTCTTTTCCTTCTAAAAGGTGGTATACCTGCCCTTGCTGCAAGTCTTGATGTTTCAGAACCTACAGTATACAGATACTTAAGTAAAATTAAAAAAGAAAGCGAATAAGCATTCTAATTTTTATTTTTTCACCAAAATGTACGCAAAATTGTTTTTAAAAAATATGCCCCACTAAGTATGCGAAAAGAGTCAACCTCAAAAAGGTTGACTCTTTTTCCTTACTAAACCTGTACCTTATAGTTTGCTGCAATTATTCAATCAGGCAATGGCGATAACTTCAATTTCTAACGCAGCATCTTTAGGCAGAGCCGCTACTTGGAATGCTGATCTAGCGGGGCACTCTGTTTTGAAAAACTCAGAATAAACGCTGTTCATAGCAGCAAAGTCAGCAATATTTTTCAGAAAAACAGTTGTTTTAACTACTTTGTCCATTCCCGACCCTGCTGCCTCTAAAATATTTTTAACATTTGTCAAAGACTGTTTCGTCTGATTTTCAATACCACCTTCAACAAATGCGCCTGTATCAGGATCTAGAGGAAGCTGTCCTGAAACAAATATAAAACCATTAGCCTTAATTCCTTGTGAATATGGTCCAATAGCACCTGGAGCTTTATTCGTAGATACAACCATTTTTCCCATTTAAGTTTTCTCCTTTTTTATAACAACTAATATATGCAGCTGAATCTTTTATTTATTCAGCTCTTTTACTGCCTTATCCATACGTTTCAATGCTTCTGCCAATTGTGCCAATGGACACGCTATGTTTAAACGCATAAAACCGTCGCCTCCTGGGCCAAAAGTATAACCATCATTCATGGCAACCTTGGCCTTTTCCAAAAAGAAGTTCATCATGTTTGAATGCTCCATGTTCAAAGCTTTGCAATCAAGCCAAAGCAAATAAGTTGCCTGGATTGGTCCCAATTTAATCTGAGGGATGTTTTCTGTCAGGAATTTATGAGTATACTCTAAATTTCCCTGCAAATATTCCATCAACTGATCAGCATAATAATCACATTTAGTATAAGCAGTCTGTACAGCCAGAGTACCAAAAATATTCCGACCGAATGCTTTTAGATTTTCCATTTCGCTATAGAATCTGTCATGGTTATTACGATTAGGAATAATCGCTGCTCCTGTACGGAACCCGGCAATATTAAAAGTTTTACTTGGGTTTACGCAAACTACGCAATTATTAGCGGCAGTCTCGGAAACGCTTCCGAACGGGATGTGTTTAAATCCTTTGTAAATAATATCAGAATGAATTTCATCGGAAACTACGAAAACATGGTTCTTAATACATAGCTCACTAATCTTCTCAAGTTCTTCTCGCGTGAAACATTTACCTGTAGGGTTATGGGGACTGCATAAAAGGAACATGGTCGTTCTAGGCTCGGAAAGTTTTTTCTCCATATCTTCCCAGTCAATTGACCATGAACCATCTTCATTATGGAGCAAAAGATTTGGAGTAATATAACGACCGTTATGGGGAATAACCTGATGAAACGGATGGTAAGCCGGCATTTGCACGAGCACCTGGTCACCTGGATTAGTGAAAGCACGCATTGCATAAACTATAGCTGGAACTACTGCAGGAGTATACTCTACCCAGTCTGGTTTTACATCCCAGCCAAAACGACGTTGCTGCCAGCCACAAACGGCTTCTTCATACCCCTTGTCTATACTAGGATAGCCGAAAATTGCATGCTCAGCTCTTTTCCTAATCGCCTCAACTACAGGCTCAGGACATTTGAAATCAGTATCGGCAATCCACATAGGTATTACATCATCGCCATAGGTATCCCATTTTTTACACTGAGTATTTTTTCTGTTAAGCGTAACATCAAAATCATGTACTAAAGTCATAGCAAACATCCTTTCTTCATGGTATGTATATTATTGCCATACCAGCCTAGAAACAGGTATTTTTACGATAAATATTAATAATAATTTATCACAACGATAGGTTGTTATTATAAATATAATAGCATAAATACAATACTTTAACAATAATTTCTGATAAAAAGGCATCGATGCCCTATACAGCTACATCGATGCCTAGGAAATTGGATATTAAAATTAATACAGTAACATACCCATGGTAATCAAAGTAACAATAATCATGCCAGGTGCCGTTACCTTAACTATTTCAATGGGGTTGGTTTTGGCAAAACCAGCGGCAACAATAGCTGCAGCAGCCAAAGGCGACATTGAGCGGCCAAATCCTCCTGTTAGGAAAGCGGTAGATCCCACCTGTGAAACTCCTAGGCCAAAATCAACAGCATGTGGTGTTATTGTAGTATTAAAAGCCATAGTTCCTGCAATACCAGATCCACTTAGCAAAGCTACAAAGAACGGCCCGAAAGTTGCTCCCAACCTTGCGATAGACTGTGTATGCTTCATAGCTTCGATCAAAGAACTTGTCAGGCCTACGGCATCCATCCCGGCAGCAAAAACGCCGGCGGCAATAAGTATACTGATAATACTGGTATAGGCATTACCCATACCTTTAAAAAATTCCTTCGTGATGTCCCCTGGGTTAGCCCGACACACTATAAGACATAAAATAACACCGTAAATCATTGCTTGTGGCACGCTGACATAAGGAATAATTCCTACTTGGTTGCTGCTTAACAGAATTAATATAATCGGCAGTAAGGGCATAAGGGCCTTAATAGGATTAGCTTTAATTTTATCAACAGCAATTTTCTCGTTCAATTCTGATTTATATCCGCTGTAACGACCAGTTAAAACGGCAATAGCTATTATGGAAACAATAAAGCAGGCGAAGCACACCAGGCCTACAAAAGCGTGTCCATAAATAACACTCATAACATCAGTTTTTGCCAGTTGTGCAATAAGAATATTGTGTGAAGAACCCGGAGAAAAAATGTCTCCCCAAGTAGAACCAAAAATAGCAGCTGCTGCAATAACCGGGTGAATTCCTGTACTAGTAAGCAACGGCACTAAAAGAGCACCACAAGCTGCAGTAGCTCCGGCTGCGCTTGGAAGTGCCAAACTAGCTATAAAGGCAATAATCATAGCCGAAGGTATGAGGAAATGTTTTCCTTTAGAAGCACACCCGCTCATTAAATTGATAAAATGCTCATCACATTTGGTATACGCAGTTACATAAGTAAAACCGACAACCGTACACAAAATAGGAACCAAAGATTTATGCGCTGCCCAAGTTACGAAAGCATCAAAAGCCACTGATGGCTTTCCGGCAAGCAAAGCCATTAAAACACCCGCTACAATAAGTACCATCCGACTATCGTATTTCTTTATGATAAAATACACAGCTCCAACAATTATTACCCCTGCAAGATATAACATTAATAATACCTCCTTGTAATATTTTCAGTTTAAAGGGCGCTGATAAATAAATTTATGAGATTTTAAGGTTTTTGCACACACATTAAAAACTTAGTAAGCGCGAAAAGTGCATCAGGAAGTGAATCCAAATAGCCTACTTCGTCTTTAGTGTGAGCATTCATGCCCACAAAACTCATTCCATCTATAACCGGCGTACCTACAGACGCAATATAATTAGCATCAGAAACCCCAGGGCTAGTAACTGTAAGCATCTTTACTCCGATTGCAGTATAAATTTGTTCTAATTGTTTGGCTAAGGCAATTGAAGCATAATTTTTGGGGAAAGCCGGATGAGCTTTTAGACTAAAGGTAACTTGTGTTCCGGGAATAATAGTATTTGCTACAAGCACGGCCGCTTCGCGTTCTATCCTATCAAATTCCGTTGTGTCATCGACTCTGATATCAACTTTTGCCATAGCATAATCAGGAATAGTATTAGCAACCTCTCCTGCAGAAAAAACAGTTACATTAACAGCTGTCCCTTTATTTTCATCGCCAAGTGTGCGAAACGCCATAACCTGATGCGCCAATTCTTCAAGTGCATTAGCTCCCTGAGAAGCTCTAGCAGCATGTACACTTTTTCCGTTCACTTCTATAATAGCGCTACCGAGCCCCTTACGTCCGATACAAGCACCATGATCAGGTTTTGCGGCTTCTAAAACTATAGCTAAATCATGTATTTTAGCTTGTTCCATAATCAATTCTTTGGAATTTTCTGATCCCGTTTCTTCATCAGCATTCATCACAAAAGTTATCTGCTCATAATCCTTAAAATTCAGTTTCTTTAAGAATCTTAAAGCATATACACCTAGAACCAAACCACCTTTACAATCAATGCAACCTGGTCCGTAAACTTTTCCGTCTTCAACTCTAAAGGGGTTGCTTTCTAATGTCCCCTTTTTAAAAACAGTATCAGCATGGGCGTTAAGTAATATTTTCCTAGTTCCTTCACCTTTAAAGACTGCTACCAGATTATAACATCCGACAGGAGTCTGCAAAATTCTTACCTCGGCTCCAAGCTCTCTTAACCAGCTTCCCATCCTTTCAGTCATCTTTTCCGATCCCTCAGCATCCCCAGTTGGCGATTCCGTCTCAACCAAAGTGCACAGATCCTTCAGAAAATTTTCTTGCTCAGCAAAACACCATTGACGCAGTTCCTTGTTCTGCATTGTTCTCTCCCCCATTTCTTTTGTAGCTGCTATAGCCATTTTTCTCTCATTTGCAGCATATATTTTTTGAAACATGGATATATATTTATTGTATTTCATTAACTTTGTTATAATTTTTTATCACCTAAATAATATTTTATACTACAGTACACACGATAACATAAGTCCTCGTTTTTTTCAACAATTTTCAGATAATTTTTTATTATTTCAGTAAAATTTTAACGGTCTTTTTTGACAAACAAAAAAGTCAGTCGAAAAAACGACTGACTTCGATTTATATATGGTGTTCTGGGGGGGATTCGAACCCCCGGCCTACCGCTTAGGAGGCGGTCGCTCTATCCAGCTGAGCTACCAAAACGTAAAAACAATTAAGTAACACTAATTGACGATAATTGTAATATGCGGTGAATTAATTTACATTTAAAAGACATATTATGCAATAATATCCACAAAACAAAAAAAAACTGTGGATAACTTATAAATTCGTCCTTTTTCGTGTCCATAATTCGCATTTATGTAATATTTTCCCACTATGGCTGGCATTTGCCTTTAACGGCTAGAATCTACGCTGTGCCTTACTAATAGACAAATTGTTTATTATTTGTACTCAATTTTTCTCCAGTGTACGAACACTTTCAACAAAAAAATAGTTATCCACAGTTACGAGCAAAAAACTTGCGAAAAACAGCCATTTCTACACAGTTATCCACAGAACAAACGTTCCTGTTAATAAACCTGTTTATAAGTTGTCCGCCATTCCCGGAGGCATACTCCACTCAACTCGTACACCAGCATTTACCCACAAACGAGTTAATACAACTCCAAAATCTTCATAATTATTCATAGCATTCAAAGTTACTGTTTCAAACTCACGAAGGCCATGCTCGCCCGGAACATCCATTGTTTGCGTCTGAAACAAGTATTCTTCTACTCTTTTTTGTGCTTCAAGATCGCCTGGAATACTTACTGTTATTTTCTTCGTTTCGTCATCATATTCCACATAACCATAATTACAATGGGAGTTTAAAGTTACTTTATGCTTCGCCATAATAACCTCCAATAAAATCAATGAAATCAACTTATATTTCTTGCTCGTCATAAACCCCAAAAAACTATCAACACAATCTTTGTAAACTGCAGGGTAATTACCTGTAGTATTATATCACAAAAGTTCAATCCTTGCGATACATAGGTTTAAGTCTTTGTTCCATGGGCATTTCTTCTTCTTTGGCGGCCTCTTTAGCTTTAGTGTAAAGAGTTTCCTGAACACTAACACTTGCACCATGTTTGGCGACTCGGCGATAAGTACCATTGCTTTGCATTAAATGGGCACCCACGTTATCTTTAAGACATAGCTTCAAAATACTCTTGATTCGTTCAATATGGTCTTGCCCCTCAATAGGGAAAAATAATTCCACACGATCATTTAGATTTCGTGGCATCCAATCGGCGCTGGAAAGATATACCTGCTCATTGTCACCATTTGCAAAGTAAAAAATTCTACTATGCTCTAGCAATCTACCGACAATACTGCGCACCGTAATATTTTCACTAACACCGGGAATCCCTGGTCGCAAGCCACATATCCCTCGTACAATAAGTTCAACTGTTACTCCCCCAATAGAAGCTTGGTACAACTTTTGGATTACATCTTTGTCTATAAGCGAGTTCATTTTAGCTATAATATGCCCTTTTTTACCTATTTTCACTTGAGCTATTTCGTTATCAATAAGTTCATAAAGTTTTTTTCGTAAACCCAATGGCGCCATGACTAATTTATTCCACATAGGCGGTTCCGAATAACCTGACAGTAAGTTGAAAAAAGCAGAAGCATCACTGCCATACTGGTCATTAGCAGTCAATAAACCAATATCTGTGTAAAGTTTGGCTGTAGTATCATTGTAATTACCGGTTCCTAGATGTACATAACGTTTAATACCATCGGCTTCTTTGCGAACAATGAGAATAATTTTTGCATGCGTTTTAAGTCCAACCAAACCATAAATAACATGACAACCAGCTTGTTCCAAACGTCGCGCCCATATTATATTGTTTTCTTCATCAAAGCGTGCTTTTAATTCTACTAGCACTGTTACTTGCTTACCATTTTCTGCAGCACGTGCCAAGGCTGCAACTATAGGTGAATTACCACTAACACGGTACAGTGTCTGCTTTATAGCTAATACTGCCGGATCTACCGCAGCATCACTAATTAATTTTATCAGAGGATCAAAGCTTTCATAAGGATGATGTAGTAATATATCTTTTTCTTTAATACTACCAAAAATATTATCCATAGATAGTAATTCTTGTGGTCTTTGCGGTTTAAATGGTAAATAACTGCCACTTATTCATACCAGGAAAT
>Ga0183099_1001914_pt1 | contig 11307 bp, 5 predicted proteins | sample Biomet1_FD_127788 | JGI IMG/M metagenome (GOLD analysis project Ga0183099, IMG submission 127788) | Microbial communities from bioreactor (seeded with anoxic lake sediment) at LBNL, California, USA - Biofuel metagenome 1 | ecosystem: Engineered > Bioreactor > Anaerobic > Unclassified ... | reverse complement strand
TATATACATATGTAAATAGTATAAAAACAAAAGCTCTAACCACTTTTTCTAATGTTTGGGTTCTTCAGTTTAGCAGTAATACATGTGTAAAAGCAACTAATCTTGGTACAGTATCTACAACTAATATCAATCCAGCTTTAGTGTCCGGTTCAGGTTATACTATTTACGTTATAGCTAATGGTCCCAGCTCTCCAACAGCCTTTACAACTTCTACAACAAAATTATCTTTGGAGAGCAGTCTTGCTTATTCAGAGAGTATAGGTAGCGATATTCCTTATGTAGGTAAACTAGACAATGTCACAATTTCTACTGATGGTGTTTTGAACTCAGGATCTTCTCAGGCTCCTATGTTGACATTAACTCGTATTGCTGCCAAGGTGTCTTTAACTCTTAGTTATAGTGTTACCGGATATACCCTTCAATCTATTGAAATGTATAATGCTCCTAAGAATATGTATTATGTAAATGGTAATAGTTTAACGATTTTCCCAGATGCTTCTACGATATTTATAAATCAATCTGCATTGACAGCCAATACGACTCCTGCAACTGCTACGAATGGAACTTATCTTTGGTACGTTGGTGAAAATAAGCGTGGAAGCAATGCAGCTGTAACTTCTCCATATAATAGAGATTTTTTGCATACCCCTACAGCAAATAATAGTCAGTATTATTGTACTTATATTCGTATAAAAGCATTGAAAAGTGATGGTTCTGGAAGGACTATTAATTATTATATCTATCCCGGATTAAATAGTACCAGTGACTTTAATCTCATTCGTAATTATGATTATAATTTGAATGTAGTGATACAAGGTAGTGATGCATCACAAGAATCAATGGAAGGTGTAGATGGACGAGTTCGTATGGGAACTTCTAATTGCTATATGGTAGTTCCCGGTGGTACAATAACAATTCCGGTTAATATAAAAGGAAATGGAAATCAACCATTAACAGAAGTGCCAACAGATAATTCTATGATTGGTGGAGTTACTCATACAGCAACTTCTGTTGCGGTTTTGTGGCAAACTTCTACTGGTTTGATCAGTAATATCAGTAATATTTATAATGGTAAAGTAAATATTAGAACTTCATCAAATTCAGGGAATGCTGTAATTGCTGTTTACAGTGGTGTAAATGGTACCGGAACAATACTTTGGTCGTGGCATATTTGGGTAACGAATTATAAGCCTAATACTCCAGCAAATGGGACTATTTATAATTTTAACAGTCGCGTTTGGATGGATAGAAATTTAGGTGCTACTGCTACAGATATTGCTACTGTAAGTGCTTTAGGAATGGTCTATCAATGGGGACGTAAAGATCCTTTTATTTGCGCAAATTTAATAAATCCGCCAGAAAGTTCGTTTCAAAGTATTCCTATTTATAATTCCAATGGGGTGTTATTGACAGAAGAATTGGGGAGTACTGGAACAGGAGTGAAACATATTCTAGTTAATGTAAGTAATAATCTATTAAATTCAATACAGAACCCGTTGACTTTTTATTATTCTCTACCTGAGTATAATCATGATTGGTACTCTAATACTCTTAATCAGAATAATGCATTATGGGGAGGTATTAGTTTAGTGACACCCTTAGCTAAAACTATCTATGATCCTTGCCCTTTTGGTTGGCGTGTTCCTGCTTGGAGTAATGATTTATCTCCATGGGATGCTCTTACAATAAGTAATTTTACTTGGGCAAATTACGGAAGGTCGTCAACGACTACAGGCTATTATCCTGCTACAGGTTTTAGATATGCTGATTTGGGGAATTTCTCGAATGTTGGACTACGTGGGCTTTATTGGACTGCTTCTGGCGATTGTATTGGTTTTGATTTTAGCGATAGCTATGTGAATACAGAATATCCAAATGCTAGAGCGCATGGCTTTTCTGTTCGTCGTGTTAAAGAATAGTTCTAATTGAATATTGTGTGAATTAAAAAAAATATTCATCTTTGTATAGTGAAATATTATACTCTATAAATTAAGACTTTGCAAATTTTGATATTTGTTTGAAATGAGTACAGTTGCTTGAAAATAAGTTAATTACTAATTAATAGGTGCTAAGCAATAAATACGATAATTATTTTATTTCAATTTAATAGCATGTGAATTGAATTAAATTAGAGGTTTTTGCAAGAATTTTTATTCTTGTTGCTTCTTTTATTTTAAAAAATATAGTGATAGATATAAATTGATAATAATAAATAAAATGAGAAAAGTACTTTATTCTTTATTCCTATTGCTGATTTTAGCTGTAGGTACTGCTTTTGGTCAGGAAGCCTATAAAGGGCAAATTTTTGTAACCCAACAACAATTTACTCGTCAGGGAGATATGTTGCATGTTAATATGCACGTCGATTATGCCGGAATAGGTCTTCGTTCAAATGAAACCTTAACAGTGACTCCTGTTCTCAAGTCTGCAAGTAGTAACATAACTATGTCTTCAGTAATAATTAATGGTCCTGTTAGATATCAAAATACTAAAAAATCAATCAAACAAAAGAATTATCGTATAAATGTTCCAGTTGTTTTGGTAAAAGACAATAAAAAGAATTTGCGTTCTTTTACTTATAAGGTGAATATTCCTTTTGAAGACTGGATGGAAGGTAGTGCTCTTTATATCCAGACAGAAGAATCTGATAAGAATGGTAAAAACAAGCATATGTATGAAGATAAGATTCTTGATGCAATACAGGTCACTCCAGCTATTCTTGCTTCTAACTCTGATGTTTTAAAATCTTCTCCAAAAATTGATAATAATCTTCTTTCATGGGTGAATATCATTACCCCTGTTGTTGATAAGAATAAAGCATTAAGCTTAAAAGGTAATGTGCCTTTCCATGGAGTAAGTAATCTTGAAAATCTTTCTGAAGAAAAACAAAATGCTGAAATCTATTATCGCTTGCGTGATGCCGTTCGTTCTGTTCTTGAGGGACCAGGTACAACTATTACAAGCGTTGATGTGAAAGGATTTACTGCACCTGAAGGTGATTATAAAAAAAATGAGAAACGAGGTGCTAAACGTGCTCTTTCGTTAAAGAATTATTTGCGTCAGAATCGTGTAAGCGGTAAATCTCCATTAGAAGTATCATGGGTTGCTGAGGATTGGGACTCGATAACTTCTTTGGTGAATAAATCTGATATGGTTCTTCGTGATGCAGCACTTGATATTATTAATTCTGTAGATGTTGTAAAAGGACGTGAGAAAGTTTTAATGGAACTTTCAGGAGGAACTCCATATAAATATCTTGCTGAAAAGATCTTCCCACAGGTATGCCGGATTGAATTTGAAATTAATTATTCTCAGGAAACAGTTGATACTTCTACCGGACGTCTTCTTTTGCAAACTCGTCCAAGTTCATTGAATCTTAATGAATTTTTTGCTGTAGCAAATAGTTATCCAAAAGGCTCAAAAGAATATAACGATGTATTTGATCTTGCTGCACGTCTTTTCCCGGATAGCCCGGAAGCAAACATTAATGCGGCGGCTATAGCACTGACTAAGAAAGATACCAAACTAGCTCGTAAGTATTTGGAACGTTTCACAACTCTTCCTATTGCTTATAATAATATGGGATTACTCAATCTGCTGGAAGGTAACAGAGACAAAGCTGAGGTGTATTTCCAAATGGCTGCTGCAGCTGGAGTTCCTCAGGCTAAAGATGTACTTTCTTATTTAAAAAATAATAAGTAAGTAGTAATGTCCTCACGTAGATTATACCGCTATATATTATATTTTTGTTTTTTGTGCTGCTTTGTAAGCAGTTGCATTAATGAAGATATAGAAGGTTGTCGTCATTTTGCACTCACAGTCAAGGCTGTGGGTGCAGATGGTGAGGATATAAATATAGATTCTCTTCATTCCCTGAGTGTTTTCATGTTTAAGGATAACGCCTATGTAGGTATGGTTCCTTCCGGATCCGACGGAACTTATCAGTTGGGCTACGATAAGGGTGTTTCTCTTACTTTTGTAGCCTGGGCAAATCTGAATTCAGATAGCCTGAATGTATCCAGGCTTTCAGCTGGAACTAAGATTGAAGATGCTTTGGTTCAATTAAAGCAGGATGGTGGTTATGACCTTTCCTGTTCCGATTTGTTCTATGCCCGAAAAGATTTTTTGGCAACCCGTTCTTCTGGTGCTCAGGAAGATACTGCTACATTAGTACTTAAACGTACAGTCTCTTCTCTTACTATAACAGCAAAACATCTGGAGCAATATTTCGGTCAATCACCTTCTTATCGCTATGAAGTTCGTGGTACAAAAAACACCTTTAATTTTTTAGGCGAACTGACCGGTTATGATGCCAGCTATTCTCCTGTTTCCTATTTTGATTCGAATAGAAATTTTGTAACCCCTGTATTTCATGTATTCCCTTCGGGCGATAATGAACAGGTCTCTGTCGATATTTATCGTGGTGATACGAGAATTTTCACCGCCAATACAGATACACATGGTGTTCCTTTGAAAGCGGTAGTCGGCAAACAAGTGAACATATTAATAGATTTTAGTTCAGCCTCATTTACTTTTAAAGTCAGCCCCTGGGGAGTGTTTGAGCAAAACGTAGAATTTTAAATTAAACTATTTATGCAATGATGCAAAAGAATTATATATAGATGTTTTTTCGTGCAGTGAATTAATCGACTATTTTCTCATTATAATTGTTAGTACTTTTGGTATACTCTGTAATTAATAAAATGTTGCATAATAAATTAAATAATTATATAGGTCTGTTATTTGTCTTTTTGTTTCTTGTATCCTGTACACAGAATGATAAAACAGAGGAAGGAAAAACAGCTGTCATCCGTTTATTGGTAAGCAGTTCTAGTTCCAATGTAAACACACGTTCAGATGAACTGAGTACAGCCGAGGAAGATGCAATTAACGATATCCATGTATTGGTATATAACAGCCAGGGTGAGTTAATCGGCCATAAATATACGTCTTATAGTTCTTCAAATCCTGCCATTACTGTTGAAACTCGTAGCAGTAATTCAAATTGCACTATATATGGCATAGCCAATACCGGTTCTTCCACTTATTTTGATGGTAAAGCATACTCTGAGGATCATTTAAAGACTTTGGTAACAGAAGACCTTTCCTCTGTTGATGGCATAAAGAAAGGCACTTCCGGGAGCCAGTATTTTCTAATGTCCGGCAGCTTGATTGTTCCCGGGATAGATCCCGGAACCAGCACAGTTTCAACCCCTTTGTCTTTATCTCGTTTAGCCGCTAAGATAAAGTTTAAGATAACAGGCAATAATGGTATTACGATAACAGATTATTGTGTTAAAAATGTTCCTAAGAACAGTTATCTGGCAGAACATACCAGTACTGATGGGGCTACAAGTTGGTTATCCACGGGAGTAACAACTTTGGCTGAGGGCACTACGTCAGTGACCGACCAATATTTTTATATGTATGAAAACCTTAAAGGAGGACGTACCGGTACCGGTACCCCAACAGACCAGACCGGTAAAGCCCTTTATGCTCCGGCAAACTCAACATACATAGAAATTCATGCTAAAAGCTCCACCTTTAATGGTTTATTTAAGATTTATCTTGGAGCAGACAATACTAGCGATTACAATATAAAACGAAATAACAGTTATACTTACGATATACAATTGCTCGGTCCCGGTTACGCTGATACGCGTGTAACCCATTATGGATTTTCTCTTGCAGCTAATAATAGCACACAAAATAATAGTAATGTTTATTCTTCCGGTGTTTCAAATTGTTATATTGTAGCTCCCGGTGGCACAGTTTACATACCGGTAATACGTGCAAATCAAAGTGATTTGGGTTTACAAATAAGCAATATAACCAGCAGCACAGAATGGGATGCATCTTTGTTATGGCAAACAGAGAATAATCTTGTCACAGTCACCAATCCATCTGAAGCACGTGCCGATGGCTGTTTTAGGGTTGATGCATCAGCTGCGAAGAGTGGAAATGCAGTAGTTGCTGTGAAGAATACTTCTGGAACAATACTTTGGTCATGGCATATCTGGGTGACATCATATAATCCCGATAATGGAGGAACAACGAATTCTTATAATAGTCGCACTTGGATGGACCGGAATTTAGGAGCTACTAGCACAAATATTCCTACAAGTAGTGATATAAGTTCTTTTGGCTTATTATATGAATGGGGGCGTAAAGATCCCTTTCCTGGTGCTCGTTCATTAAGTATTGCAATCGGCTCTCGGTTGAGCGCTTATATTTATAATCAGAATGGAGTACTTTTAGACGATGAAACAACTGACACTTCGGCTTCTGGAATAGTTGATGTTCAGGCTCCTGGTAACATCAGTGGAAATATTGCATATTCAGTGGCTCATCCAACATGGTTTATATATGGAACTAGTGCTAATAATAGTGACTGGTATTCTAATGTTAATGGCGTTAAGAATGATAATCTTTGGGGGGGGGCTAGTATTATCACTCCTGGAATCAAAACTATATATGATCCGTGCCCTGCTGGATGGCGTGTTCCTTCTTGGATAAATAGCCTTTCTCCTTGGAATGGGTTTGATGCAACAAATTTTGCCTGGACGCAATATGGACGTAATTATCCTTCTATAAATACATTTTATCCAGCTCCCGGATTTAGAGTGGCTTCATCTGGAGCCTTCAGTAATGTAGGAACAGGTGGCTATTATTGGACTTCATCAATAAAAGATGCCAATGTTGCATGTGATTTGGATTTTATGACAACTTATGTTTATTCATCATATACTACAGCAGTTAGATCATATGGTATATCTATTAGATGTTGTAAGGAGTATTGATCTGTTTTATAAATTTAAGAAATGATAAAGTTCTGGTTCTTTAATATATTTTTTTTATTATTGCTTTGTACTTCTTGTCAACATGATGATACTTCGTCAGAGTTTCAAGATAGTAAAGATCTGGTTTCTGTAATTTTGCCATTTCAGTTATCAGAACCATCTCAGGCTGGTGATGTATCATCTGGTACTGTAACAAAGTCAGGAAATGTATCTTCTTTCAGTGCATCATATGTACCTATCGCTGTTGTAAAAACAAAGGCTTCTACAACATTTTCAAATGTTTGGGTACTTCAGTTTAATAGTGATGCTTGTATTAAAGCAACCAATCTTGGAACTGTTTCTACAACTAATATCAATTCTACTTTAGTATCCGGTTCGGGTTATACAATTTATGTAATAGCTAATGGCCCCAGTTCTCCAACAGCCTTTACAACTTCCACTACCACCAAATCTTCTTTGGAGAGCAGTCTCGCTTATTTAGAGAGCATTAGTAGTGATGCTCCATATATTGGAAAACTAGATGGAGTAACAATTTCAGCAGAGGGCTTTTTAAATTCAGGCTCTTCTCAAGCCCCTACTTTGACATTAACTCGTATTGCTGCCAAGGTATCTTTAACTCTTAATTATAGCGTTAGCGGATATACACTTCAATCAGTTGAGATGTATAATGCTCCCAAGAATATGTACTATGTGAATGGCAGCAGTACAAGTGTTTTTCCGAATGCTTCTGTAACATTTATAAATCAATCAGCATTAATAGCCAATACAACTCCTTCTACGGCTACTAACGGAACTTATATTTGGTATGTTGGTGAAAACAAACGTGGAACTAATGCAGCAATAACGACTCCTTATAATAGAGATTTTTTGCATACTCCTACAACCAACAATAGTCAGTACTATTGTACTTATATTCGTATCAAAGCATTGAAGAATGATGGTTCCGGAAGGGCTGTTAATTATTATATCTATCCTGGTTTGAATAATACCAGTGACTTTAATCTTACTCGTAATTATGATTATAACCTGAATGTTATGATACAAGGGAATGCAGCATCTCAAGAATCTATGGACGGTGTAGATGGACGAGTTCGTATGGAAACGTCTAATTGTTATATGGCGACTCCCGGCGGTACAATAACAATTCCGGTAAATATAAAAGGAAATGGTAATCAGCCATTGACCGAAGCCCCGACAGATAATACTACTATAGGCGGTGTAACACATTCTACATCTTCTGTTGGAGTTTTATGGCAAACTTCTTCTGGCTTAATAACCAATATAAGTAGTATATATAATGGTAAAGTAAATGTGACAGTTTCTTCATCTTCAGGAAATGCTGTGATTGCTGCATATAATAGCAGTGGTACTATTCTCTGGTCCTGGCAGATTTGGGTTACTAATTATCTTCCTTTGACAAAGACCAATGGAACTACTTATGTATTTAATAACTATACCTGGATGGACCGTAATTTGGGAGCAACAACTACTACTGTAGCGACTCCTTCTACTTTTGGAATGATGTACCAATGGGGGCGTAAGGATCCTTTCACTTGCTCGGCTGAAGTAGTTGGTAGCAATAATTATAATGCTATTCCAATCTATAATTCGTCAGGAACTCCATTGACAGAATTAGACGGAGCCGCTGGCACTGGAGTGAAGCATGTACTAACAAGTGTTGCCAATAATTTACTTAATGCGATACAAAATCCATTGATTTTTTATTATTCAACAGAAGCAATGGAATGGGATTGGTACACAGCTACTAAAGCTCACAACGATGCTTTGTGGGGAGCACCTACTTTAGCATCTGTTGGTTACAAATCAATTTATGACCCTTGTCCTGCAGGTTGGCGTGTTCCTGCTTATAATAATAGTAAGTCTGCATGGGATGGTTTGACAACAACAAATTTTACATGGGCTAATTATGGACGAACATCTTCAGGGATTGGATATTATCCGGCAGGAGGATATAGATATTCTGGAAGTGGGGGCTTTTCTGAGGTTGGGGTACAAGCAGAATATTGGGCATCTACAGCAACCACTATTCCGTATGGATTGGAATTCTTTCAAGGAACATTAACAACTTATTATGGAAATGCACGTTCACATGGCTTTTTGATTAGGTGTGTGAGGTATTAAAAAATAATTAGTAACAAGAATATGAAAAATTTATTAGTTGAGATTGTTTTATTGATTACATTTCTTTCTTCTTGTCAGCAAGAAGAAAGAGCATCAGGATATGTTAGCAGTGGAACATCAACTCCTATAAGTTTGTCTTTTACCCTTTCGTCTCCTTTTCAAGCCGGTGAAGAATCTGCGTCAGTAACTACAAAATCGGTTAATGGACCTTTTTCAGTTTCGTATTCACATATTAATCCAATTCAAACTAAAGCTACGACTACTTTTGCCAATGTTTGGGTCCTTCAGTTTAGCAGTAATACTTGTGTAAAAGCAACTAATATTGGAACTGTATCTACAACTAATATCAACCCAACATTAATTTCCGGTTCTGGTTATACAATTTATATAATAGCTAATGGTCCTAGCTCTTCAACAGCCTTTACAACTTCTACAACAAAATCATCATTGGAGAGTACTCTTGCTTATTCAGAGAGTATAGGCAGTGATACTCCTTATGTAGGTAAACTAGACAACGTAACAATATCTACTGATGGTGTTTTGAATTCCGGTTCTTCTCAAGCTCCAATAATGACATTAACTCGTATAGCTGCCAAGATTTCCTTAACACTCAATTATAATGTTATAGGGTATACTCTTCAATCCGTTCAAATGTATAACGCCCCCAAAAATATGTATTATGTAAATGGAAGTAGCGCCGGCATTTTTCCAGCTACTCCTTCATCAACAGATATAAATCAATCGCCGGTGGTTGCTAATGTGATACCTTCTACACCGGCCAATGGTTCCTATATTTGGTATGTTGGTGAGAATAAACGTGGTACTAATGCAACAATAACATCTTCTTATAATAAAGATTTTCTGCATGCTCCAACTACAGATAACGGTTATTACTATTGTACCTATATTTGTGTCAAGGCAAAGCGTAATGATGGCTTAGGGGAAATAAATTATTACATATATCCGGGAGGCAATAATACAACAGATTTTAATGTGATTCGCAACTATGATTACAATCTGAATGTAATGATACAAGGAAATGCTGCTGCTCAGGAATCCATGGAGGGGGTTGATGGTCGCGTTCGGATTGCTTCTTCTAACTGTTATATGGTAACCCCTGGTAGTACAATTACTATTCCAGTGAATATCAAGGGAAACGCAAATAAACCATTGACAGCAGAACCGACAGAAAAAACGGAAATTGGAGGATTAACTCATACTGCTGCTTCTGTTGCCGTGTTGTGGCAAACTTCTTCCGGCTTAATAAATAATATAAGTAATGTTTATAATGGAAAGGTCAATATATCAACCTTGACAACACCTGGAAATGCTGTTGTTGCTGCTTATACTGGGGCTAATGGTACGGGTACAATACTTTGGTCATGGCATATATGGGTGATAAATTACAAACCGAATATCCCGGAAAACGGAACAATATATTCATATAATAATAGTATTAAAACTTCTGTGTTTATGGATCGGTCGTTAGGGGCATTAAATGCTACTCCTGGTAGTATAGGCTCTTTTGGCCTGTTTTACCAATGGGGGCGAAAGGATCCTTTCCCTGGAGCTAATGCTTTATCATTGGCAACTCCAAGCCAAAACTCCATTCCTATATATGATAGGAATGGTACTTTATTAACAGAAGGGGCTGGTACTTCGGGTACTGGAGTCAAGAAAATAGTCGTTTCTACTGCTGATAATGTTTTAAATTCAATTCAAAATCCATTAATGTTTTATTTTGGCCTGGAAAGTAATGCTGTAGATTGGTATTCCTCTTCAACAAATACACATAATAATAGTTTATGGAGTGCCACAATAAAGTCTATATACGACCCTTGCCCAACTGGTTGGAAAGTTCCATCTTCTGGTGCAGGAACAGCTTCACCCTGGTATAAATATGGGGCTGCAAGTTATACTGATTATGGGGGAATATGGAATACTAGTTATCCTGGTTGGAATTTTATTAATTCAGTTTATAACTTGGGGTGGTTTCCAGCTTCAGGATGGAGGGATATGTATAATGGAGATTTGTATAGTGTAGGTATTAGTGGCTATTCTCATTCTTCATCAGCTAATGTTGGAGATATTTTTTATTTTGCATTTTTTGATACCACTGTGTCACCTGTATTTACTGGCGCCAGAGCTCATGGTCTTCCTGTTCGTTGTGTAAAAGAATAGATTGTTAAATTGGATTTATATATATAAATATACTATGAACTATCGGATGCTTTATTGTCTTAATTTTTATTCTACTATTTTCTTCATGCCAAGAAACTTCTCATTCTTCATCAGCTAATGTTGGAGATATTTTTTATTTTGCATTTTTTGATACCACTGTGTCACCTGTATTTACTGGCGCCAG
>Ga0183099_1001913_pt1 | contig 11308 bp, 10 predicted proteins | sample Biomet1_FD_127788 | JGI IMG/M metagenome (GOLD analysis project Ga0183099, IMG submission 127788) | Microbial communities from bioreactor (seeded with anoxic lake sediment) at LBNL, California, USA - Biofuel metagenome 1 | ecosystem: Engineered > Bioreactor > Anaerobic > Unclassified ... | reverse complement strand
GTGTCGGAACAACTGAATGGCCATATCGATCCGGGAGCTGCCTCCTGCGGCTATTTCTTCGAGGCTATGCTGGAAGCGGGGGTGTACAAAAAATCAATGAATATGTCACAAGCACGAAGGATTTCCAGGCAAAAAAGGGACGCGCAGCCTATGTGTCGGAACAACTGAATGGCCATATCGATCCGGGAGCTGCCTCCTGCGGCTATTTCTTCGAGGCTATGCTGGAAGCGGGGGTGTACGATGAGTGAACAGTACGGCATCTTATTGGTTTCGCATGTTACGGAGCTCGCTGAAGGGCTGGCCCGATTGCTGAAGCCTGTTGCAAAGGACATTACCGTGAAAGCAGTCGGCGGAGCGGAAGACGGCGGCATCGGCACTAGTTTTGATAAAGTCACGGCTGCGCTCAATGAAATGCCGGAGCCTAATATCTTGGCCTTTTATGATCTGGGCAGCGCCAAGATGAATCTTGAGTTGGTAAGTGAAATGACCGAAAAAAATCTGATCATTTGCGATGCGGCGTTTGTGGAGGGAGCCTATCTGACAGCAGCTTTGCTGCAGGCGGATACGCCCTATGAAAAAATCCGTGAGCAGTTGCAGGAATTGTATGTAAAATGAAATATTGAAGCCAAAAGAAACCCATGAGGTTTTCCTTTTCAAAAGGAGAATCTCATGGGTTATTTTTTTTGAGCAGAATGCGTCCGTTTTGTAGTAATCCTCTTAGTGCTCGTTTTCTAGAGCGGGATTCATCACGCTCTTTATTCTGTATATGCGAGTTTTTTTGAGATTTCTTTCGACATGCGCAGCATGTACTCTTTAATTTTTTCCACTTTTTCATCAGTCATACGGAATACGGGGCCGCTGATGCTGATGGCCGCGACGACTTTGCCGGTGTAGTCGATAAGCGGTACAGAAATGCATCTGGCTCCGATTTCGCATTCCTCGTTATCCATCGCCACACCTGTTTCCTGGACAGTATCCAGCTCTTTGAAAAGAGCCTCAGGTGTTGTAAGGGTTTTGGCGGTCAAAGCCGGCATTCCCTTTTCTTTCAGGATATCCTCGATTTCCTTCTCCGTGTAGTTCTGAAGAATATTTTTTCCGACGCTGGTCGCATGTAAGGGCGCCCGTTTCCCGATCCGTTGCATCGTCTTCAACATGTTGTCCGGCCCGTTGATGACATCGATGTAAACAACTTCATGGTCCTCTTCGATGGCCAAGCATGAGGATTCCTGAAATTCCTTCGATAACGCGACCAGATCGTCATGGACCAAGTTACGGATATCATATTGCCCGCTCACCAGACTGCCCAGTTGGGCCAATTTCAAAGTAAGTGCATATTTGGATGAGTCGGCATTTTGGTAAACATAGCCGAAGGAACTCAACGTGCTTAAATAACGCAATACGGTGCTGCTGGGTGAATTCACTTGGTCAGCGATGTCCTGCAACCGCATTTCACCGCCTTGAGACACCAGTAATTCGATGATCTGCAGTACTTTTTCGACGGATTGATTTTTTTTGACTTTTTTTTCGATCACATTGTTCATCCCCCTTCGTAAAAGGTTTTCTCTTGATTGTAGTTTACCATATCCCACATAATTACTCAATTTTAATTTCACTAAGAGAAATTAAATTTCAAAAGTTGTTGACAGCGAAAAATAGCTCTGCTAAACTGTGGTTACACAAAAAACAAAAACCAATTTCACAGAGTGAAATAACTTGGAGGGAACGATATGTTAGTAGCAGAAGCGATTGTACAAATTTTGGAAAAAGAAGGAATTGAAGACGTTTTCGGAATCCCAGGCGCTGGTATCAACCCAGTTTACAAATATTTAGAGAAATCCGATTCGATCAAACACATGGTCATGAGACATGAAGAAGCTTGCACCCACGCGGCAGATGGCTATTACCGTTCCAGCGGAAAAATGGCAATGGCTACTTGTACAGCCGGCCCTGGCGCGACCAATTTCGTCACAGGCATCTATACTGCGAACATTGATTCCATTCCATTTTTGGCATTGACGGGACAATCCGTAAGATCGCAGTTGAACAAGGATGCTTTTCAATCAGTAGACATCGTGTCGATCGCTAAACCGATCGCAAAAGGCGCTTGGTGCGTCATGGATCCTAATGATACCGTCGAAATTTTCCGCGAAGGCTTCCGGATTGCACGCGAAGGCAAACCAGGTCCGATTCTGATCGATTTACCGTTGGATGTGCAAATGGCTGAAATCGATTTTGACATCGACAGCTATATCCCTTATGAAATCGAAAGACCGGCTCCGGAAACAGACAAAATCAAAGCGGCTCTGCAATTGATTTCAGAAGCGAAAGCACCGGTCATGATCATGGGTGGGGGCGTTGTCCTTTCTGAAGCAACAAGCGAATGCGTTGAACTGGCTGAAATGCTGCAGTTGCCGGTCATCACTACCTACATGGCGAAAGGCGGCATCCCGGTCAATCATCCATTGAATGCAGGTCATGCCGGTATTCAAGTCGGCGGCCCTCTTGGAAACAAAGTTTTGAGCGAAGCGGATGTCGTATTGGGAATCGGTTGTCGCTTCACTGATCGCCACACCGGCGACATCAAAGTGTATTCGCAAGATCGCAAATTCATTCACATCGACATCGAACCGAGCCAAATCGGCAAAATCATCCCGGCTGAAATCGGCATCGTAGCGGATGCGAAAATGGCGATCGAAGCGTTGATGGCTGAAGCGAAACAAATGGGAACGTTTGGAGCGAAAGGGCTTGTATCGGAATTGCCGCAGTTGAGCATCGATCTGAAACGGAAAACCGACTATGACAGCAGACCGATCAAACCGCATCGTGTATTCAAAGAGATGAATGAAGTGTTCGGTGATGAAGTAATGTACACGACCGGTTGCGGATTGACGCAAATCTGGTCAGGGCAACTGCAGGACATCAATCGTCCAAGAAAATACTTGCCATCAGGCGGTGCAGGTACTTTAGGGTTTGATATTCCGGGCGCAATTGGAGCTTCTGTTGGAGCACCGGGAATCAAAACCGTTTCCGTTTTGGGCGACTTCGGGTTCACATTCATGGTTGAGGAGATTGCTGTTGCGGCGGTCAACGATATTCCGTTGGTCGTAGTCATCGTCAACAATGCCTACTTGGGACTGATCCGCCAAAACCAAAATTATGGCTATGATTTCGAATACGCGGTCCATATGGCAGAAAATCAAGGCTTGATGGATTACGTTAAGGTAGCGGAAGGCTTCGGCTGTGAAGCAGAGCGCGTCTTCAATCCAGAGGACATCAAACCAGCGCTGGAACGTGCTTATGCATCGAACAGACCTTACGTTATCGATATCGTATGTGAAGAAGCGACAGATTGCTCAATGGGAGCAAGCATCACAGCCGTAAGAGAATTCGTGTAAATCGATCAAAGAAAGGAAGCAGCACGCTTGTTTGCGAAACGCCGCAATCGGGAATGCTGCCATCTTTATCGGTAAATAAGCAGGCAATAAAAACAGTGAAGGCAGGGAAAACCATGATAGAACCAATGAATAAATATCTGCAGATCGGACTGATCCATTTCATGGCCTATCCACAGGCGATGAAATGGAAGGATCAAGGGAACATCGTAGAAACCGTAAAAAAAATAGTTATTGATGATTACTTTGACGCCATCGAGGTTTCGCATATCGAAAAGGATGAAGATCGGGCGGCAATCAAAAAAATGCTGGATTCCAGCCACATGAAAGTCTGTTACGGGGCCCAACCGCGGTTATTGACGGCCGGATTGAATCCGAATGCCATCGACGAAACAGAACGGCTGAAGGCGGAAGCCATCCTGATCGATTCGATCGATGAAGCGGAATACCTCGGCGCAAAAGGGATCGCGTTCCTTTCCGGAAAATATGAAGAGGCTACAAAGGAAGAAGCTTTCCGTCAATTGGTCAAGACGACAAAGACGATCTGCGAGTACGCAGCCAAGAAGGATATGACGATCACGCTGGAGGTCTTTGATTATGACCTCGATAAGAAATCGTTGATCGGCCCGGCGCCGTATGCAGCCACATTTGCTGCGGAGATGCGCAGTTTGGTGGAGAATTTCGGGTTGATGATGGATCTGTCGCACATTCCGCAGACACATGAAACATCTAAATATGCAATCCAGGTCACGAAGCCTTACATTACTCACCTGCACATGGGCAATGGTGTCGTTAAAGAGGGCGCGGAGGCATTCGGGGATACGCATCCACGCTTTGGTTTCCCGAACAGCGCAAATGATGTTCCGGAATTATTGGACTTTTTGAGGGTTCTGCAAGCAGAGGGATTCTTTGACAGTGTCAATCCGCCGGTGCTATCCTTCGAAGTGAAACCGTGGCAGGATGAAGATCCGGATATCGTCATCGCAAACGCCAAACGGACATTGAATCGTGCCTGGAGCCTGTTATGACACAAGGGGGAAAAGAAATGAAGATAGTTGTATTGGATGGATATACGTTGAATCCGGGAGATCTTTCCTGGGAACGTCTGGAAAAGCTAGGGGAATGCGCCATCTATGATCGCACGCCAAAAGAGGAAGTCATTTCGCGGATCGGGGATGCCTCGATTGTATTCACGAACAAAACACCTTTGACGGCTGAAATTTTCGCAGCTTGTCCGAATATCCGCTATGTCGGTGTTTTGGCGACAGGGTATAACGTGGTGGACACTGCGGCAGCCAAAGAGCACGGCATCACCGTGACGAATATTCCGACATACGGGACTGCATCAGTGGCTCAGTTCACCTTCGCATTGCTGCTGGAAGTCTGCCATCACGTAGGTGAGCACGACAAAGCGGTCAAACAAGGACGTTGGCAGGAGTCAGGAGATTTCTGCTTCTGGGACTATCCGCTGATCGAATTGGCCGGCAAGAAAATGGGCATCATCGGCTTCGGCCGGATCGGCCAGGCCGTGGCAAAAATCGCGATCGCATTCGGGATGGACGTATTGGCATACGACCACTTTGCTGATAAAAACTTGGAAAATGAGCACACGAAACTCGTTGATTTGGACGAGTTGTTGGAGAACTCCGATGTCATATCCCTTCACTGTCCATTATTCCCTGAAACGGAAGGGATCATCAATGCTGCGGCATTGGATAAAATGAAGGCAAGTGCCATTTTGATCAACACGTCTCGCGGACCGTTGATCGTCGAGGAAGACTTGGCAGCGGCTCTGAATGCCGGCAAGCTGCATGGAGCGGCAGTGGATGTCGTTTCGACGGAACCAGTGACTGAAGAAAATCCATTATTCACCGCGAAAAATTGCCTGATCACACCGCATATCGCCTGGGCGCCGATTGAAGCCAGACAGCGCTTGTTGGATATTGCGATTGATAATGTTGAAGCATTTTTGGAAGGGAAGCCAGTGAATCGTGTTTCTTGATGAACTGAATTTGCAATGATTGAGAAGGAGAACAGATATGAAACTGAGAGATGATGCAACGTATATCATAAATCAATCGATCCAGGCGGTATTACCGGATAAGGCGGTCGTAAATGCCTTGAGTAACATGGATATAGTTGGTGACATCCATATCATCGCGATCGGAAAAGCAGCCTGGCGCATGACGAAGGCGGCTGCGGATTGTCTGGGCGAGCAATTCCAAGGCGGGATGGCCTTGACAAAATACGGACATTCCCTTGGCGAAATTGAGCGGGTGACTATTTTTGAAGCCGGGCATCCGATACCGGATCAGGCATCCATCGATGCAACAACTGAGATTCTGCGTTATGTATCCACGATCCCGGAAGAAGATACGATTCTGTTTTTGATTTCCGGCGGCGGATCCGCCTTGTTCGAAAAAACGCGGGATCAGATTTCCTTGGATGAATTGGAAGATATCAACAAGCAGCTTTTGAGTAGCGGCGCGACCATTATCGAAATCAACACGATCCGTAAGCATCTCTCGGAAGTGAAGGGCGGCCAATTTGCCCAGTTGTGTTCTCCTCGTCAAATACATGCTATTATCCTGTCCGATGTTTTGGGGGATCGTTTGGACACGATCGCATCCGGTCCGGCCTATCCCGATTTTTCGACGAGCGCAGAGGCGCAGAGAATTGTCGAGAAATACGATTTGAAATTGTCGGAAAAAGCTCGGTCAGCCTTGCTGAGGGAAACACCCAAGGCTTTGGATAACGTAAAGAATACGCTGATCGGGAGTGTGGATATTTTGTGCCGCGAAGCGGTAACGCATGCACAGTCGCGTGGATACCATACTTGCGTGTTATCGACAGCCCTTGAAGAGGAAGCTGCTGCGATAGGGGAGCGTCTTGGTCAACTCGCCAGAAAGATTGTCTCTGGGCAAGAAGATGCACAGCTTCCGTGTGCCATCATCGCCGGTGGAGAGCCTATTGTCACGATCAAAGGGGATGGATTGGGTGGAAGGAACCAGGAGTTGGCGCTGGCTGCGGCTTTTCAGATTTCCGGATTGCCTCAAGTGGTCTTGGCATCGGTCGGATCGGACGGAACGGATGGACCTACGGATGCAGCGGGAGGATTGGTTGATGGCGCTAGCTTAGCGCGCATGCGGAGAAGCTACGCTGACGTGGAAGGTCTGTTGGCGAACAATGATTCCAATAGAGCCCTCGCAAGCAGCGGAGATCTGATCGTTACCGGTCCTACCGGTACAAATGTCAATGATCTGATCATTCTGCTGATCGAGAAAACCCCTGCCTGAAAAAGGCAGTCACAAAACAGAAAAAGAAGGCTCGGGAATTGTTCCCGGACCTTCTTTTTCTGTTTTATTTATCGCACAGTCCATCAAGCCAGCGGATCAATTGCTGATATATGCGTTGGCCGGCGGGTTTTGACAGATCAGCGTCGAAGTCGTGCGGCATTCCCAGGACAGGATGAAGGGCAGCAATTGGTATCAGCTGAGCAGCTTGTTGGGTGAACTGATATGGCACGTCCTTGTCTGCCGTGCTGGCTGTAAGAAAAGTTGGGGGCAATGATTGCAGCTCTTCTGCGGTCAGATTGAAGGCTGTTGTTTTTGATTTGTCCTCAAGGAACAGCGGAACCCATTTTCCTGTCTGGCGGGCATGGAGGTATAACGGAAATCTTTCCGTAACTGCGCCCACCGCCAGCGGCTTCTTCCGGATCTGTTGCTTCACATACGCCGCAGGCACCTTAGGGAAGGTGTTGTAGTGCGCGTTCGGCAACCGGAAAGAAGGATCCTCCAGCGAATAATAACCGTAAAAACTGGCCAGGCCTTTCAGTTGGGGGTCCGCCGAGCGGGCTGCCAAGAGAAAAGCCAGATAGGCGCCGGCAGAACGGCCAAAAAGCACATAATCCGCCGAACCCAAATTGAACAAATTCTTGCTTTCTTCTTTGAACCAAGTCAATGCCTGGTGCAGGCACAGCGTGATTTCGGGCAATTGTGCTTCCGGTGCCAGCGGATAATCGATCGTCAGCAGCGAATATCCGGCATCCGCCAGCATTTCCCTGTACGCATCGGGAAGGTCATTGCGGTCTCCGAAAACCAAGCCACCCCCGTGCAAGTAGAGGAGCGTCAACGGTTTAGCAGAGGCTTCCGCAGCTGGATAGAACGTCGCCTGCAGCGGCAGGCCTTCATAAACGAAGTAAGTATGAGTTGAACTGTTCATGTTTTTCATCATTCCTTTCGGTGCTTTCTTTTTCACTTTAGCATAATCTTTCTCATTTAAAACGGCTCAATGTGTACATATGGCACAAAAATATATCCGATTTTGTGTATTATGTTAATGATATACCATCAAGAAGCGCTTACAATATGGTTATGATATTTCGGAGGAGGAAACGGAAAAATGGACTGGTTTAAGACTATTCAAGAGAATGTTGATTTATTATCGGGTATCGGCAGCGATCCGACGGGCGGCATGACGCGCTTGCTTTACTCCGATTCGTGGTTGGAAGCTCAGAATGCCGTCAAAAACAAACTGGAAGAGATCGGAATGGAAACGCATTTCGATGAAATCGGAAATCTGTTCGGAAGAATGGAAGGTTCAAAATATCCTGATGAAACAATCATGTCCGGTTCCCATATAGATACCGTCATCAACGGCGGCAATCTCGATGGGCAATTTGGTGTGATAGCTGCCTATGTCGCCATGGCTTACTTGAAAGAAACATACGGCCAACCCTTGCGTTCAATGGAAGTCATCTCGATGGCCGAGGAAGAGGGCAGCCGTTTCCCTACTGTGTTCTGGGGGAGCAAAAACTTCGTGAATGAAGCCAAAATAGAGGACGTCGAGGCAATCAGCGACTTTGAAGGCATCCGATTTGTGGATGCGATGCGCCAAGCCGGATTCGACTTCAAGAAGGGCGAACAGAAACGCAGGGAAGACATCAAAGCCTTCGTGGAACTGCATATCGAACAAGGGAATGTCCTTGAAAATCAGGGGCTGCAAATCGGTGTCGTCAACAGCATCGCTGGCCAGCGCCGTTACACTGTCGTTCTGAAAGGGCAAGCGAACCATGCAGGCACGACGCCGATGGGCTACCGCCGCGACGCAGTCTATGCTTTCAGCCGCATTTGCTCTGAGTCGATCGAAAAGGCGAGAGCAATCGGTGATCCGTTGGTGTTGACCTTCGGAAAAGTCGAACCGAAACCGAATACGGTGAATGTGGTGCCGGGAGAAGTTCTGTTCACAATCGACTGCCGCCATACGGACAGCGACGTGCTGATCGGGTTCACCCAGAAATTGGAGCAGCGCATCAACGAAATCGCTACAGAAATGGATATCGAGGCGACCATCGACTTATGGATGGACGAAGCGCCGGTTCCGATGGATGCAAACATCGTCGCGATTCTCGAAGAAGCCGCAAAAAAAGCAAATATGAAATACCGTGTGATGCACAGCGGGGCCGGACATGATTCCCAAATCATCGCGCCGCATTATCCGACTGCCATGATTTTTGTTCCGAGCATCGGGGGCATCAGCCACAACCCGGCTGAAGCGACCAAGCTGGAAGATTTGGTGGAAGGCGTCAAAATGATGGCAAGCGCACTTTATGAATTAGCTTATAAATAGAAAAATATCAAACGGATAGGGTGGATCGAAGGATGGGCTATAAGAACAATCAAACAGGTTACAGAGACGGGCTGTTGGAATCAAGGGCCGTCATAAAAAGAGCAAATTACGCGTTGATCCCGCATGATGGATTAGTGAAAAACGTTGTTCCCGGATTTGAAAATTGCGAGGTCACCATTTTGGCTTCACAAAAATTGGGAGCAAGCTTTGTGGATTACATCATTTCGATGAAATCCGGCGGCAGAAACGTGCAAGGCTTCGGAGCTGAAGGCGTAGAAACCTTTGTTTACGTCGTTGACGGAAAATTGAAGGTAAGCGACGGTGCGGAGAGCCATGAGCTGGAGACCGGCGGCTATGCCTACTTGCCGGCTGGCGTGTTGATGCAGTTGGAAAACAACCAGGAAGCGGATACGGAAATCTTCCTTTACAAAAAACGCTACGAAACTTTGGAAGGATACGAAGCGCGCAAGGTTGTGGGCAACATCAATGACTTGGTCCCTTCCGAATATGAAGGGATGAAGGATGTCTTGTTGTGGGATCTGTTGCCGACAGATATCGGTTTCGATATGAATTTCCATATCCTTTCGTTCGAACCGGGTGCTAGCCATGGCTACATCGAAACCCATGTGCAGGAACACGGGGCCTACATCCTGTCGGGCCAAGGCATGTACAACTTGGACAATGACTGGATGCCTGTAGAAAAAGGCGATTATATCTTCATGGGTGCCTATGTGCCGCAAGCCGCATATGCAGTCGGCAGAGGTGAGCCGTTGCGTTACGTCTATTCGAAGGACTGTAACCGCGACCCTAAAATTTGAGGACAAGGAGCATACAAATGGAAGGCACAGGAATAGAAGTTGAGGCGAAATTAGTGACTGTAATGCCTGATGAACTTCATCGACTGATCAAAAAAAAATTAGAGGGAGCAGGACTGTATCCTGAGCAAGCAAATGAGGTAGCCAACCACTTGGTGTTTGCGGATTCTTCCGGAATCCATTCCCACGGTGCCGTGCGCGTCGATTACTATGCCGAAAGGATCGCTAAAGGCGGAGTGACGCTTGAACCTAACGTTTCTTTCGAAAAGACAGGAGAAAGCACGGGAATCTTTCATGGCGATAACGGAATCGGCCAATATGTCGCGAATCTCGGCCTGAAGGGAGCAATTGCCATGGCCAAGGAGTCGGGTGTTGCAGTGGTAGGGATTTCCAGAATGAGCCACAGCGGCGCACTGTCCTATTACGTGAAACAAGCAGCCGAACAGGATCTGATTGCGATCGCCATGTGCCAATCCGATCCGATGGTTGTTCCTTTCGGAGGTTCAGAAATTTATTACGGAACAAATCCGATTGCCTTTTCGGCGCCAAGGAAAAACGGTCCGCCGATCGTCTTCGATATGGCAACGACTGTACAGGCTTGGGGGAAAATCCTCGATGCCCGCTCAAAAAATAAAACCATACCGGATACCTGGGCAGTGGATAAAGATGGGAAACCGACAACAAATCCGCATGACGTCCATGGACTGCTGCCGATTTCGGGTCCAAAAGGGTACGGACTGATGATGATGATCGATATTTTATCAGGCGTGCTGTTGGGGTTGCCTTTCGGGAAGCATGTTTCTTCTATGTATGACCAAATTTCTGAAGGACGCAATCTCGGTCAATTATATATCATCATCGATCCAAAAAAATTCACTGATATAGACAGTTTCAAAGATAAAATTGAGACGACCGTGGCGGAATTGCATGAAGTCAAACCGGCTGCCGGTTTCAGCCAAGTCTATTATCCAGGCGAAATCAACCAGTTGAACTATGAAAAGCATCAGGAAAAAGGCATCCCGGTCGAAGAGAGCATTTACGCCTATCTGAAAAGTGATCTGATTCATTTTGACCAATACGGCGGCAAGGGAGCTTTTGCGGAATAAGCATCTGATCGAAGCACACAAAAAGAAACGGGAAACCGGGGAAGAGAGGCAATCAATGTTACACACAATCATCAAATCAAACAGCTACCAGGATTCCATCGTCTTGATGCTGTTGACGAATAAAATCAACACGGTCGCAGGCGTCACAAAAGTTTCCATCATGATGGGTACGCCTGCCAATAAAGATATCTTCAAAACGGGAGGACTGTACACGCCGGAACTGGAGAAAGCTTCATCGAATGATATGGCTGTCGTTCTGGAAGTGGCGGATGAGCAAGTCATCGCTACAGTCATGGAAGAAATCGATCTTTTCCTGGAAGAGCAAGCTAAAGGGAACAGCGGCGCTTCAGTTGAGGAAACTGCACGG
>Ga0183099_1001912_pt1 | contig 11310 bp, 10 predicted proteins | sample Biomet1_FD_127788 | JGI IMG/M metagenome (GOLD analysis project Ga0183099, IMG submission 127788) | Microbial communities from bioreactor (seeded with anoxic lake sediment) at LBNL, California, USA - Biofuel metagenome 1 | ecosystem: Engineered > Bioreactor > Anaerobic > Unclassified ... | reverse complement strand
CGCAACTCAAGTCCTGCCTTAACCCCTTTTATAACCGCTTCAGTAATCTTTTTTCCGAACTCTGTACGAGAAGCCTGCATCGGGGATTTCTTGCTTGTTTTCACTTTCCGGGCCAGGCTCTGAGCCTGTTTCATAGGCAACAATCACAGCATCCGTATTAGTGCCCAGGAAAGTGTATCCTTTTTCAATCAGGGCAAGCCCTTTGGCTTTGGTGGCTGTAATTATCGATCCTAGGAGAGCTGTCTCGGATAGTCTTGCCTTTGAGATCAGAATTATATTTATCGTTCCTACTTTTGCCCTGAATTCTGAGCCGTTGCTTACGCCAGCGGTGATGAAGGCTGTTAGATAGTCATCTTCAATTACCTGGAGGCATTCTATTTTGACAGCTGTAAGTAGGCCGAAGTGAGCTTCTCCAAGGCCTAGTTTCAGGGCTTCTTCTTTTAAGAATTCCTGCGGGTCAGGAGGATTAAAAGTTCTTGGCACCTGTTTGTTGAAAAGGCACTTTACCCGCGCGTGGCCTCCATTTAAACCTGTGCTCACGGCTTCGAAATCTCCTTTGATAATAAGGGTGCTGTCCTTAACATAATACTGCATAAGATGACTCCGTTGTTACAGAGAAAAGTATAATTGTACATTTTTTCTATTTATCTCCCAATGTTGTAGTTTATACTCTTATAAAATTGTGTAATCAAGCCCTTCAACTTTATCTTGGCCAAAGTAAAGCCAGGGCTTATAAGAAAACAGATTGCTAAGCTCCCATTTTTTGAACATTGTTTCTTCTTGATACTCCACTGTTGAGCGTAACGGCTTAAGAAGCATACCTACACTGATCTAATGTCTTTGGACCTTCATAAGAACGTTACGATCACAGCCGTAATTGAAACGATCACTACGGTAATAGTTAGGTCTTATTCTGAAACGTTATTTGGAAACAGAAACTCACTGACATTGATCATGTCGTGAAAGAGGACTGCCACAAGCAAACTTTTTCCGGTGTTGTTATGGAGCCAAACAATAATGATTCGAAGCGCTACTGAAGAGAGATATTGCCCTGCAGTCCATGTAGGAGTATGATGAGCTTGAAAATATCATCCCACAACATTCCATATGACTCACACTGACTCCAATAAATGGAACAGTGTATTCCATATCTGAGTCCGGAGGAAACAGCAGAGATTGTAAGGATATTTTAGAAAACTTGATTGGATTGCAAAAGGGCACAAAGCGGTAACAGTATAATATCAAAGGCTCTTGAAGCCGTTTTTCATTGTAAACATAGTAAACTATTTATCAATGTTTGCCTAATTACTAATTATGGATAATAAGTATTATTCATACTGGTTAGTTCTTTTCATTCTTTCGGGAATATTTTATATTATTTTTGAAACATCCTATGTCACTTTTGGCTTTCGTGGATTTCTAATCATTGCAAGCATCTTTTTTATTGTAAGTACTCTGTACGGTCTATGGTATTCTATTTCTCGTAAATCTCGTAGTTGAGTAAATGTTTAACTGCTTTTGAATAATTAAATTCTTGGTAGAAATGAGACGAGCATTTTTTGAATATGCAAAAGAAATGAGCTTTCCGTTTTTGATACACCTGATCATTTTTCAACCCAAATGCTGCCCAAACAATCATTTTTTTCTGAAAGGGAAAGTAATAGATGACCTGATGGAATCAGGAGTTATGGTAAGGTTAATAAAAATGAATTATTAAATGAACCTATCCCATAACTCAAAACTTCTTCTCTGAATCTCAAATTGGAATAATCGATGAGTTTTTGATCATGGAAAATAGTTCTGAAATTCTTCTCGATTTGAGGATAAAATTGGTTTTGGGATGAGTTCATTTAAATGTTTAGTGATACCTTTTTTCAGTTCAAGTACATAAGTCCTATAAGTTTTTATATGGAGCTTTCTAATGTTTACCGCAGAACCACTTGATACCTAACTAAGTCGGAACTGTTAAATATTTCGAGGAAATACAAATAGTTTTTATGTACTCCTGGGATCCAAAACTTTATTCTTCTAATTCCTCAGCTCAGAAAAACTGGGGGTTTGAACTTCTTGCAAAGCTGAATTTGAAAGGAAATGAAAGATTTCTGGACGTTGGCTGTGGTGATGGAAAACTTAGTGCTGAAATGGCAAGATGCCTACCTGAAGGCTCTGTTCTAGGAATCGATCTATCCGAAGAAATGATTACTTTTGCCAGGAGTCATTATCCTCAAGAGAAGTTTCCAAACCTTGCTTTTATGCAGATAAACGCAAGTGAACTTCCTTTTGATTGTGAGTTTGATATTGTCTTTTCCAATGCGGTTCTTCACTGGATAAAGGCTCCTGAAGCTGCCCTGAAGGGTTTTTGGAACAGTCTCAAACCCGATGGAGTATTTCTGGCTCAGCTTGGAGGGAGGGGAAACGCTGCGGAAATCTTTAAAATTATTGACTCCATGCTTGAAAACGAAAAATGGAGCTCTTATTTCAGGAATTTTATATTTCCATATGGACTTTACGGACCTGAAGAATACGGTAAATGGCTCAAAGATGCCGGTTTTTCAATTAAGCGTTTGGAACTAATTTCAAAAGACATGGCCCTTGAAGGAGAACAGGGACTTTTCGCTTGGATTTCTTCAACCTGGCATCCTTATATACAGCAGGTACCTCAAGAGTTAAAAGAGGATTTTATAAATGAATTTGTAGCTCTTTTTGTGAGGAATTATCCGCCTGATGACAAAGGATACGTCCATGTCCAGATGAAAAGGCTGGAAATTGAGGCTTATCCGGAAAAATGAGCCTGTGAGATAAAAGATGATAAAACAGATTTGAGTAAAGGGATGAATATTTTAAATTGTATCAATTTACAGTTGGATCTATCAGGTCTATAGAAAATGATAAAGATACTTTAAGATTGAAGACTGTTATCTTCAGATTGGATTAAAATTTCAAACAAGGTGGTTTGTACATGAGCGAGTTACTGATTTATATTAATGGGGTTTTTGTCCCGAAGTCCGAAGCCAGAGTTTCGGTCTATGACCACGGTTTCCTCTATGGCGATGGAGTGTTTGAAAGTATAAAGGCATATAATGGACGTGTCTTTAAGTTAAAGGAGCACGTTGACAGGCTTTACGACTCAGCAAAGGCAATTGCAATGGATGTCTATCTCACAAAGGATGAGATGATTGAGATAATTCTTGAAACCCTGAGGAAAAACAACCTTAAAGATGCCTATGTCCGCTCCATAATCTCAAGAGGAATAGGAGACCTTGGGCTTGACCCTCGCAAATGTGAAAAGCCAAGTGTGATTGTTATAGCCCAGGGCTGGGGAGCTATGTACGGCAGCCTCTATGAAGCAGGAATCACAGGAGTCAGTGTCTGTGTCAGGAGAAATTCACCTGATGCTCTATCCCCGAATATTAAATCTCTGAACTACCTAAACAACATCCTGGCAAAGATTGAAGCCAATGAAAAAGGAGGAAACGAAGCTATCTTCCTGGACCAAAATGGCTTTGTGTGCGAAGGTTCGGCAGACAACATCTTTGTTGTCAAGAATGATAAGGTCTATACTCCCTTGACAATCAGCAATTTAAAAGGAATAACCAGAGCTACAGTCATCGAAGTTCTGGACCAGATGGGATACGAAACTATCGAAGCAAATTTGGGCTTATTTGACCTTTACACAGCAGACGAAATATTTGTCACTGGCACCTTAGCTGAAATGGCCTCACTTATCAAGATCGATGGAAGACTGATCGGAGATGGAAAGCCAGGTCCGCTTACCAAGAAGCTGGCCAAAGATTTCAACGAAGCCACTGCAAAAAATGGAACTCCAATCTATTCTTAAAAGTTTAAATCTAAAAGATGGAATGCGAAACAAAGATCCCGCTTCCGTCTTTTATAGGAAGTAATTTTGGGGAAAGTGAAACAGTACAAGAAATCACTAAAAAACAGATGTCTGAGAAATGATCCCAAAATTATAGGTTAAGTCTGACCTTCAAAATTACAGAAAAAAGTTTGATGCGAGAGGTGCGATTCGAACGCACGAACTCCTACGAGACTGGACTCTGAAAAATGTATGATACGTTTTGCTTATCTAAGAGCGTGTCTTAAAATTTAGCTTGATCTTACAACTGGGTAGACTCATGCATTTGAACCGAAAAATGGTAGCATTAAATCCTTAAACATCTAAATGTTAATTTGAACCATGTCGTCTAATGTATTTGATTTAGTGTCTCAAGTGCGTATAGTCCTAGGGATAAAGAGCTCCTTAAAGTCAATATGTCCTGAATTTCGAGAAAATTTACGATCTGAATTTGAAATTAACGTTGCTTATTACCCAATTAGAGAAATGGTTTGAATTTTAAGACAGCCTCCTTCAAACTCTTTTCCCACTGAAGAGAGAAATGAAGGGGTTTCCACCTAACTTGAAGAGGATATCTTTTTTGCTAGCGTATAACTCCAGTATTTGGCGAAACAGGGAAAAAGAGAAACTTATTTATAATACCTGACAAATGTGTATAAGAGAATGCTTATATACTTATAATTGAGAGGTAAATTCATGAAAGATCATATAAAAAACATGGCTGAAGTTCTCAAAGCCCTTGGCGATGAGAAAAGACTAAAAATAATAAAAATATTTGCTTCTAATAATAATGAAACCTTTTGTGTTTCTGATGTAGCTAAACAACTTGGCATCTCTCAACCTGCCACATCCCAGCATATAAAGATTTTAAAGAATATTGGAATACTGGAAGAAAATCGAAGAGGTTTTAGAGTCTTCTATAAAATTAATTCCGATGTGTTGGCTGAATATAGAAAGGACATAGATGAACTATTTAAGACAGCCTTTGAGAGATGCCAATATAATTTCTCCTGTGACAAATGTCCTTATAATAATGAGTACCAGTAAGCGGATATCATTTCTTGTTTATAAGTATTCGAATGTCAGTAAATATACATAACGTCTTGACTATAAGTATTTGCCTATATTCTTATAGAAAATGGAAATATAATTACATGAACTGATTCGCAAATATCGCAGGTGCGTGTGGCTCAGCATTTCTATCGCGCTTTCAAGATTAACAAAAAGGAGATTTACAAGATGTTGTTTTCAATCGTCATTCATCAGATGATCCTTTTCTTCAGTATTCTTCTAGTCGGACATGTGGCGGCTAAGCAGGGTGTTATCCAAGAAAATTATCTACCGGATCTTGCCAAAATGGTTTCAAAGATCTTTCTGCCTGTGCTGATCTTTTATATGACCTATGCCGGAACGACAAGGCAGATGGTCTGGGAGAATGCCGCAATGATCGGTCTTGCGGCTCTGTTTTATGTGATCATTTCAGCCGTTACTTGGATTATAGCAAAAGGGCTTCGCCCGACCGGCGACAAAGCAAAGGTTTTTCAGTTTGCGTTCATTTTCGGAAACACCGGATTTGTCGGTGTACCGCTGCTTATAGCTCTATTTCCGAAGGACGGCGTTTTGTATCTAGCGTTGTTCAGCATTGTCGATCAACTCCTGTTCTGGACTTATGGGGTGTATCTTGCAACTGCATCCGATAAAAAAGCGAAAATAACATTAAAGAGCTTTGTGAACCCCAACATCGTTGCGATTGCTTTGGCACTCATCTTCATTATGATCGGTGTCAAGCTGCCCACGGTCGTTGATGATACACTTCAGACGATCAAAAACGCGGTCGGTGCTATGGCCATGATCTATCTGGGCGCCTTGATCTTCTACTCCGACTGGAAGACCGCATTCAAAACAAAAGATCTGTATTTCGGCATTGTTGTTAAAATGATCGTTTTGCCGATCCTTTTGGGCAAGCTCCTGTTGATGACGGGGCTGCCGAATAACATGATATGGTCCATGATCATCCTGATGTCCCTGCCGACGATGACGGTCGTGCCAATGATCGCAAAGCTATACGGACACGAAGGTGCCTACGCCGCTGGGATAACGGCTGCAACGCTGGCTGTAAGTATAGTGACGATTCCCTTGGTGGTGTTTTTCACAACGTGACTTACGGAAAAGTAGATTCTTCTATACTTATTACATTTGCCTTAAATTTGGAATAAATGGCATTATGAGAAACTTTCTATCGGTATTAATTCTTTAAAAAAACTTATAATTAAAAACATCAGAAATGAGATTTTAATTATAAATCACCATTTATAAAATAACTACTAAGCTTAGTCTTAAAAATTAAATTAATTTTGGTGATGCAATGTCTAGTAAGAATTACAACAATCAATTAAATGAGAATAATACTTCTGAGGATCTCCATGAGCAAAATCATAAACATGGGTTTTTCTCTCATTTTCACGGGCACAGCCATACTCATGGAAAGGTGGATCCCTCTACACTTGCTACGAGCAAAGGGCTCTGGGCTGTCAAATGGTCATTTATAGCAATGATAATTACAGCTGTTCTACAGCTTTTCGTTGTATATATTTCTGGAAGCGTTTCCCTTTTTGCCGACACCATTCACAATTTTGGAGATGCTGTAACAGCAGTTCCTCTTGCAATAGCTTTTATCTTGGCAAGTAGAAAGCCAAGCAAAAGTTTCTCCTACGGGTATGGTAAAGTAGAAGATGTTGCAGGTGTAATTATGTTCTTCTTATCCTTTTCAGTGCAATCATAGCAGGATATGAATCTGTAAACCGCTTTTTCAATCCTCAGCCTATAGGTCATTTGCAGGTAGTAGTTGCAGCAGGGATTATAGGCTGTATTGGAAATGAGATCGTGGCTCAATTTCGTATGAAGGTCGGAAAGGAAATAGGGAGTGCAGCTCTGATTGCAGATGGTTACCATGCCAGAGTTGATGGCTTAACTAGCCTTGCAGTCCTCATCGGTGCAGCTGGCGTCTGGTTAGGGTATCCAATAATTGACCCTCTTATTGGTATGTTAATTACGATCACCATTCTGAAAATAGTTCTTGATACAAGCAAACCAGTGTTCACCCGCCTTCTTGACGGTGTTGAACCTGAGGTTATCGATAAAGTTAAAAACGTTGCTGAGAGTGCCGATGGAGTTTGTAAAGTTACAGATCTTAGAGTTCGCTGGATAGGGCATAGGCTCCATGCAGAGATCAATGCTTCTGTTGATCCTTCCCTTTCTGTAGAAGAAGGGCATGAAATCGCTAATTCCATAAGAAAAAAGCTTCAGGAAAGTTTTTCCAATCTTTCAGATACCATCATCCATATAGATCCAGTTACAGCTTCAGGAGAATGCTTCCACTGTGGATTGGAAAGCAATAAAACAAAACATGTAAACCATACACATGTTTAAGATATATCTTTATGATTAGCATTCAGAGGCCTTAGTTCCTCCATGCCCTTTTCTTTTTTCTGAACATGTAAAAAGTAAAATCTTTATTAGTTAGAGCTACTTTCTAAAAAATAGTGCTGTTGATATTTTCCAGTAGCGTACACTTTTTTAGCGTTGTATATATCCCAAAGAATTAGTGCGAGAGGTGCGATTCGAACGCACGAACTCCTACAAGACTAGGCTCTGAACCTAGCGCCTTTGACCTGGCTGGGCAACTCTCGCATACTGATAAGTATTAATAAAAACCTGGCTGGGCAACCCTCGCACGATATAGCTTATGTTGCAGCAGCAATAGTAGTGCTCTTTGTTCTTATACTTTTTCCTTGAAAGCCTGTTCGGAGGACGAAATTTGCCTGAACTCTTTTAATAATTTCCTTTTCAGAAGCAAAGTTTACATGGTTTAAACTCAAACTCTTTTAATTTATATAGGTTTTTTCGGTCAAGCCTTTTTAAAAAAGGCTTGGGTTTAAACTGAGACTCAAAAACCAGGAGCCGAAAAATCCGTGAATATTTATAATTTATATAAAGTAGGTTTGGAATTGATGAAATTTCATCTCATCAATTTCAGGATAAGGGCTTTTTGCGCATGCAGACGGTTTTCAGCCTCATCAAAAATTACGGAATTCGGGCCGTCCATAACTTCATCCGTAATCTCAAGGCCTCGTCTGGCTGGCAGGCAGTGCATAACTATTACGTCCGGCTTTGCAACTCCAAGGAGTTCGGTATTGACCTGGAAAATGGCAAAGTCCTTCAGGCGTTTCTCCTGCTCGGCTTCGTCGCCCATGGAGACCCAGACATCCGTATAAATGATATCCGCATCTTTTGCGGCAGCTTTCGGATCATCCGTAACTGTGAACTTGCCTCCGAGGGCTTTTGCCTTTTCAAGGAACTCGATTTTCGGTTCATATCCTTTCGGGCAGGCGACAACGAACTCCATTCCCATGATAGCCGAGCCGAGCAGGGCTGAATTGCAGACATTGTTTCCATCCCCTACCCAGGCGAACTTAAGGCCTTCGAACCTGTGCTTGTACTCCATTATGGTCATGAAATCGCCCAGAATCTGACAGGGGTGCTCCCGGTCCGAAAGCGCATTTATCACGGGTATAGTTGAGTATTCGGCTAATTTCTTTACAGTCTCGTGGCTCATAACTCTGGCCATGAGTCCGTGAAGGTAGCCTGAGAGGGTCCTGGCAGTATCCTCAATAGTCTCGCCTCTTCCTATCTGGATATCCTTGGAGTTCAGGTAAAGGGCATGTCCTCCGAAATCAGTCATTGCAACTTCAAAAGATACCCTGGTTCTTGTGGAAGATTTCTCGAAAATCATCCCGAGGCTTTTGTTCTTCAGGAACTCTGTAGATTCTCCAGCCTTGCGTTTTTCTTTCAGGTCCGTGGCCGATTTGAGGAGTTCGTAGATCTCCTCTCTGGACAGGTCAGTTATCGAAAGTACATCCTTCTTCATCGCTTCAACCCCGATTTTACTCTCTGTATTCACTCAATTCTAGCCGAATTTACTCCATTCTAACTGAGTTTACTTCATTCTGGCTGGTTTAAACTTTATATTACTGCATAGTACTTATTTGCACGCCGTACTTTTGCAGGACATTTTAGGCAGTTAACCTTATTTTAGGCAGTTAGCCTCTAAGTTCTTTCATATGGGCAATTCTCTTCTGGATAAGAGCGGCAGTCCCAATGTCTTTCCGGAAAAATAGCTTGCCTTGAATATTTTCAAGGGCGTTCTGGGCAATTTTTTCGGCTGCAACTATAGTTTCCGCAATCCCAACGACTGCGATGGCACGGGAGCTGGTTGTGTAAACTTTCCCTTCTTTTTCGTAGACGCTGGCATAATAAATGGAAGCTTCCCCTATATCTCCTACAGTTACTTCGCTGTCCTTTTCAGGCTTATCAGGATAGCCAGCAGGAACTGCGTATTTACACACAGTCGCTTTCTTGCTAAAGCTTACAGGCAAGTTTCCAAGGGTCCCTTTAACCACAGCAGACATAATTTCCACGAAGTCTGTTTCAAGGAGGGGGGTAACGTTCATGGCTTCAGGGTCACCGAATCGTGCATTGAATTCCACTACCTTGGGGCCGTTAGCTGTAAGGATGAACTGCCCATAGAGAACGCCCTGATACCCGGTTCCTGTTTCCTCATAGAGTGCCTTTACAGTATCCTGCATAATCTTCTTTGCTTTCTCAAGGTCTTCAGGGAGCATAAAAGGCAGGATTTCTCCGGCATCGGTATATGAACCCATACCGCCTGTATTGGGCCCAAGATCTCCTTCATAGGCTCTTTTGTGGTCCTGCACGGCAGGGAAGAAGACAAGACTTTTTCCATCCACAAAGGCCTGAAGCGTAAACTCCTCTCCTATGAAGCGTTCCTCAATGACCACAGCCCCCTTCTCAAGAAGCTCGCTTGTGTAGGCTTTGGCAGCCTCGAGGTCAGGTAGCTGGTCTCCCATAACTTTTACGCCTTTGCCCCCTGTCAGGCCTGAGGGCTTGACTGCCACGTCGCCCAATTTTTCTATGAAAGCGTGAGCAGGTTCTTCCTCTGTGAAAACTTCGTAGGCAGGGCAGCCTTCGATCTCGTATTTTTTCATGAAATTTCTTGCCCAGGCCTTGTCAAATTCTATAATTGCGCAAGCTTTTTTAGGCCCTACAACCGGAATTCCGGCTTCCCAAAGGGCATCTGCGGCTCCTGCTGCAAGAGGGGCTTCAGGGCCTACAAAGGCAATTTCGATATCTCTGGCTTTTGCATACTCAACGACTTTCTCAATTTCGGTTTCCTTCTCAAGGAGAAAATCCTCACAAAGGGCGGCAATTCCGGGATTTTTTTCGCCATTAATGCATAAAGGGAGGGGTTATGCTTGCTTTTCTTGATTCCTTCGGCGATTGCATGTTCCCTTCCGCCTCCGCCGATAAGCAAAATTTTCATTTTTATTCTCCTGGTTTTAAAAAGATTAACTTTATATTCAGGTCTGGTTTTAATATGTACTAATAAGAGATAAGGTAAGAAAAGGTAATGAATTTTCAGTTCTCAAAACCTCTCCACGTTGCTTTATGCAGCTATCTGCTTTTATTGACAATGCTTTTTAGTCAGAAATATACTGAAGGACTTCCTAGTTCTCTATTTCTTCTGATAAATATCTTCTCATTGTCAGGCTTCAAAGTTAACTAAAAATCTTTCTTCTTAATATCTTTTTCAGATTTTTGCGCCATTCTTTCCAGTTATAGAAGTTCTTTTCCCTGAACCAGAAACTCCAGATTTCTTACTAGGGTGAAAACTCGTACCCTTCCCAGACGCAAAACCTAATTTTTATTAAGTAAAAAATAAGTAAACTCTTTTTCAGGAGATGAAAGGTATGAATCAAAACCCATATGAAATCTTTCAAAAAGAGTGTCCGGAAGTAGCAGCACGTTTTAATGATCTTATTGAAGCCCAAAAAGCGTTGAAAGGACTTGATGCTAAAACAAAACAGTTAATCAACATAGCCGTCCAGACTGCGAATCAAAATCCAAGGGGCGTTCAGATGCATGCGATGATGGCAAAAAACGAAGGTGCTACTTGTGAAGAAATTATTGGTGCAGTGGTATTGAACCTTCATCATTCCGGTTTTGCTAAAGTTCTTGAGTGCCTCCCTGCAGCGATTGAGGGGGTTGAAGGTATAATTTAAAAAGTTTAAGTACAGGAAGGTGCTCTCGCACTTTCCTTACTTTAAGAGATCGCTTGCGCTCACAAGAGAAATAAGTTCCGTACCTGCCTCTTTTAATTTTTCTTTCGCTCCTTCTTCCCTGTCCACTACACTGATTACGTATTTGACATTTGCTCCGGTTTCCCTGACAACCTCAATTGCGTCCCTGACCGAACCTCCACTTGTCGTTACGTCTTCGAGCATTACAAGTCTATCTTCCGGTTTAACATCGCCTACAAATCTACTCTTTGTACCGTAATCCTTTACAACTTTCCGGACTATAAGCAAGGGAAATTC
>Ga0183099_1001910_pt1 | contig 11314 bp, 8 predicted proteins | sample Biomet1_FD_127788 | JGI IMG/M metagenome (GOLD analysis project Ga0183099, IMG submission 127788) | Microbial communities from bioreactor (seeded with anoxic lake sediment) at LBNL, California, USA - Biofuel metagenome 1 | ecosystem: Engineered > Bioreactor > Anaerobic > Unclassified ... | reverse complement strand
ACAGACTCTATATAACGGAGGAGAAAATGTACTTGCCATAGACACCAACGATGACCTTGTTCAAGAAGTAATAGATAATGATATTATTTAGGTAGAGTTGGGCCACTAACTTTAGCGTTAGTTTTAGGGTCTACAGTAAAAAAATCAAGTAAAATTAAATATCCTGAAGAAAATATATCTATCGGGTAGGAGGAATAATGAAACAATTTTTAGTTATAGGTTTAGGTAGATTTGGAACAAGTATAGCACAGACTCTATATAACGGAGGAGAAAATGTACTTGCCATAGACACCAACGATGACCTTGTTCAAGAAGTAATAGATAATGATATTATAGATAATGGAGTTTGTTGTGATGCAACAGATGAAAAAGCTTTAAGAGATTTGGGAATAAATAATTTTGATGTTGCATTTGTTTGCATAGGTAGTAATATTCAGGCGAGTATTCTTATAACGCTAACTCTTAAAGAATTAGGAGTAAAAAGAGTTATAACAAAAGCTGTATCTGCTCCACATGGGAAGGTTCTTAATAAGATTGGTGCTGATGAGATAGTCTATCCAGAAAGCTTTATGGGAATTAGAGTTGCTCATGCAGAGATGACTCCTAATATTATTGAACATCTTAAATTTTCAGATAATTTCTTAATTGTTGAAATTAAAGCACCACTTAACTTTATTAATAAAAATCTTATAGAGATAGAACTTAGAAAAAAATATAGAGCAAATATTATAGCAATAAGAAAAGCAAATGGATACGAGGATGTTAGTCCCAATGCAGATTCCATAATTGAAGAGGGAGATACTTTAATTATAGCTACAGATGTAAAAACTGCAAGGGAATTAGAAAGGTTAAAGTAGATTAAGGAGGTAAAATGCATATTGAAAAATATGATGTAATGGTAATAGGAGCAGGTCATGCAGGTTGCGAAGCAGCTTTAGCATCAGCGCGAATGGGACAAAAAACTGCGATATTAACAATTACTTTAGATAATATAGGAGTTATGTCTTGTAATCCATCTATTGGAGGACCAGCGAAATCTCATTTAGTTAAAGAGTTAGATGCTCTAGGCGGAGAAATGGGAAGAAATATAGATAAAACGTTTATTCAAATAAGAGTTTTAAACACTAAAAAAGGTCCAGCAGTAAGATCATTAAGGGCTCAAGCAGATAAAAAACTTTATCATAAAGAAATGAAAAAAACTTTAGAGAATACTGAAAATCTTGATGTAATTCAAGGGATGGTAACAGATATTCTGGTAGAAGATAATAAAATTGTTGGATTAAAAACAAAAGAAGGTGTTGAGTTTAGAACTAAGTCTGTTGTTGTAGCAACAGGGACTTTTATGAATGGACTTATGCATATTGGAGACAAACAGATTAAGGGTGGAAGAATGGGAGAACTTTCTTCTGAAGAGCTACCTTTGTCACTGGAAAAAATAGGATTGAAATTGGGAAGGTTTAAAACAGGAACTCCTCCAAGAGTAGATTTTAAATCTATTGATTTAACTAAAGTAGAGCCACAACCTGGAGATACAATTCCTCTGAAATTCAGTAGAAAAACTACCTATGAAGAAGCAGGTGCAAGAGAACAAATTCCTTGTTATATAACTTTTACTAATCAAGGAGTTCACGATATTATTTTAAATAATAAAGATAGATCACCTTTGTTTAATGGAAGTATTGCAGGAACTGGGCCAAGATATTGCCCGTCTATTGAAGATAAAGTATTCAGATATCAAGATAAAGATAGACATCATTTATTCTTGGAAAAAGAAGGATATGATACCAATGAAGTTTATATCGGCGGATTTTCTTCATCTTTCCCAGCAGATTTGCAATATGAAATGGTTCATGGCTTAGTTGGACTTGAAAATGCTAAAATTATGCGTTATGCCTATGCTGTAGAGTATGATTATATTGACCCTAGTGAACTAAAATTTAGTTTGGAAACTAAAAAGATAGATGGATTATTTTTAGCAGGGCAAATAAATGGAACTTCAGGATATGAAGAAGCAGCAGTACAAGGATTTATGGCTGGAATAAATGCTGCATTAAAAAACAGAAAAGAAGAAGCTATTATTTTAGATAGAGCAGATTCGTATATAGGAACGTTGATAGATGATTTGGTAACAAAAGGAACAAATGAACCCTACAGAATGTTTACTGCAAGAAGTGAATATAGATTACTTCTTCGTGAAGATAATGCAGATTTAAGATTATCTCATATTGGTTATAGAATTGGCTTAATTTCTAAGGAAGAATTTGAAATAGTAGAAAAAAAAGCAGCAGATGTTGAAGAAATCAAAAATATGTGTGATACTATAAGAGTAGGAAGTTCTAACAAAAGAGTTTTGGAAATTTTAGAGAGAATTGGTGAGCCAGTTTTAAAAAATGGAATAACTTTAACAGAATTTCTTAGAAGACCAGAAGTGAACTATGAAGACTTGATTTATGTAACTGAAGAACTTGAAGATGTCGATTTTTCAAAATATGATTATGATACTAAATATCAAGCAGAAGTTCAGGTTAAATATGATGGTTATATAAAAAGATCATTGAGAATGATAGAAAAGCATAAATCACTGGAAAATAAGATAATACCGGTTGAGTTTGATTATTTTAAAATGACAGGAATAACAGCAGAAGCAAAGCAAAAATTGGATAAAATAAAACCTCTTAATATAGGACAAGCATCTAGAATTTCAGGTATAACCCCTGCAGATATTACTGTTTTGTTAATGCATTTAGAAATTGAAAAAAGAAAATAGAAAATAGTTTTTAATAGCTTATGTATATGCATAAGCTATTAAAAATATTAGAAGGTTAGGAAGGGTAAAATGAGAGAATATTTAGAAAGTGGAATAAAATTATTAGACCTTAATTTGCCAATTGAAACTATTGATAAATTAATAAAATATGCTGAAGAATTATTAGCGTATAATACTCATACGAATTTGACAGCAATAAGAGATAATGAAGATTTAATAGAAAAACATTTTATTGATTCATTAATAGTTCACAAGAAGTTACCGATAAGAGAAGGAAATGCGATAGACATAGGAACAGGAGCAGGTTTTCCAGGAATGGTACTTGCAATTTGTAATCCAAATATTAACTTTACTCTGATGGACTCTGTTGGAAAAAAGACTAAGTTTTTAGAGGAAATAAAAACATTATTGTCATTAAAAAATGTTGAGGTCATAAACGGTAGAGCTGAAGATTTTATAAAAGAAAGAAGAGAAACTTACGATTTAGGATTGTGTAGAGGAGTTAATAGACTAAATGTAATTTTAGAATATGTAGTGCCTTTTATTAAAGAAAATGGAATATTTTTCCCTCAAAAATTAGAATACATTGATGAAATAGAGGAAGCAAAAAATGCATTGAAAATATTAAATTGTTCTTTAGAAGAAGTAGTTGAAAGTAAATTACCATTCTCTGGAGCCGAAAGAATAATACTTAAAATAAGAAAAAATGCAAAGACAGATAACAAATATCCTAGAAGAGCTGGAGTTGCATTAAAAAAACCATTATAGGGGCGATAAAAATGGCAATGAGTATGGATGAGATAAAGAAAAAAATAGAAAAAATAGATCAATTACCAACTTTACCAATCATAATAACAGAACTTTTAGGGCTTTTAGACAATCCCAAAAGTACTCCAAGAGAGATAAATGAACTTATAAAAAATGACCAAGCCTTAACATCCAAAACATTAAGGTTAGTTAATTCGTCATATTATGGATTTCCTAGGAAAATTGCTACAGTTACGGAATCAATTGTAATATTGGGATTTGATACTGTTAGAAATCTTGCTGTTAGTGCAGGTATGGTTAAATTACTTAAGGGTAAAGGAGCTTTTGATAAAGAAAAATTTTGGCATCATACTGTTGCTGTTGCATTTATGTCAAAGTTAATAGCTCAAAAGATTAAATATCAAAATGCTGAAGTTGCATTTGTTTCAGGACTTTTACATGATATTGCTAAAGTATTTGAGGATTTATATTTTAATAGTGAATTTTTAAAAGCATTACAATTGTCAAAAGATTCAGGAAAAAATTTAAATGAAGCAGAAGTTGAAACATTAGGATATGACCATGGAGCTATTGGGAAGAGATTAGGTGATTCGTGGAATTTACCAAAGCCTATTGTAGCTGCAATAGCATACCATCATGATATTGAAAAAAACATTTATCCAGAACACGAGCAATTAGTTGCTATAGTGAGTTTAGCAGATACACTTGTAAGGCTAAAAAAAATTGGCGATAGTGGAAATTATGGTAAAACTTTAGTTAGTTTAAAAATGATGAATATATTGAAATTAACAAAGGAACAAATACCTGTTATTATAAAAGAATTTGATGAAGAAATAAAAAAAGGAAGTGCATTTTTAGATTTATTAAATGACTAGGAGGAACTATGCAGATTAGAAGAATTATTATTTTTTTAGTATTTACAATAAATATTTTATCGATGACACAATTTGGTAAAGCTTTTGGAGATAAAAAAGATAATTTTTTTAGTCCTTCTATAATTAAAAAATACGACAATGAATATTATATGGCTGACTATCTTTCTGGAGACCTTATGATATATGATAAAGATTATAATTTGAAAAGGATTTATGCATCTAATGGTAAACTTAATGATTTGAATAAAATAGGCAATGAATTATGGTTAAGTATCGGTGATAGAAGTTATATAAAAGTTATAAATTTATCGGACAATAATACTATAGAATTTGGACAAGAAGGCATGCGTAGAGGAGAGTTTTCTAATCCTGGAGAAATCGAAAAAGATGATAAATACATATATATTGCAGATGAATCTAACAATAGAGTTCAAGTGTTTGATAAACAAAAGGTATGGGTAAAAGAGTTATCATTACCTAAAACTAAAATAAGTAAATCAAGTTTTGGACTTAATTACAGTATAAAAAAAGTTGGGATTAATCTTTATGTATTAGATAAAAAAAATAAGAAAATTTATAATTATGAAAATTTAACTTTGAAAAATACAGTAGATTTAAAGAATTTTATTGAGCCTTATAAATTATATAATGTTGATAAAAAACTCTTTGTTTATGAAAAAGTAAAGAACGAATTTGTAGATATAAAAACCAATAAAAAAATTAAAATGGATGTGCCTAGTGATGTAACTTTGATTGATATAAAAACTTTTGGAGAAGCACCTATGGGAGTATATTTTGCAAAGAATTCTCAATTATATTATTTTTCTTTAATTGCAGAAACAAGCAGACCATTAAAAAAAGTTTTACCAGTTGGAGAAGGATACTATGTAAAACCAATTGATATAAAGAGAGATATTAGCAAAAACGTTTATATATTAGACGAGGTTCTTAATGAAATATTAGTATATTCTGCAGTAGGTAAATTTATAAAAAAATTAGGGAATCTACCGCCAAGCTCATATAGTTTTGATATTGATAATAATGGCGATTTTATTATTTTGAGTAATAAAACAAATAGTATTTATAGATTAAGCTATAATGGAAGAAAAATAAATTCACTTGAAAATAGTTATAATTTATTAGCTTATGAGCCTTATTATTATAAAGATAAAAAGAAAAAAGGTATAGTTGATAATACTACTTATAATAATAAAATTGTAATTGATAAGAGTAAAAGTTTAATATATATAACTGATAATAAAGATAAAAAAATAAAAGTATTTGATGCATCTTTCAATAAAATTACAGAATTTGGTAAAAAAGAAAATGTCTTGAAGACTGTATCTAAAAAAGTATCTTCTAATGCATTTTCATTTAATGATTTTGATAGAAATAGTTTAAGAGATATCCAAATAAATGGGAGTACCTATATAATAGACAGTCCTTACAAAAGAGTGATGATATTTAATAATAATATTTTTTCTAAAAACATAGAGTCTGAAAAATTTTCCAATGGTTTAAATTCAATTTCTTTTGTTGGAGATAAAATTTATATTTTAGATGAAAATTCCTATAAAATTTATATTTTTAATAAAGAAATGAAACTTGAAAAAGAAATTAATATGGCACAAAAAGGGTATAAACCTATAAAATTATCAGGAAACTTACTTATTGCTACAACTTATGTAAAAGATTTTAATGAAAAATATGTAATATTAGATATTAGTTCATTATTTTAGGTGGGATTATGAAAGATAATAATAAAAAAAGAATAAAAGTTTTTACACTAGTTACCTTAGGGTTAGTAGTGCTTTTTCTTTTTGCAGGAGGATATTATATAAAGAAAAATCTTGAAAATATAGTTAACTATGCAATAAATAAAGGGTTAGACTATAATTTGAAGATTGAAAATATAGAAATAAACAAATTTGGAACATTAACAGGTCGTAATATAATATTAAATGATAAAAAGGGACAAAGAGTATTAGAAATACCTGAAGTTGTAATCAAATATAACTTTAGAGATATAATAGATGGAAGATATATTAGCGAACTTTGGGCTAAAAAACCTACTATATATTTGACAATTTCAAAAGTTACTCAGACTAATATCATGTCTGCTCTAAACTTAGATAAAAAGAAAAAAAGTTCAGCACCATCCCCATTAAAGTACATAAAAGTTAGTGATGGAATTCTTTATTATAATGATATTTCTTATAAAAAACCTATAAAAATGAAATTAAAAGGGGTAGAAGGAAGTATAGATTTAAAAAAATTATTAAAACTTAATTTTAGTGGAAGTGGATTTGATGATGAAACAGAAAAACTGAGTTTTGGAATAAAAGAAGTAAAAAAAGGTAAAAATGATTATAGTGTTAGTTTAAAAAATGTAATAATTAAAGATGAATTACTTCAATATGCCTATGATGATAATGAAACTATAACTTACAAGGGTGGAAGAGGAGATTTAGATTTAAAATTTGGAGTAAGTGGGCTTAGTGGTACAGCTTTTATAAAAAAAGGAATTATCAAATACAAATATTTAGTAGATGATTTGAAAAATGTAGATTCCTCAATAGAACTGACAAAAGAAAAAATAAATATTTATGCAACCAGTAGTTTGGATAAATATAAAGTTAATTTTGAATTAAATAAAAACAAGAACTATTTAGGGATTTTCTTTGATTCAGAAGATGTAAATTTAAATTATGTATTTAAAAACTTACCTAAAAAGGATTTTTATAAAGATATCAAAGGAAATGTAGAATTATTAAAAGGAAAATTAGTCTTTGATAATATAAAAACTAGCAAACCTAATTTGGAACTTTATGCTGATAGTAAAGAGATAAATTGGTTTGAACATAAATTTAGTAAAGCTAAGATTGATTTTGACTTTGATTTTAATAAATTTAAATTTATTATAAATGATTTAGATACAGAATATACAAATAGTAAAAGTATTAATTATCCGATAAATTTGAAAGCTAAGTTAAAAGGAATTTATGAAGAGGACAAGCTAAAATTTGATTATAACTTAATAAATATAAAATCATTTTTTCTAAATAAAAAGTTTAATGGAAATTTTGTTTATGATTTTAAAAAAGAACAAATTGATTTGAAAAATAAAGATATGGTTTATCCTTTTGATTTTAGTTATAATTTCAAAACTACAAATATGGCAATAAAAGGTAATTTTATTGAACCTATTAGCTTTGGGAATGAAGTTATAAAAAATAATAGTTTGGAAGGTAAATTAGATTTATCATATAACTTTGAAAAAAAATCGCTTAGCAAAGCAGAAGGTAATGTAATAGTTCATAATGATATATATTTTAAAGATTTGAACTTGTCTTTTGAAAATATCGCTGATAAAATCATAATAAATGAAGCTTATGGAACTAGAGGGGACTCTTCGTTTAAGGGAAGAGGTGCTGTAAATATAAAAACTCTGATTATGATGCAGAGTTTTTGAGTCAAATATTCACAGTAAAGATTTTCCATTTCTTAAAAATGTGCCAGAGTTTGTAGCAAACACTACTTTCACAATTAGTGGAAAGAGTAAAGACTTCTTGATTAATTATAATACAGATATAGAAAGCTTAAATTATGGAGTTTTGCTAAAAAATACCCATTTTTATGGAGTTGTAGAAAGTAAAAACAATAATATAAATGGAACTGCTGAAGGATATGTGGAGCAATTAAACTATAATGAACTTAGTTTTAAAGATTTATATTTAAATTTGTCTTTTGATAAAAATAAGGTTTACATAGAGGAAATAAAAAATGCTAATTTATTTCTTAGTGGGACATACGGAATTTCTTCAAATGATTTGGATATAGATTACAAATTAAATGATTATGACCTACAAAGAGCTAAAAGTGATAAATATAACATAAAAGGGCATATAGGAAGTGTTGTAGGGAAAATAACTGGAAATCCGAATAATCCAAGTTTATTTATGGACTTAACAGATAGTGTCTTGAATTATAATAATACAGAGAATGCCAAAATTCATGGTAAATTAAGTTTGAAAAATAAAATTATTTATTTAGAAGATTTTTATTTTAAAGAAAATAAATTTTTAGGTACAATAAATTTGGAAAAAGAATATTTAAATTTAAAAGCCAATTTATTAGAATCAAACTTAAATAATTATTATAAAGATACAAATGTTAAGTATAGAGTTATGGGTGTTGTAAATATTTGGGGAAATTATGATGATGTGCGTGCAGTTGCCCAAGTAAATCTAGATAGTATTTACTATAGAGGTAAAAAAATACCAGATTTATTTTTGAAATTGAGCTATGTTGATGGTGACTTAGCTAAAATAAGTGAGACAGGTAAATTAAATTTGACTGAGCTTAAAATCTTAGGAGATAGTGGATTCAATATAATTGAAGCTGAAGGATATCTAGATATTTTCTCAAAGAAATTTGATGTTAAACTAGGAAATGAGAATTTGGCTATAAAAGATATAGAATATTTAGTGAATGATTATAAACTAAGTGGTAAATTAAATTTAAATTTTGAAGCTAGTGGAATAATTAAAGGTAAAATGGATTATGAACTTAGCTTGAAAAGTACAGGATTGAAATATAATAATATAACAATTGATAAAATTTCTGCCAAAATGAGTGGAAATGAAAAAAAACTTAATGTAGAATATTTGGAAATGAATTATGGAAATAACATGCTAAAATCAGAAGGAGAATTTAATATAGAGAAAAATACCTATGACTTTAGTGTAAAAGCAAATGATTTTGATTTAGGAATTTTTAATATTATATTAGGTGAAAAAGTTAAAGATATTAGTGGTAAAGCTAATATAGATATTGCTCTAAAAAACGATTCTAATAATGGAACTCTATCATTGGTTAATGCTTCTGTATCAAGTAGTGACAGGTCATTAATTTTTAAAAATATTAACAGTGAAATAGATATTAATATGGAAGGAATCAAAATAAAAAGTTTTACAGGAAGCTTAAATAATGGTACTATTGCTGTAGATGGGTATTTAAAAATTCCTAAGTTTTCTGAAGAATTATTAGCAAATCCTATGAGTGTATTTAATGATTATAGTGTAAATGTGAAATTAGATGATGTTGACTATAATTATGATAAAACAGTCTTAATAAATTTGGATACAGATATTAATTATTCAAACAATTTTTTAAGTGGAGATATACTTATAAATAATGGAAATGTATTTAAATTGCCTAGTCTAGGAAAAAAAGATGAAGTAAAAGAGCCAATGAAAATTGGTTTTGATGCCAAATTAGATATTAATATAGGCGAAGGAATCTATTTTACAGCAGATAATATACCCTTAATAGAGGATATAGAACTAAAAATTGAAGGAGGCGGTACACTAGAAATCAAAGATAGTAAAATTAACTTTATGGGTAGATTGTTATCAGAAGATGGAGCACTAACTTTTAATAGTAGTATATTTAAAGTTGAAAGTGGAATTATTATATTTGATGGAATTAATGAATATTTCCCAAATATAAACCCATCATTAGCAATTAAAGCTCAGACTGAAATATCAAGTGAAGAAGTTTATATAACAATAAGTGGTTATTATGACGCACTAACTTTAGATTTACAATCTTCATCAGGGCTTAGTACCCAAGATATAACAGCTCTATTATTATTTAAGAGTAACGTAGCAAACTCTTCGGTAAACTCAGTAGTAAAAGACATAATTGATAAACAATTTAGTGAAGAGATATTTAGTCCTCTATCAAAAGAATTAGAGAAATTACTTAATATCTCAAAAGTAAAAATTTCATCGAAATTATTAAAATTGGATGATGAAACATTAAGTTTAACACCAAATTTATTATTAGGTACAACCTTTGAATTTAGAGATTCATTGTACAAAAATAAGATATTTTGGAATGGACTTGTGGAATTTTCAGAAGAAAAATCTGGAGATATATCAAATTATGATTTGTGGCTAGATTACCAATTGAATAACAATGCAGCATTAAGCTTGGGAGTACAAAGGTTGGAAGAAGATGGATACTCAGATAAAAATAATATACATTTGGGGATTGATTTCAAGTATCAAAGAGATTCTATATTTAAAAGAAAATAGTAAATTATAAACTAAAAGAAATTAAAGTCTTGTAATATGCTATACAAAAGAAAATAGTTGGAGGAATAATAGTGAGGAAGATATTTTTAATTATGCTTATAATGTCTCAGTTTATGTTTGCTGAGAGTAAACTTACGATAAAAAATGTTGAGATACTTAACAATAAAGAAGTTCCTATAGAAGTTATAGAAAGTAATATGGATTTAAAAATAGGGACAACTTATACTGCAGAACTAATGGTAAAGGATTATATTAGATTAAAAAATCAAGATTATATAGAAGATTTAAAGATTTATCCAGAAATAGAACCAGATGGAATAAAGCTGATAGTAAATTTAACTGAAAAATCAGATGTAAAAAATCTACTAAAAGCAAAAGGGATTATACCACTTTCTGAAATTGAAAAAATAGATAAAAGTTTAACAATAAAAGATATTAATATAAGTGGATTAACATATTTGAAGGCAGATGAGTTTAAATCTATGATTCCTCTAACTGTTGGAGGATATTTTTCTAAGACAAAGGCTTTAGAAGCTAGAACAGCTCTCTTAAATAGTGGATATTTTTATAGTGTTGAGCCTTCTGCTACAAAATATGAAGACGGAGTTTATTTGACATACAATGTAGTAGAAAATATGTACGTAGATAAAATCGAAATTGAAGGTAATAGAACCAGATGGAATAAAGTTGATAGTAAATTTAACTGAAAAATCAGAATGTAAAAAATCTACTAAAAGCAAAAGGGATTATACCACTTTCTGAAATTGAAAAAATAGATAAAAGTTTAACAATAAAAGATATTA
>Ga0183099_1001909_pt1 | contig 11319 bp, 7 predicted proteins | sample Biomet1_FD_127788 | JGI IMG/M metagenome (GOLD analysis project Ga0183099, IMG submission 127788) | Microbial communities from bioreactor (seeded with anoxic lake sediment) at LBNL, California, USA - Biofuel metagenome 1 | ecosystem: Engineered > Bioreactor > Anaerobic > Unclassified ... | reverse complement strand
ATCACTAGGATAAGGAAGTCTTTGAGATCGTTTTGACATTAACGAACAATTAAGGTACACGGATTATTTAATTTTAAGACACGCTCTTAGAGACCGATACTTATATTGTTCAGTACCAGCACATTGTCACTTAAAGAACAGTTCTTTACTTACGCAAATGGGACGAGAAGCTCTACTGTTAATGGAAATAAAGATTGACCTGACTTCCATAATCTGTTTAAGAAAGTTAGATCTTTCCATAAAAAATTTAATCAATATAATCTTTTTTATATTAAGATCAGGAAAACCATTCTATTGCTGTAAAACGAGTATTTTTAATATAGCGGACGACAGGAAAATTTACAAGTATTAAGGGTTGAAATATGATTTCGAAGAAAGTAAATCTGGAAAAATTAGAAGAATCAAAGAAGTATCGTGTTGGCGCATACAGTGCCAGATATCTTCCAAAAGCAGTAGAAAAAGGAATTCCCAAGTATGAGTTCCCTAAAAAGGGAATGAGTCCACGAGCTGCTTATCAGTTAGTACATGATGAACTGAGCCTTGACGGAAACCCTTTTCTGAATCTAGCAAGCTTTGTCAACACATGGATGGAACCGGAAGCAGATAAGCTTATCATGGAAAATATCAACAAAAATATTATAGATATCTTCGAATATCCACAAACTGACAAAGTTATCCACAAGAACATTGTGAATATGCTTGGGCGTCTTTTTAATGGACATAACACCGAATTCATGGGTACGGCGACAGCAGGTTCTTCCGAGGGCATAATGCTAGGCTTGCTGGCTCACAAATGGAGCTGGAAAAAATCAGGACGTGGTACAGGAAAACCTAATATAATTTTTGGAGCCGATGCTCACGTTTGCTGGGATAAGTTTGCCAAGTACTTCGATGTTGATGCTATAAAAATCCCTATAGACAAGAATACGCGTACGATTACGGCCGAAGCTGTCTCAAAGCATATTGATGAGAACACAATATGTGTCGGTTGCATATTAGGCACAACTTTTACAGGAGAAATAGATCCTATAAAAGATATTAACAATTTGCTTCTGGAATATAAGAAGGAAAAAAATTGGGATATCCCGATCCACATAGATGCTGCAAGTGGCGGCTTTATATTGCCTTTTACTGAACCTGAGTTTGAGTGGGATTTTAGACTGGAAAGAGTAAGATCAATAAATGTTTCAGGGCATAAGTACGGATTGACTTATCCAGGCCTTGGCTGGCTGATTTTCCGTGACGAAAAAGACCTTCCCAAAGACCTTATTTTCACTGTAGATTACCTTGGAGAACAGGAGGAAACGTACACTCTGAACTTTTCAGGGAGTAGTGCAATGGTCGTAGCCCAATATTATAATATATTGAGATTCGGCAGAGCTGGTTATACAGGAATAATGAAGAATATCCTTGCTGTTTCCCAAAATCTAGCTGAAAAACTTAATATGCTGGGCCGTTTCGAAATGCTGAATAGAGGAGAAAGACTTCCTATAATTGCTTTCAGGCAAAAGAAGGAGACTGAATATTCCTTATTGCAGATATCATATAAACTGAGGGAAAAGGGATGGATAGTTCCAGCTTACCATCTACCAAAAAATGCAGAGAATATTGAGATAATGCGCGTTGTCGTAAGAGAAAATTTCACTCAAGATATGGCATCAATTCTCGTTGACGACATAGAAAAAGCATGTCAGTTCCTTGAAACTGAAGCAAAAACTGGAGCAAAAGAAGATCTCCCACCTAAAAAGAGTCTGACCAAAATCTGCTGAAAATTTGCGATCAGGCTATCATTTTTTATAGAGGGTGAACTCTCACATTCGTGTCTTAGCAAAGCATGTACAGAGCATTTAACTTCACCAACATTGGAGATTTCAGTCTCAGGTTAACGCAATTTTTCTTTTTTTGCTTTTTCCCATATCTTAAATCCTCCGTAATAGGATAAGTACAGAAATCCTATTACGCTGCTGATTCCATAAGAAATAATACGCTCTAATAACACGAAACTGCTTGCAGATGCAAGGGATAGCCCAAAATACAGAAGCAAAGAAATCAGACCTCCTTCAATTATTCCAAGACCTCCTGGAGTTAATGGTAGGGCCCCTAGCAGGAAGGACAAAATTGAAACTGTTATAATCAAGTTTAAAGAAAGGTCAATATTCAGGGCTAAAGCGACAGATTTGAGACGTATTACATCAAGGACCCAGACCCCACAAGATAAAAAGAGAACAGGAATAAATGATTTTTTGAATTGATTCCAGTTTTGCTGCACAATCTTTACAAGGGAAATAAATTTTGCTCGAAAAACCCATATTATTATTCCTGCTGCCATGAAGACTATGAAAAATAAGTGGATTGTTCTTAACGTTAAATTATGTGGTAGGAGTCTAATCTCTAAAGAGGGGAATGAGTCTAAAATATAAATTGATAAGAAAGCCACAGGAATTGCTTCAACCAATCTTTCGAAGAAGATTGTTTTGAAAGCGTTGGTATAGCTTATCCCAAAGAGTTTATTTGCCCAAAGTATTCTGAAGGATTCTCCTCCCGCCATATTTCCCCCCGGAGTAACATTGTTTATGAATACTGCTCCGAAATAAATGGGAACAAGGCTTGTGGCTTTTAGATCATAACCAATGCAGGAAAGAACCTGCTGCCAGCGGACAGAAAAAAAGTATACGCTCAGCAGGTATACTGAAATCGCCAGAAAAACATAACGTAGCCTTGCTTCCTTAAGTGTGCTCAATACTTCTTCCACAATAGGTGCAATATCTATCCAGTAACTGCGAACTAGAAACACCCCTGCTGTGAGCAGTAAAAGGGCCACGATAACTTTTACCAAAACTCTCATTTTCAAGAGAACACCTCAGAAGGGTTCAAAGTAGAGTTTTTATGAAATAAATTTTTCCACTTAGTTCTCCTAAACTCTAATTTGCTTTTTGAACCTTGAATTTTTGAGCCTTATCTTTTTGAGCCTTATATTTATCTCATTTCGAGATTTCTTCGCTCAGCATGCACTGTTAAAACTTATTAACTGCAGTCAAAAATAAAAAATTCCTTCATTTTTGAGCTTTTGAGAAAACAACCTAAGAATTCCAGTAAACCTATGTTCAAGAGATTACTTAGATGTCACTTATAAACAACAATCCAAAAACTCAGATTTTTAGAAATTCTCTATAAAATTTAGAGAGTTTTAATATCTTATGGGTTATTAAAATTATTAGGGTCATTAAAATTGTTATTTTATTCCACATTCAATGACTGAAATTCATTGAAACCCAGAAAATAATAAACTGTCCCTGTTTCTATAAATTATATTTCTATAAATTGAGCCTATCCCAAAACCGATTTTATTCCCACATCAATAAGAGTTTTCAGAACTATTTTCCATGATCAGAAACTCAATTGATTATTCAGAATACGAGATTCAGAGGAGCAATTTTGAGTTTTGGGATCAGCTCATTATATGTTTTTACTATCAGATTTGAGTTGAATACAGTAACTACTATTCTGGCCTTGTCAGATATTATTGTTTATTTTGCTTTTGAGTAATCTGAGCCACACGATACTTAGAGTTCCCACAACAAACACAATTAACAGGTCGTCACCGTGCAGCAGTGAGAACCGGAACAGACTTCTTAAAGCCGGCACATACAGAACCAGAAGTAAGCCTGAAAGCGCTCCTATGAGCACATATCTCAAGGCTTTGTTCTCCGAACACAACGTTTTGATTATGCTCTGCGACCAGGAAAGATTTGCCACGATTAAAGTAAGATTGGAAATTACCAGCGTAGCGAATGTAAGTGTACGCGCATCTACTTCACCTTTGCCCATATATAATGCGTACAGGAAAACAGCAATTACTCCTGCAAGCATGCTTGTGCCCTGTACTAAGCTCAGGGCTAGACTTTTTCTTCCGAACATTCTTTCCTGCAAGTTTCGAGGTGGCCTATTCATTATATTTTTCTCTTCAGGTTCAGCCTCAAAGACTGTTGAACAGGCAGGGTCAATAATCAATTCCAGAAATGCTATGTGTGCAGGCAAAAGGACAAGAGGTAAATTAAATAATATGGGAAACACTGCAAGCCCTGCAATAGGCATGTGGACTGAAAATATGTAACTTATTGCTTTCTTGAGATTATCGAATATACGCCTTCCAAGCCTGACGGCTGCAACTATGGAAAAGAAATCATCGTTTAGAAGGACAATTGATGCAGACTCGCGGGCCACATCCGTACCCCTTTCTCCCATTGCAATTCCAATATGAGCAGATTTCAGGGCAGGTGCATCGTTAACCCCATCTCCCGTCATCGCAACAACTTCCCCGTTTAATTTCAAAGCATTTACAATTGCCAGTTTTTGCTCAGGCACAACCCGAGCGAATATATTTGTCGTTTTGATTTTCTCTGCAAGCTCAGTTTGATCCATGCTGGCAAGCTCAGGGCCAGTAATATACTTATCAGTGTTTTTTAAACCGATCTGCCTTGCGATATGCTGGGCTGTGCCTGGATAATCTCCTGTAATCATAATGACTCTTATGCCCGCAGCATAACATTCTTTTACCGATTGAGCGACCGATGGACGGACAGGATCAACAAAACCAAGCAATCCTATAAATTCAAATTCGAAATCATGCTGTTTTTCAGGTAAGGAGTCATCCTGAAAGCTGGCTTTAGCCACACCGAGAAGCCTCAAACCCTTGTTTGCCATCTCCTGGACATGGGACAGCAGTTTCTTTTTCTCTAGCTCATTGAGATGGCATAAATCGATAACAGCTTCCGGAGCGCCTTTTACAGCGATAACATATTTTCGGGAGTCGTTTGATTCCCATACGTTTGATAGTGCAAGTAAGTTTTTAGAAAGAGGATACTCCCGGGCAAGTTTCCATTCACGATGTGTGCCCTCATGGTCTGGAAGGAATCTTTCAGTGCTTTTTTTGATCTCTTTCTCAAGTGGGTCAAAAGGATCCTGCAAACTTGCCAGATAGCCGAATTCAAGCAGTTCATGGAACTTCTCAAGCAGGCACTCATTTTTATCAATCTCACAATACTCATTTCCTGAATATAGAGAGCTTAAGATCATCTTGTTCTGTGTCAAAGTCCCTGTTTTATCTACGCACAGCACGGTCGAAGAGCCAAGAGTCTCAATAGCGGGCATACGCCGTACCAGAACATTTCTCTTGGACAGGCGCCAGGCACCCATACTCAGGAATACAAGCAAAACTACTGAGAACTCTTCAGGGAGGAGGGCCATGCTCAAACTCAGTCCTGCCAGCAAGCCGTGTAGCCAATCTCCTCTGGTTAATCCGTAGACTACCACTACAAGGAGGCAGAGTATTCCTCCGAAAATAGCAAAATTCTTTATAATTAAGGCAGTTTCTTTCTTAAGCAGAGAATCTTCCTCGGCAATCGTTCCCAGAGCTTTTCCGATCTTGCCCATCTCAGTTTGTATCCCTGTAGAGCTTACCTGGGCTATTCCATGGCCCTGAATCACCAGTGTCCCGGAATACACAAACGGCAGATCATCTCCTCCTGGCTGTCCGGGCTGCAAGGACTGGTTTAAGCCGCTAGATTCGGATTTTCGAACTGCCAGGGACTCTCCTGTGAGGAGAGATTCGTCTACCAGAAGATTTGTACAGGAAAGCACAACCCCATCTGCTGGGATACGGTCTCCTTCTCTTAAAATCATAATGTCGCCTTTAACGACTTCCCGCCCTGGAATTCTCTTCTGTTCCCCTCCTCTTATCACAAGAGCTCTTGGGCTTGAGAGAGTTTTTAAGGCTTCTAATGCTCTTTCGGTCTTTCTCTCCTGGTTAAATGTTATACCTACAACAACAAAAACGAACACTAGCAGTATTAGAGCATCTCTTACTTCCCCCAGGAACAGATAAATCATACCTGCAACTAAAAGAAGAAGCAACATAGGTTCTTTGAGAACATTCAGTAAGATGGAAAAAAGGCTCTGTTTCTTTTGGGAAGGCAATTCGTTATAACCTTCCTTTTTGAGTATTTCAGAGGCTTCTTCTTCTAAAAGTCCAGTTATATTTTCGGGATTGAATGTTGTCCCCATTTTTTATACCTGCTGTAATATCCCTTCTACTTATCGTGCTTTAAATTTCAAAATTTTTATCTAAATGTAATAATTTTTTAATGGATATTTAAGACCCAAATGCATAGTTATCTCAACTCTCTCATATATAAGTGAGCCGATTTCAAAAATCAAAATTACTTCCCTAAGTATCGAATAGACCCCGTTTCTAATATATCATAAAATTATTTCTTTGGTTTTGGTTTCCCGCTACCGTCCTTTGATTTACAAGCCATGTGCTCACTTCTCAGCAGCTAATTAATAGATTTAGAACTTAAGCGCTTAAGGTACAGAATCAAGCACAATACACATTATGATTTTAGTTTATATTTTACATAGTTAAAGAAGCTCTTCATTATTTATTTCTCTATTAAACAGCTTTAGCATTTTTTAGATTTTCTTATTATAGGTCGTGTCCCTAAGTTATTGAAACGGAACTCTAAACGTTAACAATTCCTTTAAACTCCATATGTGATCAGTTATTTTTTCCGCCATCGCTGGAGTTCTGTGGAACCATTTTCTGTTCAGTTTAGGTAGCGGTTTCCGCCCAATACCCTGTATTGTGGCAACTCAATTTTACCATAAACGGTTACAAGTCCTTCTTCAAAGGCATCCCAATCATCGGAGGTAAATACAGAAATAGGAGAAGATGCGGAACGCATCCTCTCAACCTCACTAAATAATTCTATAGCATCCTCTGTACTACGCTTTCCTTCATGATGGAAAAGGAACAATCTTGTGTCACTTTTGATTGCTATAAGTTAGTAGACGTCACCATACTCTTCAGAGTCTTCTTCAGTCACGTTTTTTTGCTTTTTTTATATACGGCCAGATCTCGTCAACCTCTACTCTTTTAAGGTCAAGATCTCGAAGGAAATAAGCCGTAACTTCTTTTGAATGAGTTCTTGCAATCTCAACACATTTACAAATTGTGTCTTTACTATGTCCAGTAGCTCTTGCAACTCCACGAATACTTCCTTTTTCAGGAATCATAGCTAATGTTCTTAGAACTTCTTTCTGAGGAGTATCGAGTCCGAAAATGCTGTACCTCTGGTTTCACTAAAGCAGCGCTTACACATTTTACATTTAAGAAGTGCATGGTTATTTTTACCGTATTTCTCTTATGAAGACAATATTTCCTTGATTTTTCATTCCATAATCAGGACAAGCTTTATTCAAGCAACAAAACTGTGAAAAACCTATTTTTAAAGTGATTTCAATTCCCCCAAACAATAATAGAATTCACAGATATATAAAAATAAGTCAATTACTCAAGGACACGACCAGAATTTGAAAAAATGTATAAAAATTAACAAAAAGTGAAAATAAATTAAAGAAATAAAAGTGGACTAATCAGAAATTTTCAGTAATATAATCCACCATGGACTCGAAAACCCGCAGACCATCATCTGAGCCCAGGATTGATTCGGAGGCTCTTTCCGGATGGGGCATGAGACCGAAGATATTTCTTGAGGTATTTACTATTCCTGCAATACTTTCAAGAGAACCGTTCGGATTGGCTGCATCCGTTACTTTTCCATTTTCATCCACGTAGCGGAAGACAACCTGCTCGTTCTCATCAAGTTCTGCTAGGGTTTTCTCTTCGGCATAGAACTGCCCTTCCATATGGGCAATAGGCATCCTGATAACCTCGCCTTTCCTGAACTTCGAGGTAAAAGGCGTATCAACGGTCTCTACCCTGAGGTTGGTCCAGTGACACCGGAACTTCGGGTACTCGTTAGTTGTCAGAGCTCCCTCAAGCACCCGGGCTTCGGTAAGAATCTGGAAGCCGTTGCAGATTCCAAGGACAGGCTTGCCTTCAGCTGCAAGTTTTTTTACTGAGTTCATTATTGGAGTGCGAGCTGCAATTGCTCCTGCCCTGAGATAGTCTCCATAGGAAAAACCTCCAGGGACGACGACTCCGTCAAACCCTGTCAGATCTTCCTGTTTGTACCAGACAGTCTCGGCGTCCACACCTACTACGTCTTTAAGGACATGCAAGACGTCCAGGTCGCAGTTTGTGCCTCCGAACTGAAGAATAGCAATTTTCATTTTTTCCCCTCAATTTTTCAAAGCTTTGGCTTTTCTGACACCTCAATCGTTTATCCGCCACAGCTCAATTAATTTCCTTGAGCCCAATTGTATAATTGTGGACGATTGGGTTTGCGATAAGTTTCTGGCACATCTCGTCAACTTTCTGCTCTGCAATCTCGGCAGATTCGGCCTCGAGCACGATTTCGTACAGCTTTGCAGTCTTTACACTGCTGACCTGGTAGCCAAGTTGTCCGAGAGCCCTTTTTGCTGTAGTGCCTTCAGGATCGAGCATACCTGCTTTCTGTTCAATTCTAACTGTTGCCTGGTACTGCATCTCTATAAGCCTCAATTTAAATTTTGAAATTAACTGAATTCCCCACTTCTCGGGGCCCCGAATATAAGATTAAATAAGATTTAAGGGTAAATAATTGTCAGTCTGCAATATAATAGTTACAAGGTATTTGATTATTTTAACCTATGTCTTTTACTTATTTTTTGGTGTTGGCTGGTTTTTAACTTGCCTTACCAGCGCCGATTTCAAGGGAAATAAGGATAAAAGCTATTTAATCTTATGGGTCTTAGTTTGTTTTGGATGCCGGCTGGCTGGGTGATCGGAATAGAGATTTGGATTAGGGTATGAATGTTTATAATTTTCTAAATATCATTGAAATCCCATACATCCCCATGATTTCAAGCGGGGTAAAGGTATGAATGTTTATAATTTTCTAAATATCATTGAAATGGTCATTTTTCTGGTTACTTGCTCTAAAAACCTAAATTTTTTAACTGGGATTTGGGACAAAAAGTATTACTTTTCAAAAGTACAGTTAACTATATCAGGTCGACGGTTATTGGATAAAGGATATAATTGCTGGAGTTTTGTCTACCTAAAGATAAAAGTATGTAAGAAAAACAGTTCAGTGAATTGTAGAAACCCTGTTCACGGACATAATTTTACAAAGCTACGGATATATATGTTTGGGTGTATTCAGCAACAGGTGGCTGCATTTAATTCAGGTATATATGGATAAATTAACCTGGATCCAGCTACGAGGCTCGTAGGTGATTTGTTTAATTTACCCCGGAAATGGCCGCGCTGAATCGTAGCCGAAGAAGAGTCAAAGAAAAATAAGTCGTAATTTAGAGATGGCACCTATGCCTGATTATCTCCATATATCCCGCTATTCTCTGTCTTTTTCGAAAACAAGAAATTTGGGACAAAACCAAAAAAATAAGTTGGGAAATTTCAACTTCCCATGCTTCTTATTACTTAAACTTAATTTATTAACTCGTTGATTTTATTGTAAAAATCAACTATCACGCCTGTTGCCTTATTTTCCATGTTCAACTGGAAAGTTCGGATCTGCTTACCTAGGGGTTTTTCTTGAACAATTCCTGATGCAACCAAAGGCTCGATAACCCTTGATACGCTGGAATGAGATAATCCAGTTTCTTCAGCTATTCCTGAAAGATAGGTTGGATCGTTATGGTTTTCGATCAGGTTTTTAAGAACTGTCATCTGTGCGGTTTTTCCAAAGATTTTTTCCATTGAATCCATTTATATCATCTCAGAGGTGGCTATTCTCTATAAGTGATTTTCAGTTCCAATAACCGCCGACGGTTAATAAACTTATCTTCTAATTTAATAGGTTAGTGTACAAAATATTCTCAATATTTGGATACTCTACTCTATCGATAATGTATCTAATCTCTCTAACTCAGTCTCAAGTGCGTAAGTCGTATATACATTATAAACTTTTAGTCCTCACCGCAAAATTCTATGGAGATTTAACATGAGAAGCGATATCATCAAAGAGGGACCGGAACGAGCTCCCAACCGTTCACTTCTAAAAGCGACCGGAGTCACAGATTCCGAGATGAAAAAGCCGTTTATCGCAGTCGTCAATTCCTGGAATGATATAATTCCTGGTCACATGCACTTGAATAAACTTGCTGAGGCTGTGAAAGCCGGTATCAGGAATGCTGGAGGAGTTCCTTTTGAATTCCATACTATAGGAGTCTGCGACGGAATCGCAATGGGACATGAGGGGATGAAATATTCACTTCCTAGCAGAGAAATCATTGAAGATACAATTGAACTTATGGTTAAAGCCCATCAGTTTGATGGTATGGTCCTTATTCCCACATGTGACAAGATTGTACCAGGGCATCTTATGGCAGCAGGCAAACTTGATATCCCTGCAATTGTTGTAACCGGAGGGCCGATGCTCCCTGGATATGTTAATGATGAATATAAGGATTTTATTTCAGTCTCTGAAGGGGTGGGTGCTCACAGCGTAGGCAAAATCTCAGACGACGATCTTAAAAGGCTTGAAAATTTTGCGTGTACTGGAGCCGGATCCTGCGCAGGTATGTTTACCGCAAACACTATGGCCTGTATAACTGAAGCCTTGGGGCTGAGCCTTCCGGGCTGTGCAACTGCCCATGCCGTGGATGCAAAAAAGGTTCGCATTGCCAAGGAATCCGGTGAGCGTATAGTTGAGATGGTCCGAGAAAACCTGACTCCCAGAAAAATTGTTACTTTCAAGTCTTTTGAGAATGCTATCATGGTGGACATGGCCATTGGAGGAAGCACGAACACTACTCTGCACCTTCCTGCCCTTGCTCATGAATTCGGGCTGAATCTCCCTCTTGAAGCCTTTGACGAATTGAGCCGGGCAACCCCTCACCTGATCTCGCTTCGTCCTGGAGGGTCAAATTTTATGTTGCACTTTGACAGAGCAGGCGGAGTTCAGGCAATTATGCAGAGACTTTCTCCTAAACTCCATCTGGAACAACATACTGTTAACGGCAAAACTATCGGGGAAAACCTGAACGAATTGGATATTGTTAATCCGAAGCTTAATAAAGAGATTATTGGAACTCTTGAAAACCCAATTCATGCTCAGGGAGGAATTGCAGTCCTAAAAGGCAGCCTTGCTCCTGAAGGCTCGGTTGTAAAACAGGCTGCAGTTGATCCAGATATGTATGTTCATACAGGCCCTGCTAGAGCTTATGACGGCGAAAAAGATGCTATGCAAAATATTCTTGCAGGCAATGTGAGACCTGGAGATGTTGTGATTATACGATACGAAGGTCCCAAAGGCGGCCCTGGCATGCGGGAAATGCTTGCAGCTACAGCCGCACTTGGAGGTATGGGCCTTCTAGAATCGGGTGCTCTGATAACTGACGGGCGCCTTTCTG
>Ga0183099_1001908_pt1 | contig 11328 bp, 12 predicted proteins | sample Biomet1_FD_127788 | JGI IMG/M metagenome (GOLD analysis project Ga0183099, IMG submission 127788) | Microbial communities from bioreactor (seeded with anoxic lake sediment) at LBNL, California, USA - Biofuel metagenome 1 | ecosystem: Engineered > Bioreactor > Anaerobic > Unclassified ... | reverse complement strand
AAGGACTTGACCCATTAGGTAGAGAAAAAGGTCTGAAAGCTGGTGCTAATATCTTAATGCCTATTACTACTAAAGATGAGCACAGGGAAAAAGAGTTGAACTAGGGCTTAAAATGATTGCTTTAACTAGACTTTATTTAAAAGATGTTAATATTGCGGCAACTACTGCTTTACAAGGACTTGACCCATTAGGTAGAGAAAAAGGTCTGAAAGCTGGTGCTAATATCTTAATGCCTATTACTACTAAAGATGAGCACAGGGCTAAATATCAGCTTTATAACGATAAGCCTTGTATTGACGACAATGCTGATAAATGCAAAGGCTGTCTAGAAGGTAGAATCAAATCTATCGGAGAAGAGATTGCTTATGGTGCATGGGGAGATTCTCCACATTTTAATAAAAATAATTATTATAAATAACAAAAACTGCTTAAGTTAGAATAACTTAAGCAGTTTAAATATATCTTAATTATAATGTAAGGTTTATTGAGAAAATCTCATATTACCGACATAAGTCTATTTAAAAATTTATCTGCATCTGTATAAAAATTATTTTCCTTATAATAATTCATAAATAAATAACCTATTTTGAACATTCTCTTTTCTATCACATTATCTAAATAAAGAGTTTCAATGCTTTTTATAAATTCAAAATCATTTTTTGTAGCTAACTTTAATAAATTAACAAATAATTTTTCTAGATTTTCTTCATCACAAACTACATTTGTTTCAATAGCTTTTTTAAAAAATTTAAATGCTTTATCATTTTTATCTAAATATATAGAAGTTAATCCCATTTCAAAATATAAGCATTGCCCTTTTTCAACTACTGCTTCACAGTTAAGATTACTTTTTTTAAGAGTAGCTATATTTTTCTTATAATAAATTTCAACTTTTGAAAGCTCTCCTTTTAACTTATAAGCATTCATTAAATTAATATTTATTAAAAGTTTTTTGTCTTCCTCTTTATATTTTAATAACATTCCTCTATAAATAGAAATTGCACTAATATAAATTTCCTTCTTTTCCAACAATCTAGCTTTATTTATTTCTAAAAAATACAGTTTTTCTTTATCTTCTGTTTCCTTCAAAAGCTTATCTATATAGCTTATAGCCTTATCATATTCTCCAAGATTTGTAATGAAATTATAAAATTATTATAAATATACTCAGCTTTTCCAAAAGAAAAATTATATATTCTCTCTTTAATCACTTTTTCTAAAGCTAAATTATTAACATAATCCTTATTCATGCAATTTATACTACTTAACTTTAATACAATATTTTCTAAAATTTTAGTATCATTTATAATTAAGGCTTCATCAAAGGTTCTTGCATAATAAGAAAAAGCTCTCTTTAAATGGTTTGCAGCAAAATAAAAATCTCCTATTTTACAATAAAGAACTACTTTACTGGAAATATCCGAAACTTTAATAAAATTTTCTATTTCATAAATCAAATCATCATTTAAAATCCCTTTGTTTAAAGCTTCTATGTAATGAGCACGCTTTTTGGTAATTTGAGCTTTAGTATCTTCGATGACATAATCCAAAGTTATTACATCTTCTATTCCCCTATTTTTTAATATTTCATTAAGATTTTCTACTAAAACTTGTGCTACTCTTTTACTGAGCTTTGTCTTTCCTGTTTCTATCATGGCCAAATGACTACGAGAAATCTTATCTCCTACCAGTTCCAGTTGACTAATTTTATACTGCTTACGCAATAATTGAAGTTTTTCTTTTGGTGAATAAATCACTTTTACCACCCCCATAAATTTAATGCACAATTTTAGTATAACATATAGTTTAAAAAATTTAAATGTCTCTATTGTTTTTTATTTTTTTCCTAAGAAAAAAGACTTCTTAAAAAAAGAAGTCTTTTCTTTATAAATTATTTTTTTGAGAATGCCTAGGAGATTCTATTTTATTTTTACCTTGATGTTTTGCTTCATAAAGATAATAATCTGCCTCTTGTATCATTTTTTCTAGGCTTTGTCCTCTATAGTCTACTGCACCAATACTAACAGTGGATTTCAAATTAGCTATTTCCCATTCAATATCCTCAATTCCCTGCCTTACTTTTCTTAATATACTTATAACTTCATCTAGATAAGAGTCTGGAAATATAATCAAAAACTCTTCTCCTCCGTATCTTCCTACTATATCTTTTTCTCTCAAGTATTCTTTTATAACTAACACTACTTTTTTTAAGACATCATCTCCAATACAATGTCCAAAAGTGTCGTTTACTAGTTTAAAATTATCCAAATCCAAAAGAGCTATCGTAAAATTAATATCTAGAATTTTGGCTTTTTCATACTCATCATTGAGAATTTGAAATAAGTATCTTCTATTATAAATCATGGTTAACATGTCATAATTAGCCAGTTTTTCTAAATCTAACTCTCTTTTCTGAACTCTATTTTGCATTTTCTCCAAAGAATTTTTAATAGCATAAAACTCCTTGTTTCTTCCCATTAAATTTTCATAATCTTTAATATTAGCTTCATATTTTCCATCAGATATATTATCTAAAGTTTTTGTAACTTTTGATAAAAACTGCTCTAAAATTTTAATCGTAGTTAGTATTATAAGTATGGAAAAGGTAATTGAAACTATTCCAATAAGTACTGCTAATTGTCTTAATGGCTTAAATTCCTTTAATATTTTGTCTTTACTTACTTGAGCAAGAATATAAAAATCCATTTTATCAATTAACTGATAGATATAAATATTCTCTTTACCTTCTTCTGTAAATTCTCCACTTTCCCCTACTATTTTATCAAAATATTTACTTGTTATCCCCAGTTCTCTTTCATCTGAACTAATTATTACATGACCATTATGGTCTATAATACTTAAACTTCCGCTAACAAATCTATGAAGATTCAGTCTTTTGGAAAGTTCTTTTAAGTCTATATCCAGAGCCATTACACCTATGAATTTATTAGCTCTATAAATAGGCATAGAAAAAGTTACTATGCTCTTTTTTGTCACAATGTCTGTATAAACTTCTGATAAAAAAAATTCTTTTTTCTCCTTTGCTCCTATATACCAAGGGCGTACTCTAGGATCATAATCATGTGGAAGAGTATACTTTAACTTAGGATTTGTATTACTCACAATTAACTCTTCAGATACTCCATAGAATTCTCCTGTACTCTCTAAACCATAATAAACAAGCATAAACTCTTTCTTTTCAGCTATAAGATTCTTTATACTTGCCCTAAAACTCTCTTCATCTCTCTCATTGTATTCTTTTACCAGATACTTTAAAAGACTTTCAACTTCTTTCCCAAAAGATTCTAAGTTACTATTTATTAATACAATATTGTTTTTAACATGACTTTTCTCTGTTTTTACATAAAACTTTGCTCTATAATAATGAGAACTGATACTTATCAGGCCTAAAGGAATTAGTATCATTAATATTATAAATATTAAAAATTGTCTTTTTAAGTTCATCTTAATCACTCTTTTCGCATAGTATATTTATGTACTATACTTAATACTTTGCTTATTTCCTGTTTATATTATTAATTGCTTCCTCTAGCTTGTTTCTATTAACAGAAAAATGATTTAGCTTATTCAAAAATTGTTTCCCATTCCCATATCCTATTCTTAAAATTTCTCCAACTTTTTGCCTTAGCTCTTTAGAATCATCAGCTCCAGTCAAAGAATAATAAAACATATCTTCCATTGTATAAATATTTTTTTCTTCTACCTCTTTAAACTTTGCACCTTCCAATGCTTTTATTATTGCTTCTGGATTTGCATTTTCTACACCTATATCTCCATTTTTTTCGCCTTCTACCCTCGATATATAAGCATGCTTTATATTGGGCACATAATTTTCTATAGTTTTTCTTATTTTTTCCCCTGCAAAATCAGGATCACAAAGTACAATTACTCCTGTTGTTTCTGCTGCAAATTTTATTTTTTCTAAAGTAGTTTTTTTTCTTACAGCAAAACCATTTACCTCTATAACTTGAGCATTAACAGCCCTTTTTACAGCAGAGACGTCATCTCTACCTTCTACCACAATTGTTTCTTGAATTTTCAACATAAAATACCTCCATTCCTATTTTAACACATATTCAATATAAAATCTTTTAATTATTTTTACTCTAACTATTGTTTTTCTTAGATATTTGTCATAAGATTCTATTATATAGCTTTTCTTGGAGTGATTATTATGGATTTTAAAGAACAATTTAAAATTGGAGATGTTGTTAAAATCAATATATCTAAAGATAGTAGTAATTTTTATATTACAAAAATCATAGACATAGATTATGAAAATAAAATTTTTGTAGTACATTCAATTAAAAAAGATATTCCAGTTAATTCTTTTATTTCAGTAAAAAGAGAATTTAAGGACATTATTTTTATCTTTACTAGCAGAGTTTTAGGTTACAAACACAATGAATATAAAAATATAATTGTTCTACATATTCCTGAAGAAATTAACAGAATTCAAAGAAGAGAGTTTTACCGCTTACCACTAAATGTAAAAATAACTATGAGAAATTCTTCAAATGAGTTGTGTCTTGGCGAATCTCTTGATATTAGTGGCTTAGGAATGTGTGTAGAATTAAATAAAAAATTACATCAAGATGAAAATGTAAAAATAACTATACCTTTTTCTAATGATTTTATTATTGAAGATATTGAGGGTATTGTAAAAAGAATTGACAAAGGTACGAAACTCCCTTATAAATATGGTATAAATTTTGATTACATCGATGCTCCTGTAAGAGAAGAAATAGTATCATATATATTTAAAGTACAAAAAATGCTATTACAAATATCTAGTAACATGTGAGGAGGAAATATGGACTTAAAAAATTACAAAACTATGGATGTCAATATTTTATTGGGAATTGTTAATATGAAGATGCGTGATGAAAATTGGGATTTAGAAGAATTAGTTAAATACTATGATATTGAAAAAGATGATTTATTAGCTACTTTGGAAAAAGGTGGATTTAAGTATTTTTCAGAAGCTAGACATTTTGCTTAGCTTCTGATTAAAGTTCACTGAAAGTTAAAATACTTTAATTTAAAAAAATAGGAAAAACCGTAATAGTTTTTCCTGTTTTTTTATTCTTCAGTAAAATTAATTTGTTCTATTTTTGTAACCGTATATTTTCCATCTAAACTTGCATTATAAATCACTGTGTAGGTTCCATGAAATGCTTTGGCTGTTTCTTCATCTATATTTATTACAAACTCACCATCGCCCTCATTAACTGAGTAAAATCTAAATTCTTCGTTAGGATTAACAAAAATAACTTCTACCCCACCACTTCTTGTTTTTCTTGCCTTATCAAGTGGATAGTCTAACTGTGATAGTTTCACCTTAATATCTAACTTTTTACCTGTTATTGTCTTATTCGGTAACTCTATTTCATCAATTCTTAATATTGCTCCTCTAAAACTATCAGCCCATTTTCCTTTTTCTTCAGTATATTTAGGGTTTCTAAAAGCTGATAACTCTGCATATCCTGTTTTTGTATCAAGTTTTGTAAGTATATATGGTCCATTTCCTATTAAAGGATGTCCATAAGTTTCTATAAATTTAATAGCTAAATTATAATTTTTCTTAGCTTCACTAGAACTTACTTTTCCATTCAAAACACTTGGAACATATCCAGTTTTAGATAATTCTAATAGCTTCATTTTTAAATCTTTAATAAATTCAGGGTTTTTCATATCAATTTTGTTAGTATAATTAATATCTAATAAAGATTTCTCTTTAACTAAAGCTTTTATCCCTTCGATTATTTCCCAAGGTAATGAAATGTTCTTCCCAAAATTACTATTAATTTTTAAACTAGGTAAATTTCCAATATTATCGACTCCACCTTTTGGTAAAAACTTATTTGACCATATTGTAAGAGTATTATCTTTATTCCACTTTGCTGCCAATTTACTCTGCATTTCTGCTTCAAAATAAGGAGTTTTATTCCCAAACTCATAAGCCGAAGCTTCTGCATACATATAATCTGTAGGCATTATTTCTCTTCCATGATGCCACATTCCAAAGTTAATTTTATAAGTTGTTTCTATTGCAGCTTTTAGTCCTTTGTTCACTTGTTTATAATTATTTGTCACTCTATCAAAAATAAGTGCATCTTCTGGAATCAATATATTTCCACTAACACTTATTGTTTCACCATTAGGATTTTTTTCAAAAATAGGGTCTACTTTTGTTGACATTACAGAAGTTCTTCTTTCTGCATTTTGACCAAAGGGGCTTTCTCCAATCTCTTCATCAAATATCATCTGAATTAAATCTTTTGTATTTCTATCGTTAAATCCATAAGCATTTATTGGATTCCAAGTGGAAGAAAACTGTTCTTTATTTTGCTTAAGTTGCAAAACATTCAATATACCATCTTTAGTATACGCATTTTCTAGTGCTGTTTTATTAACACCTAAATCCAAATCATAGAACATTCTTTCGTAAAATCTGTTGCTATGGCTGATTATATTATCCATTCTTTTAACAGCATAGATTCTAATAGCTTCTGTCAAACCAATTTGATTAATTTTAAGCAAGGTATTCCAATACTCTAAATCAGTCTGTATCTTTCCTCCTGCCAATTTCAAAGCTAAATTGTCTGCTTCTATATTCTTATAGTTCCACCAGCTTAACTCATTCCAACCAGGCTGATTTCCTGATATGGAACTCATATTACTAACTATCACTTTATCTCTAAAAGCTGATGCTGTATCTTCCTTTAAAGCCTCTGTATAAATATTCCAGTTTAATTGTGCTGGATTAGTTTCATAAACTAATTTTGCTGCTTTTTCTTTATTTCCCAAAATTTTTGATACTTTTAATCCTGATTCTTCCAATAATTTAGCAAAATAATCAGCAAATATTTTTTTCTCTTCAGAATCATCTGATTCTATTACAAATTTAATTATAATTGGTTTTCCTAAGAAATTCCAAAATCCATTTCTTTTAGTCAATTTCCCTTGATTTTCTGATAGATTTGCTGCTTTTTCCATAGCTTTATTTATATCTTTAATAGCTGCTTCTTTATTTCCAGTGTCACTAATTCCAATCCTTTTAGCTTGTACATCAAACTTCCAAGAGTTAGCTGTTCCCGAAATTACTGGAGAAATATTTACTCCTCCAAACCCTTTTAATATTTCATCTACCACATATTTTCTGTCTAACAAAAAATTAAGAGCATATCTAATTTCTCTTATAGCAAAAGGATTAAACTCTAAGTTATTATTATTTTTTATTTGATAAGGGGCACTGTTAGGAGCTGGATTTAGTAATAAACTCCAAATTTCTGAATGAGTTTGATACATATCCAAATTTTTATCTTCAAGTTTATTTTGAGAAATATGACTTAAAAATAAATCTGCTTTTCCTTCTCTCACATTTGTCAGTGCTATCTCTTTATTTTCTACTCCAGTAAAAATAATTTTATCAGGAATTCCACCTTTTACTTTTAAATCCACTTCTGATTGTTTTGTTATATTTTCATCTTCTTTTCCACAAGCTATTATCAAAACCAAAATCATTATAAAGCTGAGTTTTGATATTAAAGTAAAAACTTTTTTCATTAAATAATCTCCTCTGTATCTTTAAACTTTTCTAAACTACTCTGAATCATCCTCTTGATTTGATTTTTTCATAAGGTACATATCTCTTATGAATGCAAAAGTAGGTATCATCAGTATAATCCAAATAGGACCGCCTATTGCTCCTCCAAATAATACTGCCGCTATTCCCCAAAACAAATCAAGTTTTAATGTTTTTTTAAAGCATCTTGCTTCCAAATACCATGCGTCAAATTGTTGTAAAGCAAATAATAATAAAATAACCCATAATACCTTATCTTGAACAGTAAAAAAGGCAACAATAGCGCATATGATTATTGCAACCATTGGTCCTATGTAAGGGACGTAATCCGTAATATAGATTACTACACCCAGAAATACTGCATAAGGAACTTTTAAGAAGCTCAAAATAATAAATCCTAAAAATCCTATAATTAGTGAATCAATTGTTTTTCCATATAGCCATCCTAAAAATACTTCATTAAGCTTTTCTCCAAAAAAATAAATTTTAACAGTATTTTTTTCTGAAAAGTACAAAGAGATTATCTCTCTTGTTAATCTTATAAAATATTCTTTTTTAGCAAGAAAAAATCCTGAAAGTATCATTGCTACTAAAAAATTAGCAATTATATTAAAAGTTTTTACTAAGCTACCTACAGAGTTCACAAGAATGTTTTCTATTTTATCCATAATTAACTGACTTCCATTAGTTAATTCCTCAGCAAAGTTAACTTTATTAAAAAACTCTATTCTAATTGCCCATCTACTAAATGTTTCATTAAGTTTTACCACATAATCTGGTATCTCTTTAATCAAATTTCTAATATTATTTAAAAATGTCGGTACTCCCAAAAATAAAAGTAACGAAACTATTATTAATAAAAACATATAAATTACTAAAATACTCTTAATTCTGCTAAGTTTTGAATGCTTCTCCAAATAATCTTGAACTGGATTCAAAAATATTGAAATTACCATTCCATAAACAAAAATGGCTACTGTTCCAAATATTTTACCTAGAAATTGGCTTATAGCTCCCACATGATTTATAATTGTGTACAATAAAATTCCAAAACCCATATATATAAATGGTTTAAATTTCTTGAACTTATCCATGAGCTCACCTCTTTCTTTAAAACATTTTACTATTTTTAATAGATTACTTCAAGTATTTTAAAAAACTAATTCCAAAGATTTGTATACTACTAAGTAAATTTATTCTTGACCATTTTTATACTTTCCTGTAAAATTAAATAATATTTTCAATTAAGTTTTAAGCAACTTTTTATGAACTAAGACTTTTAACATGATTTTTAAATTTAAAAATCATATTAAAGGTCTTTTTTGTGAAATTTTAAATAATTTAATATACTTTAGGAGGTTTTTATGAATAATTTTACTCTCATAGCAATATCAATTGGTCTAGCTATGGATGCTTTTGCTGTGAGCCTTTCCGAAGGAATCGCTCTAAAACGTCAATCTATAAAATATAGCTTGATTGTAGGACTCTTATTTGGAGCTTTCCAAGCTTTTATGCCACTTCTTGGTTGGTATGCTGGTTCTCTTTTTTCAGATTTTATAAGTAAATATAGCCGTATTGTGTCATTCATTCTTCTTCTAGGAATAGGCTGTAAAATGCTTTACGAAGCATATGAAAGTGACTTATGTGAAAAAGAAGGTATTTGTAAATTAAGCGGTGATTTAATTATGCTAGGTGTTGCTACAAGTATTGATGCATTAGCTATAGGTTTTTCTTTCTCTTTATTACAAAATATAAACATCTTCAAATCGATTACTGTAATTGGATTAATTACTTTTGTCATCTCTTTTTCTGGAGTCTGTTTAGGAAGTAAAATCGGTAAACATATCAACACTAAAGCCGAATATTTTGGCGGAGGTATTTTAATATTAATAGCTTTTAAAACTCTAATTTTCTAAAATCACTAATAAAAAAATATTGTCATTTAGAAAAGCCTTTATATCCAACTCTAAATGACAATATTTGGTATTCTAACTATATCTAATGCTCATAAAGTTAAAAAATTTAAATTACTACACATTATTTTTTACGCATCTTATATATGTCTTCTAAAATTCTTTTTTCTGCATTTTCATCTTGATTTTTTATCAAATCTAAATATTCTCCAAGAACCTTTTCTTCAATAATATGAAGAGTTTTAACAAAATTATAGACTTCTCTCCAAGATTTTAATCTTATTCCTTCGTATCCTTTATTCCAATTTTTTTCTCCGTAAGGTTCAAATAGTATTTTGTATTTTGCATTGGAACTGCTCAAATTCTTTGAATGGTCATCTATAAAAATTGAACCCTCCATATTTATCATTGATTTGTCTGCGAAAACTTCTTCTGGAAAACTAATTGTAATTACTTTTACTGTTGGCACTAATCTTTTCAACATTTTTAACTTTTGTGAGTTATTAATATTTCTTCCTACAGTACAAAAGTAAACATTATCAAATTCTGTATTGAGCCTCTCTATATAATCAACTGCTCCTTCTACCGTATGATTTCCTTCGTAAATTTCGTGACTAGCAAAAAGTTCATCAATGATTTTTTCTGGAGTTCCTTCAGGAATAGCTGGACTAAAATTCCACTCCATAGCTTCTTCCCATTTACCATTATGACCGTATTTCTTATTATATAGGGCTACTATACTCTTTGCTGTGTTCCATAATACTCCGTCAATATCAATAAATATCTTCATGTAAACCACCCTCATTCCATATACACTATTATACTCTAAAACTAATTATTCCCTTCTATTTTAGCAAAAATAAAGCTATAATAGTAACAGGTGATAATTATGAAAACAATACTCATAACAGGTGCAAGTAGTGGAATAGGTTATGCTTTGGCTCAAATTTATGCAAAAAATTCTCATAATCTTATTCTTATTGCTCGAAGAGAAGAAAAATTAAAAAATTTAAAAGAAGAATTGGAAAAAAAATATTCTATTTCAGTGATAATAGAAATTATGGATTTATCTAAAAAAGAAAATTTAGAAAATTTATCCAAGAAATATAAAAATATTGACATACTAATAAATAATGCTGGCCTTGGTCAGTATGGTGCTTTTGATTCCTATGATTTAGAAACTGATATTTCCATGATAAACCTGAATATTTTAACTCCCATTATCCTAACTAAACTTTTTGCTAAAAATATGAAAAATGACAGCAAAATCATAAACATTGCTTCTACCGCAGGATTTCAGCCAGTTCCTCTAATGGCCACTTATAGTGCCACAAAAAGTTTTATTGTAGACTTTACTCTAGCTATCCAAAGAGAATACAGTAACATAAATATATCTCTTTTCTGCCCAGGAGAAACTCAGACAGAGTTCCAACAAGTTGCCAAAAGACCAAGAAGCAGTGCCTTACGCGGTTATATTCCTACTGCAGAAGAAGTTGCACAATGTTTTTATAGTAGTGAACAATCAAATAAATCTTTTGTAATCTACGGACTTTACAATAAAATTCTTATTTTTATTAGTAGATTTTTCAACAAAAGAATCTTAGCTTATTTTTTATCAAAAACTCAAAAGAAAGTAGGGAATTAGTGTGAATAAAATAGAAAAAAGTGGTAAAATTTATTTAGAAATTAGTGATAACTTTAACCTTAACATCTTAGAAATCAATGAATTTAATGTAACACATGAAGAATTTTATGAATTTATTAAGGACTCTAGCCTGAGAAATCAAACTATCACATGTAACATAA
>Ga0183099_1001907_pt1 | contig 11331 bp, 13 predicted proteins | sample Biomet1_FD_127788 | JGI IMG/M metagenome (GOLD analysis project Ga0183099, IMG submission 127788) | Microbial communities from bioreactor (seeded with anoxic lake sediment) at LBNL, California, USA - Biofuel metagenome 1 | ecosystem: Engineered > Bioreactor > Anaerobic > Unclassified ... | reverse complement strand
ATACATTCTGTGAAAAGCCCGCATACGCGGGTTTTTTCTTCTGAAAACAATTACCTATATATAACGCATTCCCCATTTATTTTATTGAATGGAACGGAAAAAGATGTTATAATATAATATTAAATAATATCTTATAATAAAGTTAGGAAAAAATATGAAAGACAATACAAAGATTTCAAGTGCAGTAATCAAAAGACTGCCAAGATACAGGAGATATCTATCTGAACTTCAAAAGAAAAACATCGACAGAATCTCGTCCAATGAACTTAGCAACCTTATCGGTTATACAGCATCCCAGATCAGACAAGACTTAAATAACTTTGGGGGCTTTGGACAGCAGGGGTACGGATATAACATACAGAGCCTATTCAATGAAATCAGCATCATTTTAGGACTCGACCAGGAATATAAAATGGTCATTCTTGGAGCAGGAAATCTTGGTCAGGCGATTGCCAACTACACTCATTATTATAAAGAGGGCTTTAAGGTATGCGCAATGTTTGATGTTAACCCTAAAATCATTGGATTGAAAATCAACGATATCGAAGTTTTGGATTATGAGGTACTGGAGAATTATCTGGTAAACAACAGCATTGATATCGGTATTATTTGTACCAATAAAGACAGTGCGCAGGAGGTTGTGGATAAGCTTTCCGATGGCGGCATCAAGGGTATATGGAACTTCGCTACGACAGATCTTGTGATTCGGGATGATATTGCAATCGAAAATGTACATTTAAGTGACAGCTTGCATTCTCTGGCATATTACATCAAGAGGAACCAGCAAAAGGGATCCTAAGAACGGCGGAAGAAGTCGGGAAATAAGAAAATAATAATAAAATAACCGTTTCGCAGGAAACGGTTATTCATTCTTTCGATAAGGTTGTTTTATATTCTCTATAATTAACCTTCCACTGGAGCGTCAACTGGACATGCATTTGCACAAGATCCACAATCAATACATTTGTCAGCGTCGATTACATACTTTCCATCGCCTGCTGAGATTGCTTCTGTTGGACATTCCGCCTCACATGCTCCGCAACTGATGCAAGTATCATTAATTACATATGCCATTATTACTTCCTCCTTAACAGTGATTTGAACAAGTAACGCTATTATATCAGAATGGTGTCAAATTAACAATAATTTTTCACAAATTTTAGAGGTGAACGATGAGAGTTTACGGTCTTGTAGGAAAAAGCGGGACGGGGAAAAGCTATCAAGCAATGAATTTGTGCCGCATCATGAATATTGAAAGTATCATTGATGACGGCCTGTTTATTTTTGGAAACAGGATCCTTGCCGGTAAATCCGCAAAAAGGCAAAACACCAAGATCGCGGCAATAAAAACGGCCATGTTTACGGATGAAGAGCATCGCTGCAGCGTACTGGACAGAATCAAGGAAACTGAGCCGGAAAGCATATTGATCCTAGGCACATCGGATAAGATGATCCACAAAATTGCAGAAAGGCTGGAAATGCCGGAAATCGACCGTATTATTGCTATAGAGTCGATCACTACGGAAAGTGAACGCGAAACTGCGCGGAAGCAGAGACATGAACTGGGGAAGCATATTATTCCCGCACCAACATTCCAATTGAAAAGAGAATTTTCTGGGTATTTTCTGGATCCTTTGCGAATATTTAAAGGCTGGCGCGGAGGAAAAGCTTCCTTTTCGGAAAAGACCGTTGTCCGTCCGACCTACAGTTATCTGGGAGATTACCTGATTTCCGACAAGGTGATCAGCGATATCGTAAATTATTTGGGAAGAAAAGCGGGAGGGGTCGATTCTGTGATAAGAGTATCCATAGAAAATCATGCAGACGGCATCGACATAACGATTCCGTTGATCTGCAATTATGGGACAAAATTGATTGATTTATCCAAGGCTTTGCAGAAGGAAGTAATCAAGCAGGTGGAGACCATGACCGCTTTTAATATTAAATCAGTAAACATAGAGATCAGAGGTTTAAAATGACCGTCATTATGGCGAAAATAACAGATAACAAAGTGATTGCCAATGGAGTCGCGGACTTCCATCCGGATCACATCTTTGATAACGGGCAGTGCTTTCGCTGGGTTAGAGAAGCAGACGGGAGCTATACCGGGACCGCATTTAGAAAAGTGGTAAACATCAATTATATTGATGGACAGATCATTCTTGAAAACACATCCCCTGAGGATTTTGAAAAGATATGGAGGCCGTATCTCGATCTGGACAGGGACTATGGGGTGATCAAAAACTTGCTGAAAGAAGATGATCCTGTGATGGAGCAGGCGATCACCTATGGCAGCGGTATGAGGATCCTGAAGCAAGATTGCTGGGAAACCTTGATTTCCTTTATTATTTCACAGAATAACAACATCCCCCGCATCAAGAAATGCATAGAAAGCTTATGCAGGAGCCACGGCGAACTCATTGGGGAATACAGGGGAAAGATCTATTACAGCTTCCCGTCACCGGAAACCCTGGCAGAACTTCCGCTCAGTGCCATTGATCCTTGCAGGCTGGGATATCGGGCTGGATATATCCTGGAAACAGCAAAAAAAGTGGCGGAGGACGGTGGGATCAGGTTGGCCCTTATGGAGAAGGAGGAACCGCGGGAAGCTTTTGAATACCTGCTAGGCTTCAGCGGCGTCGGACCAAAGGTCGCAAACTGCATTATGCTTTTTTCCATGGGCATGTATGGAAGCTTTCCTCTTGATGTCTGGATCAAAAGGGTAATGAACAGGCTTTATCATATCAAAAAGGATGATATTAACGCAATGAATGCCTATGCAGAGCAGTATTTCAAAGGTTTCGGCGGGATCGCACAGCAGTATTTGTTTTATTATGTGAGACAATTGGATCAGATAATTTGAATTGATCATTCCATTAAATAAGATTGATAAATATTTTTATTATTTATGACAAAGCAATCAGCCGGAAAGGAAGAAATCATGCTAGGACCAGTCGTAAACAGTATCGTAATTATTATTTGTGCTTTGGTAGGCCGCTTTTTTATTAAAGGACTATCGGAGAGGTTTGAAGAAATCATTAAGAAGGCGTTAGGCCTTTCCGTCATGTACATAGGTATTTCAGGCGCTATGGAAAACAAAAGGGTTATGCTGCTGATCATCAGCATGGTTGCCGGAAGCATTATCGGAGAATGGATCAACATAGATAAAGGGATGAATTCCATTGGCAAATGGACAGAGAAAAAATTGGGATTTGGCGAAGGAAGCTTTGCAAAGGGTTTTGTTACCGCCAGCATCTTATTTTGCACCGGCTCAATGGCTATCGTCGGAGCAATGCAGAGCGGGCTTCAGGGAAACCATGAAATGCTATATGCAAAATCGATCCTGGACGGCGTGATTTCCATTGTATTTGCATCCACAATGGGGATAGGCGTTGCTTTTTCTGCAATTCCCGTTTTGATTTACGAAGGTGCTATTGCATTGGGCGCCGGTGTTCTAAAGGATTGTCTTACGCAGGAAATCATAACCGAGATGTCAGCAGTGGGAAGTCTTTTGATTGCCGGACTTGGGTTCAATTTCCTGGACATCAGGGAAATCAAAGTTGCCAACATGATACCTGCGATATTTTTACCTTGGCTTTTCATCGCGATCGAAACAGCATTCCTGTAAAATTTTACTCATTGAAAAAGAAATTTTTAGTAAAACCTATTGACATTTTTGCCCTGTAGTATTAAATTAGACTTAGCACTCACCGATAATGAGTGCTAACAAATTGAAAATTAAATAATATATAAAATTTGTGAACAAACAGCAAAAAAGGAGAGGAGATTGAAAAGAATGAATATCAAACCATTAGGCGACAGAGTTGTAATTAAAAGATTAGAAGCTGAGGAAAAGACCAAAAGCGGTATCGTTCTTCCAGGACAGGCGAAAGAACAGCCTCAAATGGCAGAAGTTGTAGCAGTCGGACCCGGAGGGGTAGTTGACGGTAAAGAAATTACCATGGAGGTCAAAACCGGAGACGTAGTAATTTTCTCAAAATATGCCGGAACAGAAATCAAGTATGATGGCGTGGATTATACCATCCTGTCACAAAAAGATATTCTTGCAATTGTAGGCTAATAGCTCGTCCAATTTGTGAAACAAATTGATGACGAACTTATGCAAGGAAATCAAAAATCTTTGATTTATAGATTTCCACTGCGAAATAGCTCGTCCAATTTGTGAAACAAATTGATGCGAACTGAAAAATTCTTATCAATCGAAGATTGAAGAATTTCTGTATGGCACCTACTTACCATTTGCTTCTCAAATGTAGTTAGGTGCGCAACTTATGCAAAGAAATCAAAAATACTAACTAATTGGAAAGGGAGTAATGAAACATGGCTAAAGAAATCAACTATGGCGAAGACGCCAGAAGAAAGCTGCAGGCGGGTGTTGACCAGCTTGCGAATACAGTAAAAATTACGTTGGGACCTAAAGGAAGAAACGTTCTTCTTGAAAAAAAATTCGGATCCCCGCTGATCACAAACGACGGTGTAACGATCGCAAAGGAAATCGAGCTGGAAGATGCATTTGAAAACATGGGTGCACAGCTAGTAAAGGAAGTTGCGACAAAGACAAATGACGTAGCCGGAGACGGAACCACTACTGCAACACTTCTTGCACAGATCATCATCAAAGAAGGCTTTAAAAATGTAGCTGCAGGAGCAAACCCAATGATTCTGAAGAGAGGAATCAAAGGAGCAGTAGATGTAGCGGTTGAAGAAATCAAGAGCATCGCACATATCGTCGAAACAAAGGAAAACATTGCACAGGTTGCATCCGTATCTGCAAGTGACGAAGAAATCGGCGGACTGATTGCAGAGGCTATGGAAAAGGTGGGAAAGGACGGCGTAATCACCGTTGAAGAATCCAAATCCATGGGAACAACTCTTGAGGTTGTAGAAGGAATGCAGTTCGACAGAGGATATTTGTCCGCATACATGGTAACTGATGCTGAAAAGATGGAAGCTGTTATTTCTAACCCATATATACTCATTACAGATAAGAAAATTTCAAATATACAGGAACTCCTCCCTATTCTTGAACAAATCGTTCAGCAGGGGAAAAAGCTTCTGATCATTGCTGAGGACGTAGAAGGCGAGGCTCTTGCAACACTGGTAGTCAACAAGTTAAGAGGAACCTTCGACTGCGTTGCCGTGAAAGCTCCTGGTTTCGGCGAGAGAAGAAAAGCAATGCTGGCTGATATCGCTACTTTGACAGGCGGCAAGGTTATTTCGGAAGAACTAGGATATGACCTGAAGGAAGCAACTCTGGATATGCTGGGAACTGCGAATACCGTTAAAGTCAACAAAGAAAATACCGTTATCGTGGACGGTGCCGGCGACCAGAAAGAAATCGAAGCCAGAATTACCCAGATCAAAGCTCAGATCGAAGAAACCACTTCTGATTTTGACAGAGAAAAGCTTCAGGAAAGACTTGCTAAATTATCAGGCGGCGTAGCAGTAATCCAGGTAGGTGCTGCAACGGAAACCGAATTAAAGGAAAGAAAACTGAGAATCGAAGATGCTCTCAACGCAACCAGAGCAGCTGTAGAGGAAGGTATCGTTTCAGGCGGCGGTGTTGCTTTTATCAATGCAATCCCTGCTGTTCAGAAGTATGTTGACAGTCTTAGCGGAGATGAAAAAACAGGTGCTATGATCATCGTAAGAGCACTTGAGGAACCTGTAAGACAAATCGCTGAAAACGCAGGATTTGAGGGCTCTGTCGTAGTAGCTAAGATCAAGGCCAGCGAGCCAGGAGTAGGCTTCAACGCAGCGACCGAGAAATACCAAAACATGATTAATGCCGGTATCGTTGACCCTGCAAAGGTTACAAGGTCCGCACTCCAGAATGCGTCTTCCGCATCAGCAATGCTGCTGACAACAGAAGCCGGCGTAGTCGATATCAAAAAAGACGAACCTATGATGCCTCCTATGGGCGGCGGAATGGGTGGAATGGGCGGAATGATGTAATTCGTCCGATGCTGATAAACATAGCTCCCTGTGAGATTCACGGGGAGCTAATTTTTCATTTTTATCAATCCTGAAGGAAGTACATATTTCTGTTGAAGAATGTCGAAATATGAGATAAAATATTCTAATAACGATTTATAGAATTAGGTATGATAAAAATGAAAAGCGAAAAAACATTTAAAGCGATCATTATAGTTTCACTGTTTGTCATAGAGTCTTTTGTTTGGACCCTATCGGGATCCAATGACTCTTGGTCGATGGGAATCATCGGTGGTACGGATGGCCCGGGCTCCACTATTATTTCTGATGACAATAATAAGAATACAGAGACCGGCGAAAAAACGGACAGCCCGAAAAGAAGCCTGATCAGGCAGATAACCAAGGACCGAAGGATACGAAGCAGTCCAAAGAAGCGATGCTCGCTGATTCAAAAGAAAAGGGATTTTTGATCCTCGTCAATAGAGAAAACCAGGTCAGTGAAACATATAAACCGAAGGATCTGGAGCCGATTAAGTATTATGCGCCGGATCGGGAGAAATCTTCAAGATTTATGAGGGCCGAGGCTTCGGAAGCCTTTAACAGCCTTGTTGAGGCTGCGGCAAAGGATGAAGTGATTCTTAGAATGACGACAGCATATCGTTCTTATAATTTCCAGAAAACTCTTTACGATAGTTATGTGGAAAAAGAAGGACAAGAAGCTGCTGATCGATTCAGCGCAAAACCGGGATGCAGCGAGCATCAGACCGGTCTCGCCGTGGATGTGTCTTCACCAAGTGTGAATTATGAACTTACCGACCAGTTCGGTGAAACAAGAGAAGGAAAATGGCTTTCGGAGAATGCCTATAGGTACGGATTTATCATCCGATTCCCGAAGGGAAAAGAGGATATCACCGGTTATCAGTATGAACCTTGGCATATCAGGTATGTCGGACTTGAAGCAGCAAAGGAAATTCATGATCAAGGGCTGACCCTTGAGGAATTTCTTCAAAAACGTTAAATATTTCATTTCAATATAATGTTAGAAAGTAGGAGGAGAAAATATGGCCTTTTATTTTAATGAACCATCCCGAACCTTTAATGAATATCTGCTGGTTCCGGGATATTCATCAAAAGAGTGCAAGCCGGAAAATGTCAGTTTGAAAACCCCGGTAGTAAAATTTAAGAGGGGGGAGAAGTCTGAAATCACTATGAACATTCCGCTGGTTTCAGCGATCATGCAGTCGGTAATCTGATGACAGAATGGCAATTGCTCTTGCAAAGGAAGGCGGACTCTCCTTTATTTTTGCATCACAGCCGATCGAAAGCCAGGCGGCGATGATCAAGCGGGTAAAGAGCCACAAAGCAGGTTTTGTAAAAAGTGATTCCAACATCAGGCCAGATCAGACACTAACGGACATTCTGGCATTGAAAGAGAGAAGCGGTCACTCTACAGTAGCAGTAACGGATGACGGTACGTCTGACGGTAAGATTCTCGGTATTGTGACAAGCAGAGACTACAGAGTCAGCAGAACACCGCTGGATACCAAGGTTTCAGAATTTATGACTCCGTTTTCATCTATGGTCTATGCAAATGAGGGGATCACCTTGTCTGAGGCAAATGACATGCTTTGGGACAATAAATTGAATGCACTTCCGATTATAGACAAAAATCAAAGATTGGTCTACTTTGTATTCCGTAAGGATTATGACTCTCATAAGGAAAACCCAAATGAGATTCTGGATTCAGGAAAAAGATACATGGTTGGCGCCGGTGTCAATACCAAGGACTATGCGGAAAGAATCCCTGCCATGGTTGAAGCTGGTGCAGATGTGCTTTGTATCGATTCTTCGGAGGGCTTTACGGAGTGGCAGAATGATACCATTGGTTTTGTCAGAAAGAATTACGGTGAAAATGTAAAAATTGGTGCAGGTAACGTTATCGATAAAGAAGGGTTCCTCTATCTCGCAGAATGCGGTGCTGATTTTGTAAAGGTAGGCATTGGCGGCGGTTCTATCTGTATCACTCGTGAGCAAAAGGGTATCGGAAGAGGACAGGCTTCTGCTGTAATTGAAGTTACAGAGGCAAGAAACGAATATTACGAGAAGACCGGAATCTATATCCCGATTTGCTCCGACGGCGGTATTGTCTATGATTATCATATGACGCTGGCTCTTGCTATGGGAGCGGACTTCCTGATGCTTGGAAGATATTTCTCCAGATTTGACGAAAGCCCGACCAATAAACTGACCATCAATGGTACTTATGTAAAGGAGTACTGGGGTGAAGGCTCCAACAGGGCGAGAAATTGGCAGCGTTACGATATGGGCGGAGACAGCAAGCTTTCCTTTGAAGAAGGAGTAGATTCCTACGTCCCATATGCAGGCAGTTTAAAGGATAACGTGACTCTTTCCCTTAACAAGGTAAAATCGACCATGTGCAACTGCGGCGTTTTGTCCATCGAAGAACTGCAGAAATATACAAAGCTTACTCCGGTATCGGCAACAAGTATTGTGGAAGGCGGAGCACATGACGTTATCCTGAAGGATACCAGTGCAAATCAGATCAGATAAGATAGAAAAGGATAAAAGTATGGATTATAAAGGTATTTTAGTTGTTGACTTTGGCGGTCAATACAATCAGCTCATTGCAAGAAGGGTCAGAGAGGCCAGCGTTTATTGCGAGATCGTTCCTTACAGAAAATGTTTGGAAAAGATCAAGGAGGGCAGACCGGAAGGCATCATCTTCACAGGCGGACCGAACAGTGTTTATGAGGAAGGTGCGCCTACATTGCCGAAAGAGCTTTTCGAAACCGGAATTCCAATTTTGGGTATCTGTTATGGTGCCCAGCTTATGGCCCATGTCCTCGGCGGCGAAGTCGTTAGTCCGGACTACAAGGAATATGGAAGAGTCAGACTGAACCAGGGAGACAGCTTGTTGTACCGCGGCATCGCACCTGATCAGGTTTGCTGGATGAGTCATACGGACTATATAAAGAAAGTTCCGGAGGGCTTCAAAGTATCAGCTCATACGGAAAACTGCCCGACCGCATCCATGGAAGATTCGCAGAAAAAGCTTTATGCGGTCCAGTTTCATCCGGAGGTGCATCATACCCCATTTGGACAGGAACTGCTCAAAAATTTCCTCTATCATGTATGCGGCTGCGAAAAGAACTGGAATATGGCCAGCTTCGCGAAGACAAAGATCGAAGAGATCAGGAAGACAGTTGGAAACAAGAAAGTACTCTGTGCCCTTTCCGGGGGTGTGGATTCATCTGTAGCGGCCGTTCTGGTGCATGAGGCGATCGGTGATAATCTGACCTGCATTTTTGTAGATCACGGACTTCTTCGAAAGGACGAGGGAGATCAGGTCATGGAGGTCTACGGCAAGCAGTTCAATATGAGGATCAAGCGTGTCAATGTGCAGGATAGATTCCTCGAAAAGCTGGCGGGAGTTTCTGATCCAGAAACAAAAAGAAAGATCATCGGTAAGGAGTTTATCCGTGTATTTGAAGAGGAATCCAAAAAGCTTTACCAAGAGGTTGGCGGAATCGATTATCTTCTGCAGGGAACTATTTATCCCGATGTGGTGGAAAGCGGAACAGGTGAAGCAGCAGTCATCAAGAGCCATCACAATGTAGGGGGACTTCCTGCTGACATGAAGATGGAGCTTATAGAGCCTTTGAGACTGCTTTTCAAGGACGAAGTCCGAAAGGTAGGAGAAGAGATCGGTATCGCTTCGGAACTCGTCTGGAGACAGCCATTCCCGGGCCCCGGACTTGCAATCCGGTGTTTAGGCGAGATTACGGAAGAAAAACTGCATATCATCAGAGAATCCGATGCTATTCTTCGGGAAGAAGTGAGGCAGAACGGTCTGGACCGAGAAATCTGGCAGTATTTTACCGTACTTCCGAATATCCGCAGCGTAGGTGTCATGGGAGACTTCAGAACCTATGATTATACCGTTGGAATCCGTGCCGTAACCTCGGTGGACGGAATGACCAGCGATTGGGCCAGGATCCCGTATGACGTGCTGGAAAAGGTTTCGAACAGGATTGTAAACGAAGTAAATGGTGTCAATAGAATCGTTTATGATATTACATCGAAACCACCGAGCACGATTGAGTGGGAATAAGAAAATTATATATTTATAGTATATGTGGTGACAGCTAGTCTTATGAGACTAGCTGTCATTTTTGCATTAGATGTATTTAAGAGAAAAAGGGATATATTTTTACAAGCACAAAGTAACCTTTAAATCCATTAGATTAAGAAAGTTTAAAGTGACATTTCGGATGTCGATTTGAAGAATAAATTTTACAGAAGGATTTATGCAATGTATAATAATAGAAACATATAGAGATTATGGTATATTAGGTAACACCGATGGCGGAGGATTCAAAATGAGAATTCTTAGATTGAGAATAGTGTTAATTTCATTGCTTTTTGGCTGCATATGTTCAGGCATATTCTTATTTTATTTAAATATCAAATATCATTTACAGATGCCTCTTTTTCCTGTTTTTTTGTGGCAGGTTCTTTTCTTCACAATTGTTTTTTTATATTTATATGTATTATTATTGCTTCAAGCTAAAAGAGAGAATTCCACAGAAGAGAGCCGCTTAAAATCTTTGGGAAAGCTTCGGATGGCATTGCAGATTCTTTTAATTTTACTTACAGTTTCTGTCTTTTTTATGCCTATTCTAAGTAGTTTCTTTTTTATGTTCAGTATACTTTTGCTGTGTATCGGAGCCTTTTTATATTATCGGACAAAGTCTAGGCTCGCAGTGTCTCTCGTATTATGGGGACTCGCAATGCTGGTTTTAACTTATCTTATGATTATCCTCGTATATGGAATTGAAAACTGTACAATATCGTGATAGATTGTGTCAAATATGGTATATAATTACAATAACCGATGAGAGGGGATTTTTCAACAAAAGGGGTATCCAAATGATTGATAGTAAGTTTATTAGAAAGTGGGAATGCACCAGAACGAAAGGTAAAACACTATACATACTTTACTCTGGTCTCGCCATTAGCTTAGCTGCGGTTGCAGGTGCTATAACTTCCTATTTATTTACTGGTAATATACATTTTGATACTACTGTAGGGATTGTTTTTGGCGGACTGATTGGTGGCTTAATAAGTGGAATCACGAGGTGGAATTCTAATGAGGAAAAATACAGAAGATTGACCGATGCTAATCAGCATTAATCATATTTCCATAAATAGTTAAAACTAGAACAAAATCATAAATTAATCTTCACTAGTTACTGAAATTTAATCAATATAGGGGGTATCATTATGAAAAAAAATACGTTGATAATTTTAACGCTTGTTCCTGTTGTAACAGGCTATATATTGAATTTAACAGTG
>Ga0183099_1001906_pt1 | contig 11332 bp, 7 predicted proteins | sample Biomet1_FD_127788 | JGI IMG/M metagenome (GOLD analysis project Ga0183099, IMG submission 127788) | Microbial communities from bioreactor (seeded with anoxic lake sediment) at LBNL, California, USA - Biofuel metagenome 1 | ecosystem: Engineered > Bioreactor > Anaerobic > Unclassified ... | reverse complement strand
GCAATTCCAGTATAGCAGGCTGCACCCAAAAATCTCTATTTCCTTTGTACCGCTTTACTTTCTCAAAAATTCCTTCGGTGGTTGTTGCGTTGCAAAGAATACTTCATACTCCAGATTACTACTCATCCCTTCCCAGTTGCCATCAAAAGCAAGTCCTATAAGCTCACCCTTACCATTAAACATAGCACTACCAGAGTTGCCCCCTGTAATATCATTATTAGATATAAAGCAAACGTTCATTTTGCCCCTTTTATCGGCATATTTCCCAAAGTCCTTTTTGGCAAGCAATTCCAGTATAGCAGGCTGCACCCAAAAATCTCTATTTCCTTTGTACCGCTTTACTTTCTCAAAAATTCCTTCGGTGGTTGTTGAAAAGGCAGAACTTGAAGAATTATTGGTAGAATAAGGAGTTACTATTCCAAAGCTTAGGCGCATTGTAGAGTTGGCATCAGGATAGAAACTCTTATCTTTATACATCTCACGAAGCAGCTCATTATATAAACGTTCATCACGAGTGATAGCATTACTTATATCTGCTGTTTCCTGAGACAAGTCTACAAATTTAGCTATAACATCTACAGCAAAATATATTGCTGGGTCATCGAACATATTAAACGTAGTATCTTTGCTGCAAATGCGGCCTAATCCTTTTGGAGAAGTCATCTCTGAATTAGCATACAAATAATCTGCAAACTCTTGATAATTGCCATTATACTGTTCATTAATCACCTTATAAATATTGGGCAAATAGGTTGTATCCAACTTCTCACTGCATTCTTTTAGCATAGCAACCATAACTTCTTTATCGATGGAAAGGTCAATATTTGAATATTCGCGCACCAAGCTCTCTTTATAAGCCATTCCTGCAAGAGAATCACTTGAAAAGTCAGTATTAACTGCCTGTAATGATAAAGAAAGCACATCAGACGCGTTTGCAAAGCTCTCAGAGAGATAAGCAATTGCCCGGGATGCTTCACTTTGTTTTTGGTAATTAAGTCGAAGAGAATCGATCAATTGGCCATATTTTACTTTAATATTATCATGTGACTCAATATACTTAGTCATATCAGACTCTAATGACCGTCTTTTTTCCAAGACCTTTAACTCTTCAACAGCCTTATTTACGCCAATACTAAACTTCCAGTAATTTGAACTGGTTGCATACTTGGAAGCATACATGATCTGAATAGAATCACTCGATTCCATCGCCTTTTTCCAGATAGCCTGCTTTATCCCTCGAACGTCAATCATTGCCTGATTACGAGAATGCATCTGCTCTTCAATTCCAAAAGAAGATAAGTAACGATCTGTTGATCCGGGATAGCCTAAAGTCATGCAATAAGTACCTTCCTGGTATCCCTTCAAAGAGATTGGTGCCACATAAGATGGATGAAATGGGCAATTTTGAGGAGAATAAGCCGCTGGTTGGTTATTTTTATCTGCATAAATCCTAAATACAGAGAAGTCTCCGGTATGTCGGGGCCACACCCAGTTATCGGTATCTCCACCAAATTTACCAACTGAAGAAGGAGGAGAAAAAACAAGTCGCACGTCTTTATAATCTTTATAAACGGAGAGATAGAACTCATTACCACCATAGTACGCATTAACCACGCCCCTTAGTAAAGAATCTTTTTGGCTGACTTCATTTTCGATGGTATAACAGAGAGAATCAATAATATATCCACGCTTCATTTCGTCCATATCTGGAGTAATATCCTTCAGGATTCTCGCTGTTACATCTTCCTGAGTTATTAGAAAACTGACAAATAATTCAGGATTAGACAATTCATCCTCTCTAGTCTCTGCCACAAAACCATCTTTTATATAGTCATGAGCCACTGAACTATGACTTTGTATAGCATCAAACCCGCAATGATGATTAGTGAAGATTAATCCATCATCAGAAACGACTACTCCCGAACAATATCCGCCAAAGCTTATAATGGCATCCTTTAACGAAGGGTTCCGATCACTGAATAGCTTCTCTGCAGGCATTTCTAAACCTAATTGATGCATCAGCAGAGTTGTTTTCTTGTCTAAATGATTCAGCATCCACATCCCCTCATCTGCATAAGAAGTGCAGGAAAGGAAGAGCAGGATAAAGGTTAAAAAGTTCTTTTTCATAAGTCTATTTATTCATTAGATTTTTCCCCATTTAACGAACTTATGAATAAATATCTCAGACTTATGTCGGGATAAAGCCGCAAGTACAGCCCTATAATTATTTCTTTATGAAACGATTTATAATAGGAATCTGCTTTAATGGAAAATCTTTCTTTATTATATAGGCAATAAAGATAGAGAATAAAATAGTTTTAAAGAATAAACGTAAGAAAATATTGTCAATCTTTACAAATTCAGCAATTCCATAAAGAACGGCAGTGAGCAATACATATTTTCCAATACCTTTCATATCATAATTAATCGGGTATTTCTTCTGGCCTATCACATAAGAGATAATAGTTACTATGGCATACCCAATAAGACTGGCCCATGCACAGGCAATATAACCGTAAGTTGGCACCCAAATTACATTCAGGAATATTATTAAGAAACAGCCAATTCCAGAGAAATAAGCGCCCCACATTGTTTTATCTATCAATTTATACCAGAATGACAGATTAAAATATATACCGTTTAATATAGCAGCAACCATTACAATTGAAACAACATCTAACCCATCCCAATAGCTTTTCGCAATAATATAACGGAAAACATCAAGATAAAACATTACTCCAAGAAATGCTATCAATGAGAAAATAATAAAGTATTTCATTGCATCTGCATAAAGCTTTTTACTTCCTTCATCTTTGTTTCTCCCAAAGACAAAAGGTTCATAAGCATAACGAAAGGCTTGAGTAAACATAGTCATCACCATCGCAACTTTACTTGCTGCACCGTATATTCCAAGTTGCACACGAGCTTCTGTCTGATCTGTAAACAGGAAAGGGAATATAATCTTATCTACTACCTGATTAAGTATTCCCGCAACACCTAAAATTAAAATAGGAAATGAATAAATCATCATTTTCTTCCATAATGCTTTATCAAACTTATATTTAAACCCGGTCAATTCGGGGAAAAATGCGAATTGTTGAATTACAGTACAAATAATATTAGCTACAAATGCATAACCGACTCCGTAGCTTGGATCATAAAACCACGAAACAGATGCGGGGAAATGAACTAGTAACCAAGGACAACAAATATAAAAAAAGATATTAAGAATGATATTGGGAATAATAAACAGGAACTTTACAGCAGCAAACTTAATAGGTCTTTTCTTGTAGCGCAGATAAGCAAAAGGAATACATTGAAAAGCATCAAGAGCAACCACAATAGCCATCATAGCGATGAAATCGGGATTATTTGAATATCCTAAGAAATCTGAGATAGGTTGCATGAAGATAAGGCATAGAATTGAGAAAAGTAAAGAACTAACCCCGACAGAGATTAGCGTAGTGGAATAAACAACCGATGGATTCTGGTCATTTTTATTCATAAAACGAAAAAAACCCGTTTCCATCCCATACGTTAAAACAATAAGAAGAAGGGCGGTAATGGAATACATATTTGTTATTATACCATATCCTCCAGACTCAGCAGTTAGCTTAGCGGTGTAAAGTGGTACCAATAAATAATTCAAAAAACGACCTACAATGCTGCTCACGCCATAGATTGCAGTATCCTTTGCCAATGATTTTAATCCGGCCATATTCTTATCCGATTGTTTATGTTAACGATTTTATTCATTCAGGGATCAAGAATCCACCAAATAATATTTTCAATAGGTGCTTAATCGCTTTTAATCTAAAAAAGAGTCTGCTGACTATTATAAATACTCCGACCCAAATGTTTATAAGCCAATTCTGTAACTTCCCTTCCACGGGGAGTTCTCTTTAAAAAGCCTTCCTTTATAAGAAAAGGCTCATAAACTTCTTCAATTGTTCCTGGATCTTCCCCCAAAGCCGTAGCGATAGTAGTTATTCCCACAGGGCCACCTTTGAATTTATCAATAATAGTACAAAGAATCTTATTATCCACCTCATCAAGCCCGTATTTATCAATATTCAAAGCTTCCAGAGCATAGTTTGCAATCTCTGTATCAATGCTTCCGGAACCTTTTACCTGAGCGAAATCTCTTACCCTACGCAGTAAAGCATTGGCTATACGAGGAGTTCCACGGCTTCGGGAAGCAATTTCTCCGGCAGCCTGAGAAGAGCAAGGCACATCAAGTATTCTGGCAGAACGTTTAATGATGCCACTCAATACATCGTCATCATAATATTCCAAATGAAGATTAATGCCAAAACGAGCACGCAAAGGTGCAGTAAGAAGTCCGCTACGGGTAGTTGCACCAACTAAAGTAAAAGGACTTAAGTCAATCTGGATACTCCGTGCCGAAGGTCCTTTATCAATCATGATATCAATGCGATAATCTTCCATTGCAGAGTACAGATACTCTTCCACAACAGGTGATAAACGATGAATTTCATCGATAAAAAGAACATCATTAGGCTCCAGACTAGTGAGCACACCAGCTAAATCGCCTGGTTTATCAAGAACAGGACCAGAAGTTATTTTAAAGCCTACCCCAAGCTCATTTGCTATAATATTAGACAGGGTTGTTTTACCCAAACCGGGAGGTCCATGAAGTAAAACATGATCAAGGGCTTCAGCTCGCAAACGAGCAGCTTTAACAAATATACGAAGGTTATCAACGACTTTATCCTGCCCGCTAAAGCCCTCAAAGTCTAGCGGACGCAATGCGTTCTCGTAATCCTTATCATTGTTAGTAAGCTGATGCTCACGTATATCAAAATTCTCTTCCATACTTCACATAAATGAGGAGCAAAGGTATGAAAGATTCAAGATATATCATCTAAACGAAACATAAAATATTAAATAAATTACCTTTTCATGAAATGCTTTCTCTCTTCATCGGTAAATTTCTCTATGGAATAGCGCAACATCGTTCGGGGCATCTCTTTGTGGTGCTTTTCAAGGAATTGCACTAAAAGATCTTTATCCCGCTTACCCATTTCGCGAAGCATCCAGCCTATTGCTTTTTGCATTAAATCATGCGGATGGTGAAGTAATAGCTCGGAAAGCTTAATTATATCGATGAAATCATTATTTCTAATAAATGTAGCAGTAGCAACAACAGCTATTCTTTGTTCCCAAAGAATGGAACTAGATGCAAGCTTATAAAGATCGTCACGCGATCGGTTTTTAAGGTACTCACCCACAATATATGATGCACTAAGATCAACAAGATCCCAGTTATTTATTCTCGCAGTCCTGGATAAATAGAAATAATAAATCCTTGTGCGCTCATCATCGTTACTTTTTTTAAAACATTCAACCAATATCAATAGAGCACACATACGACACTCATGATATTCAGAATCCAATAATACATCGATTTCATCGAATAATGCATTATTAAACTTCTTAGCTACCAAACGGACATTGGGTACTACAATTCCCAGAAACCTATCTCCCTCTCCATATTGACCTTTCCCTGTTTTAAAGAAAGAAGGAAGAAACTCTCGTTTCTGTTCATCAATATATTTTTCTAATTCTGCTTGTATTTCATTTGCTTTCATAACAAGAAACAAAAGTATAATTAATTTTTAATTCTCTATTTAAAAAGATTAATCTTATAAAAAAAAAAGGGTATCTGGAAAGCTATTGCTTAATCCAAATACCCTTTTTGAAAATTACTCACGTAAGTTTCTTTACCATTTCAGATCACGCCTGATCTCTCCTAACTATAAATTTCAATCTGCAACACATATAACTACTCGATTCCAATTATTTGTTGGATACGGTTGAACAGTGTCACCCTTTCCTTCAACAACCGTAATACGATCAGATGATATTTGATATTTATCTGTTAATTCAGCAGCAACTGCTTTTGCACGTTTTAATGAAATCTTCTGATTAAATGCCTTTGAACCTGTACCTGCATCAGCATAGCCTGTTATACTGATTTTTGCTTTAGGATTCTCTTTTAAATATTGGGCAACATTATATACATAAACAGCCTGTTTATCAAGAACAGAAGACTTCCCTATTGTGAATAAAACCGGAGTATTAAAACTTGAAACAGTATCTTTCACGTATACAGTCTCTTTTTGAATTATTGTTTTAGGATTAGCTTTTAAAGATTCAATAGTTGATCTTTGCTGATTAATCTCATCATTTAAAGAACTTACCAATGCTTCATCGTAAGGTTTAACCAATTCAAATCCTCTGTTCTTAAACTTGTATGTAAAACCAACCATCGTATTGATATAGAAGTCGTTTTCTGATCCAAATTTAGAATTAAATGCATCACTTACAGCATTAGCATTAACTTCGATATTAAAATCCCAGGCTTCATTTAAACGGAAGTTAGGTTGTAAACCAACACGCGCTACGCAATTATCTGTTGAATTGGGAGCATTTAGATCATTCTTAAAACCATGATTATATCCAACGCCAACTATTCCAACTAAGTTAAAAGGACGATTTTCTTTATAAGAAAAAAATATATTGTTCAGATTAAACAATCCATCCAAATAAACTGCTGCATAATTCCAGCTATAATTGTCATCTTTCCAATCCCAGCCAGCTTTACCTTCCCATCCTCCAACTTGCAAACGTGCACCAGCTTGTGGTGAGAAATACTTGCCTATAGAAAGAGCCGCGGTTGGAGAAATCAACTTGTCAAAATCAGGTTCACCAATAGTATAACCAACACCAGCCTGACCTTGAATGAACCAATTATCCCAAAAGCCATATTGTTTTAAGGCCTTTTCTTGTGACTGCGCAAATCCTGCTAAACAAAAGAAGGAAATTGCTAGAAGAACGAGTTTCTTTTTCATATTAATCTAAGTTTAATTACCTAAATCTAAGAAATAAATGCCTAACAAAGAAATAAAAAAAACAATTTAAACCAAAATAATTACGCCTTTAATTAAGACACAATGTTTTATTATGCAAAAATATTTAAGTTATAGGAATAATAGGTCTAACTTAAAATATAATAAGAGTCATTTTGTAATAAAATATCACATTCAGAGCAAACTATTTATAGCCATATTCTTTTCTTTATTCCACCTGAATAAAGTTATAAGTTCTATTAATAGTATTGAAGCAATAAGATAAAAAAGATGTAATTGATCATGAAACACAAACATGCCAAGACCAGCATTAATTATTAGCAATAGCGGAACAGTTATTCCAATCGCATCTAAAAGTTTAACATGACGAACCACATTCTTATTGAATACAGGAATAAATAATAACAAAAAAAGAAAGTATATAAACGATGAGAGTAAAGATATAATCCAATCTCTATATGGAAAAATCAAACCGAAAAACGAAAGAAAAAAGAGAAAAGAAATGAAAAGTACTCTTTTTTTTAATATTAAAAAATTACTTAATTGATTTTGTCGGCATTCAATTTCTTTATCATCGCATAGCATATCACACCCTAGACTACGTACAAGCATCCTCATATATTGAATAGTTATTAGCTCTCGGTTATAGTTCACCTGTAATAGTCGTTTGTCAAAATCAACAATAGCAGTATTTACTCCTATCTGTGATTTAATGATGTGCTCTATCCAGCGAGATCTACTTTTGTTCTTAACTTTTAATAGAAAAAATGTCCTTACTTCCATTGCTTGTACCATTATGTAATAAAAAATATATATAGAGAGAGAGACTTTTAATCTCTCTCTCTTCTATTCTTAATTAAAAGGTTGACTTTTCTTAATCATCATTTCTTTGGTGAGCTAACTGTTCCAAGCTTATTAACATTGACTTTCAATGTAGCTGAAAGAGTTCCCCACTTATGAGTGATTGTAACAGGAACAAACAGTTCATAATCCATTGTTAATGGTGTGCCATTATTGACATATTTCAAATAAGTACCGGTCATGTCAGATACTTGGGTAAGCAAAATGTCAGAAGGAAGTGTTCCAGTTGTATAACCAGCAGTTGGAACAAGATTGCCACCTACTTCTTTCAAGTTCGTTTTCACATTTCCAACTCCAAAAGAAACACCGTCTAAGCCATAGAATGCCCACAATACATATGGAGTAATAGTTACATCTCTCCAATCCTTAACAGTAATGCTAAGATCTGGATTAGGGAAATTCCAGTAATAGATTTTAGAACCGCCGGTTGCACCATCAGTAAAATGATCATTTGCGGCAACATCTAAACTTAACGGTTTGATAAATTGAACAGTAAATGTCATCAAATCTACAATATTATTATTTACATCCCATTCGTAATAAGCAACTACGGTAGCAGTTAAAGTACCTGCATTAAGTCCATTTTTAACCTGGGTAGTTGGGCTAAGAACAATGTCTTTACCAGTAGCAGATTCAAGACTAATGCCATTAACTGGATTAACAAGTCTAAACTTCAAATTTCCACATTCAGGTGCATTGTTTAATTTTACAAAACCATCAGCATCTTTATTAAATGCATTTGTTAAATCTGCTTTATATAAACAACTACTAGAAGAAGCAAAATTAGAAGCAGGAACAGCAACATTTACTTTAAAGGCTGATTGGTCAGCTGTCCAATAAGTCAATTCCTTACCAACAATTGAAATAGCTGGCTTAATTACTTTTACCTTGAAATTAAAATATACATCAGGATAGTCAGTATCTGCAAATTTAGAAGAAGCCACACCTTGTACAGTAAATGTCTTACCTGCATTAGGAATTTGTCCGAATTGACTATGGGGAACAACCCAATGAATCTCTGTTGTAATTTGACTACCAGATCCAACTTCTGCTAAATAAGGTGTAGCAGTAATCGGAGAAGTAGGATTAACAGATATTGTAAAGTTATAATTACCCCAGAATTGATCATGACTCATTGGAATCTTATTATAAACCAATGTATTAAGCTGTTCTACATTAAACTTAAATGTAGAAACATTCTCACAACCAAGAATTACTTGTTCATCAAGATTAAGATTTATAGCAGCTTTTTTCTCTATAGCAATTTTCACTTTAATAAATGCACGTTTCACTACACGATTTTGTGCATCAACTAATTCTACCATTGCAATAGGAGTACGACCAGCAGCTGCATTTAAAGGCTCCTGTTGATATACTTTAGCAGTCATAATTCCATCGCTTGTTACTTGAGCAAACTTCTGTTGGTCAGTCATTATACCTGTACCATCACCTTCTACATCATATGTGCCAGGAGCCATAGCAAAACGATATTTAAAACCGTAAGCCGATTCATTAAATGCAATATGTTCCTCGCTACCATTCAGATAACAAGAAGCTACAATAGTTTTTAGATCTAAAGATTTATCAAAAACAAACGATGCTTCAGGATTAACACCCTTTGCTAGATCCTTAGATAAACTATAATGGTATGAAAGGCTGCCATTTTTGGCAATATTCAATCTTGTACCATAAAGAATAACTTCAGTTGCCCGAACATAATCTGAATATACTGAAACGTCAGTTCCTGCTTCTTTTTCAGCAGAAGTAAGAGCCTTGTTAGCTAATGAAGCTTTTAGAGAAACAATGTCAAATTTAGGACTAGCAGCGAATGTACCTGTTTTAGCAACATCAAGAGTTAATACTCCATTATTAACAGTTTGATTAACTACAGAAATTGGTGCAGCAGGATCTGTTCCTAAAGCTCTGGTTTCAGCTGTCTCAGCTTTTTCTCCAGTATAAACAAAATCTTTGATATCATCAATTTTTACCCCTGTAGGATTCAAACGATATTTCGCATGAGATTGCATTGAAGTATATAATGTTGGACCTTCTACTACATCCAAATTTGTATAATTCAGCGTACTGAAAAGAATAGTAGGAATACCATTTACGTAAATCTCTGGTACAAATGTAATGCTTGTTAATCTATGAGAGAAAATTGCATTCATTGTATTCAAATTCGCAGTAATAGCACTAGACAAAGTTTCAAGTTCAGTCTTAATTTCAGCCATTTTTGCTTCATAATCAGTTTTCTTAACATAACTATCAAGTGCAGTAGCTACATAAGCTTCCCACATTGACTTAAGTGTAGCAGATTGTTCTGTATCTTTAGCAATAGCTGCTGCAACTGCTGCATTAATTGCTTCAGTTTTAGCTGTTGCAATAGCTGCAGTAAGTTGAGTTTTCAGATCAGCTAATTTAGTCTCAAGAGTAGCAATCTTAGCAGTGTTTGCATCAATTTTCCCATTGATAGTTGTTATGTCTGCCTGAAGAGCCGAGAATTGATTAGCCACAATAATTTTGTAAGCCTCGAAAGTTGACTTTTGCAGATAAAGAGCTTCAAGTTGAGTCTTAAGAGTTTGAAGAGCAACCTGAACTTCATCCTTAGTAGCTAAAGTTGCAACAATTGTATTATACTTAGAGTCAACTGCGTCAATTTTGGCACTTATAGTACCAATTTCTGCTTCAATTGCAGATTTTGCATTGGCTATTTCTGTTAAAAGACTTGCATTTAAAGCTGTAAGTTCTTCCTTAGTTGCAGTACTAGTCTTAAGTGCATCAAACTTAGCCTCTAATGTTGCAATTCTTGTTTCCAAATCAGCCTTAACAGCAGCTAAAGCAGTAGCAGCAGTACTAATAGCATCTAGTTTTGCTTGTGCGGCAGCAAGTTGAGCAGCAGCAGCGGCAGCAGCAGCAGCATCAGCAGTTGTTTTAGCAGCAGTAGCAGCAGTTTGTGCCGTAGTAACAGATGCTTGCAGAGCAGCCTGAGTACCCTGAAGCGTAGTAATCTGTGTATTTACAGCAGCCAGTCTCTCAGTCAAGACTGAAGTATAGTCAGCCTTGTTAGCATCAATCTCAGTTTGCAACTCAGTGATGTCACCATCGTAATCTTTACAACCTACAAATGTAGTAGCTGTGCCCAAAGCCAGGAATCCAAAGATAGCCAACTTTGCAAGAAAATACTTTTTTCTCATAATTAAAACAATTTTTATATTTATAAAACCATTAATAAAATACATATCTGTGTATTTCTTCTATTAAATCCCCAGTTATCAGAGAAGTTTTCTATAGTCGGCATCCTTACTTGATGCGCACAACTAAACATATTATAACGCTCTTTCATAATAATTTATAATTAGGTAATACATTAATCACAGCTCTTTATCAAATTCCTTATTAGTTTCATTTCTATAGATTATCAACATTCTATATTGTACAGGAGAAATACGGTTATTTTTTAAATGATGCATAAAATGCACTAACAGAAGAAAACCCACATTTTTTGGCTAATTTCTTTTATAGGCACAGAAATAGGATTAGCTCCCAGTCAGTTTTTACAGTATTCTATTCTATATCTA
>Ga0183099_1001905_pt1 | contig 11337 bp, 7 predicted proteins | sample Biomet1_FD_127788 | JGI IMG/M metagenome (GOLD analysis project Ga0183099, IMG submission 127788) | Microbial communities from bioreactor (seeded with anoxic lake sediment) at LBNL, California, USA - Biofuel metagenome 1 | ecosystem: Engineered > Bioreactor > Anaerobic > Unclassified ... | reverse complement strand
TATTGCCCACCATATAGATAGTACTTATCTTTCCCATCCATTATTATCTAAATGTCTAGACAAAATATATTATCATAATTTAAAAAAGTTGATTTACTTATTTTCTATTACTTATTTAGGGATTGAAAGACGATGGTAGTTATATTGGTTATATTGAAGCTCCAAAAGAAGATCAGTTGAATATAGGAGGTGGGAATGCTTATCGAAAATCTCTTATATCCCTCAAATCTGATGAATGTAATATTGAATCTATGGGCATTCTATTTAATAAATATGGAAACAAAATTTATCAGGGACTCAAAACTTTTTCTGATTTATTAGATCTTCAAGGCCAGAAAGATATCTGGATTAGAGATTATTTATCTGTTATATCCATGCCATTTGATCGTACTGTGGGGAAAAACATTGTTATTGCCCACCATATAGATAGTACTTATCTTTCCCATCCATTATTATCTAAATGTCTAGACAAAATATATTATCATAATTTAAAAAAAGTTGATTTACTTATTGTAGTTTCTGATTATTGGAGAGAACATTTTGAATCTTATGTCTACAATATTAAACTTATATACAATTGCTTTAATATTGACGAATTTCAATTTACAGAAGAAGAAATCACTACATTTAAGCAAAAATATAATTTATTAGACAAACCAATTATATATTTAGGAAATTGTCAAAAATCTAAAGGTGTTGTAGAAGCTTATAATGAATTAAAAAGTAATGGATGTCTATTTAGTAACAAGTGGTCAGAAAAGGGTAGATATTCCTGCTATTAATTTGGAACTAAACTACCGGGATTATCTGGTACTGTTAAAAGCATCATCAGTTGTGGTTACAATGTCTCTTTTTAAAGAAGGATGGTGTAGAACGGCACATGAAGCTATGTTGTGTAAAACACCTGTTGTGGGATCTGGAGAAGGTGGGATGGAAGAGTTATTAAAAGAAGGTGAGCAAATTATTTGTAGAGATTTTGGAGAATTAAAAAATAATGTAGAGTACCTCCTTGAACATTCAGAGGTTGGAGTAAATGGGTATAAATATGCAAGTCAAGAAAAATTTTCTGTTCGATATTTCCATAATGAATGGTTGGATATATTTCTTAAAACTGTTGATTCTTGATATTTATAGAGGCCACTTTCTATGAAAATTGGCATTATTTCTTATTGGTTTAATTCTACAAAGTATACAGGCATAGCGACTTGTGTATATCACTTGGTACATCAATTTAGTGCCTATGACGATATGTATTCAATAACGCATTCAATAGACAACAATTGGTGTTAATATGGATAGTTTTAGTAATTTTACTCCCTACTTAATAATTATTACACTAATTATTTGTGTGATAGTTGGAAAAAATATCACTAAGAAAAATCTCTTTACAATAGATGGAGTTTTTTCCTGCTTTGGTTGCATATTTGGAATCTTTATGACATTACTCAATTTAAAATATGTTAGTAACGATTTGTTTCTACTGAGCCCTCTAATAGCTATTACTTGCATTATTTATCTAAGATATAGAAGTATTATATTTTCGAACAGCTTAGAATTTAGTTCTCCTCTTAATAATAAAACATTGAAAATTATTAGTATTTTTTATTGGTGTTTTATTTCCCTTGCTTTGATAAGCTATTTCCAGTCTCCTATCTATCACAGGTCTCCATTGTTTTTTATATGTATTTCAATATGTATAGCACTGATTGGAGTACTTATAGTCTACTCCAATTTATCCAGGCAAATTAATGTGTTTAATATCTATATAAAAATTACTTTAGTTTCTCTAATCTTAAGCGCAAGCGCTTTTTTTGTTTCATCTTACCCAATTGGATCAGATCCCTGGGCACATTTAGAATATATCAATAATTTTTTACAATTTAGCAGTTTAACTGTCAGTGGCAATACTCAAAAAGTAGGTGAGTATTATATAAATTATCCAGTATCACATTTATTTGCAATTGCTATATCTTTAATTACGACTCTTAGCACAAGAGTATCTCTTTACATGATTGGTATAACTCTCATACTTAGTACAATATTTACTTATCTTTTTGTAAAAGAAATATCTAATGATTCGAATATAGCATTATTCTCATTATTGTTACTAAGTTTTGCTGATTGCCATATTCACTGGACTGATCAAGTTATTCCTATGAGTTTCGGACTTGCAATTTATTCAATTATACTATATTTATTTATGAAAATTAACTCGATAACTATATCAGCACGCAATAGACCAATATATTTATATTTATCAATACTTTTTTCTTTTCTTATTATATGGACACATACAATTTCTGCGTTTATTACATTAATTACAATTGTCTGTTTATATATACTATCTTTAGTAGATCAAAAGATGATTTCTCAACAAACTTACGGGAAATCGGGAAGTATTACCCTTTGTATTGTTATGACTGTTGCATTAATATATCATTGGATGGATCAAAGTTACTCTTTTTTACATAAAGTACTTCATACACTTTTACAGTCTGTGTCATCTGAAGCCGCATTTTTACATATTAAGTTCTACTCGAATGTTACTGGACGTTATGAAATGCTGTTACTTACATTTGGCTTTTTGATTTACACTTTTTTTGGAATAATTGGAAGTCTTTTTACATTATCGGAATCTAATTCTTTTTCTAAAAAAATACAACTACTTATTACAGTGATTATCTTATATATTATTAGATACGCATTCCCCATCTTTGGATTAAGAAACATCATCCCCGATAGATGGCCTGCATTTATTTATGTTATTTTTGTTCTATTTATTGCTATTGGCTTTTTCAAAATTGTATTTTCTATTAAAAGTCAAAAACGACGGATAGTTTCGATTTTTATTATTTTATTTGCTACTTCATTTTTAATGGTAACAGATGGTGAAACTAATATAGACTCTCCGATATATGGAGAAAATGTAATTCAAAGGCTCGTTTGGACAGATTCTGAAATGTCTCTATTCACGCATGTGAATGAAATTTCTGATAATGTAATTTATACAGATAAGCAAACTGAAATTCGGCCTTTTGAAACTTATCTTTACAGAGATCCACATAAAGTAAAAGTGTATCCGGTAAACAATAAAGGAAAACTTAAATGGAATGTTATGAATAAAAACCTGATTATTTGGCGGAAAACAAGTCTAAGCAGGCCAATATCGTGTTCTTTAGGAGAGATGCGTCTTGGTCGTGATTTTGAAGAGAAATTATATGATCATTATAGCTGTATTTATAACACGGGTGAAGCAAAAGCGTTTGTTTAGTTCTAACAACATTTTATTTCAGTCGAATACCCCGCTAGCTTGCTGTGGGATGGAAAACTTCCCCGGTAACCGTTGATGATAATATTATTTATCAATCCCATTTTTCGATTGTTAACTTCTGCTCGAACTAAACCTATTGTATTTATTGTCTTCTTTTACGGAATTTCGAGCGGTGGCGCGAACATACCCCGTTGCTTGCGCGGGGTGCGCCAGCGCAACTTTGATGTTTCCTTCCACAAAGAAAACAAGACCGTTTGCTAACCTTCCCACTCAAAACACCTTCATCTAAACAATATTTATATCTGAAAAGGCCTACAGTACAGCCTTGATTTTTCCGAACATTTTATATTACTCATCAGATTATTTAATATATCATGACATGTAGAGACATGGCATTCATGCATTAAATTTACAACCTGAGAACGGTTTCACAAATCAAAAGAAGGTTCTGTTAATGAAATACTGGCAGCCGAAATACGAAACAATGAATCCCGAAGAACTGAAGAGATTGCAGCTGAAACGCTTTCAACACAGCGTAAAGCTGGTCTATGACAATGTTCCTTTTTACAGGCGGAATTATAAAGAAGCCGGGGTCACTCCCGAGGATATCAAGACCCTCGAAGATGTCCGTAAATTGCCTTTTACGCGGAAAACCGACCTTCGGGACAACTATCCTTTCGGGCTTTTTGCTGCCAAAAAAGAAGATATAATACGCATCCACGCCTCCTCAGGGACCAGCGGAAAGCCTACAGTCGTCGGGTACACGGCAAAAGATATCGAGACCTGGTCGGATATGATCGCCCGGAACCTCACAATGATAGGGCTTACACCAGGCGACACCATTCAGAACTCCATGAATTACGGGCTCTTTACCGGGGGCATAGGTTTCCACTATGGCGTCGAAAGAATGGGCGCAATGGTCGTGCCGGCTGCAACCGGAAATACCGCCCGGCAACTTGAAATGATGATCGACTTCGGCGTAACCGCAGTTCACTGCACCCCCTCATATGCCTTTTACCTTGCCGAAACGGCCGAAGAACTGGGTCTTATAGACAAACTTTCCTTAAAAGCCGCCATCTTCGGCGGGGAGCCCTGGTCGGAAAACACGCGGAAGCAGCTTGAAAAGCGGCTCAACATCAAAGCCTACGACTGTTACGGCCTTTCCGAAATGTTCGGGCCAGGAATCGGTTTTGAGTGTCAGGAGCAGGACGGCCTGCATATCTGGAGCGACAATTTCCTTGTCGAGGTCCTTGACGAAAACGGAGAACAGGTTTCCGAAGGCGAAAAAGGTGAACTCGTCCTCACTTCCATCAACAAGGAAGGCTTCTGCAACATCAGATACCGCACAGGCGACATGACAAAGCTTCTTGGATCCGAATGCGAGTGCGGCAGGACAACCACAAGAATCTCCCGCCTAATGGGCAGGGCCGATGACATGCTGATCGTAAGAGGTATCAACGTTTTCCCCTCTCAGATCCAGGATGTCATTTCCCGGATTCCGCAGGTGGGCGAACACTTCCAGCTCATCCTTGACCGCAACAAACACATGCTCGACGAACTCACAATCGAGGTCGAACTCGAAGATAATGCCTTTACCGGCGACCTGAAAGACCTCAAAGCCGTCCAGGACTACGTCCAGCGCGAACTCAAAGCCGTCCTGAATATCCGCACAAACGTCGAACTCCTTGAGAAAGGCAGCATCGAAAGGACCGCAGGAAAGGCAAAAAGGATTATTGACAGGCGCCCGCAGCTCTGAGTTCCGCACAGCTAAGATTAGAATTACTGTTTAATAGTTAAAATCATCAGGGAGTTTTTATCTCTGATTTTTCTTTAACTTTTTGCGTCCTTTAAACCAAATTTCAATCTTTTTTTCAAACAAAAGCCGTGTAGAAGATATTGTTTATTAAAACCCCGGATAACTCTACGCTCGACAAAGGAGAGCGGCCTCTCCGTGAAGTCTGCAAAAAACTGGAATTCCTGAATTTTATCAGATAGCCTCTAAAAACAGCTAAAACCTAGAAATTATTCATTTTAGCCGTTCTAAATAATAAAAAGGTATTATAAAATATGGCTCTGGCTTGTATATTAAAAATGAAGGGGTTGGCTTAAAGTTATATATAGCCAGAGCTTAAATTTGCCTTAACATCCCATTTCCTTTTACCTTACTTCTTTGGGTCGAACTTTATAGCCCGGTCATACACTATCTCTGAGTAAGATGGCCCGGTTTTTGTAGAGTTTTCCATGTAGGCCCTCCAGGCAACAAAAAGCGGTTGATCCAGCTCTATGCCATGAGGTCCCACACCATAGGGAACTTCGTAGCAGTATTGATCACCTTCGCTGCAGTTCCTGGCGAGCTTGTAGACATACAGGTATTTCGCATTGGGATTGTCAGGGAGATATTCCTCAGCAGATCCATTGAAATCTGCATCTGTGATTGCTCTAACGCCATTCCACACATCAGCTCCGTATACTGCGAAGTTCGAGTACGTCGCCTTTCCTGTGGCTACATGGTTGACCCCATAGACAATTATGAATTCATCGGTATCATTGCCCAGAGTAATTGCCGGATCTCGCAAGAACGGATAGTACAGTGAGGTGTTAAAGAAAGGAGGTGTCGGCGAAGAGACCGTCTGGTTTGCTGTCCATAGATAGCATGCATCGTTGTTAGGACCTACGGCGTTGATTCCTCTCTGAATAGCATCACTCCCTACCGGAACTGCCTGACTGGTCGGAAGTTCTGTGGCATTCGATTCGTTATATTTATCGAGAATCGCATTCCTTAGCTCTTCGAGATCATCTATAAGCTCAAATTCTGTTTGCCCAGTTCCGTGGACTCTTAGCTCCGGATAATCATATGGATCCAGCTCCGTAGTGTTGTTGGGAGTAATCCTGAAAACAGTCGCAGGTGTGTTGTTGATGTAATCGTTGCCAGCCTGCGTGTCATTGAATAGGGCTGGACGGATAAATGCGGCAAATGTATCGGAATCATTCTCCAACCCCATGTTCAGCATGGATGAGGGAAGCACCTGGGTGTTAGTTATGTTATCTGAATATCCTGCTGATTGGGCAGCATCTCGGATGCGTTGATCAATGCCTTTGTCAGCCGTAATGATTATTACCGTGGTTTGATTGAAAGGATTTCCAGACGACCCATTTGGAGTTCCTTCGGTTTTGATAACCAGGTTGTTCACCGTATCTGCTATGTTGGCAAAGATCCATCTCTTCTCGTTCCCAAATGTCCTGTGCATTATGTAATGATCGTAGCTGAAGTACCTGCATTCCGGCGGTGTTCTGCCCACGAAAACAATGGCTTCATCAGGACGAAGGTTCCAGAATGGAGTTGTATTCCCGCTCATCCCGAGAGTACTTGTTAGTTTAGAAATCCGTTCATCTACTTCAGAACCAGTTGGCGCTGGAACAAAAAATGCCACATATTTTGTGGTAGGATTGTTTCCATATGCAGAAGGCAATACTCCTTCCTCTAATAACCGGATTAAATCAAAGTAACCCACTTCACCTTCCTGTACAGTGAATCCATCCTGTTCTAAAGCCTGTTGAAAAGCCTTCGCGTTATACGTTTCATTCTGTGCAGTTTCATTCTGTGCAAGGGCAATTCCTGTTAGCATTGTGGACAAAACGGCAAGTAGTATAACTACTAAATAATTTTTCATATACTATATCCCCCTCTCATCTATGCTTATTTTCGCAAAGAATTACACATAAAAGAAGAACTATACTTAAAAAAGAGGAAATCTCTTCAACGTCTTCTAATATATTTTTTGATTCCTTCTAGAAATAAAGTGTAAACCTTTGCGATCGATACTATAGTTATAATTAAATATATTAGAAACCTTGGTGGAACATTGACTAAACTTTGATAGTTGGTCTGTTAACAGTCCGCATGATTCCTTACTCCCATCCTGTTTTGACTTGTTCCTATTTCATTAAAATAGTGTCATAGAAATACCCAAAATATCTAACAAAACTTTAAAGTCCATGTTTCATTTTATACTCCAACAGCCGGTTGTAAATACTGCTTTCTAAGGCCCTGGAAACTCCACGCTCGACGCAGGAGAGCGGCTTTTCCGTAAAGCCTGCAAGAAAGCTGAATTTTCCGAATTTTATTAAATGAAGCCCTAAAAAAGTTAAAACCTGTGATATTTTTATTCTAACCATTCTAAATAACAAAATTTATTTTATCTGCCTCCAATATCAAAAAAGAATTGGAGGAGTTTATGGATCCAGCCACTCTCGCCCAACTTTCCCAACAAGCAACAAATATTCTCGTTCCTGCCTTGTCTGCCCTGTGCATTGCAGGAAAACCTGCAGTTGACAAAGGAAAAGAAGTCCTTACGGATATGATCTACGAAAAGACCTTTGAAAAACTGGGTTCTGGAAGTGGAAAAAGAGCACAGGCTCTGCTGGAGAAAATAAGCCCTAAAATGGGTGCATCCCTCAAAAAAGCACTTACAAAAGTTTCCGAAAACTCTGAAGATCCGAAATCAAAGGAAGAACTTCAACAGGAAATCCTGAAACTACTGAGAGAAAATCCAGACCTTGTCAGGGAAATTGAACTCATTATAAATCTCAATGTGGAGAATATCGACCAGTTTGCAGTAGGGAACTACAACAATTTCTTCAATTTTAAAACGCTTTCTGGAAACGAACTAATCAAGATCATTGGATATTTGGATCAGAGAAGGAAAGAAGCCGCAAATCAGGAAGTACTGAACCGTTATAACCCTTCAACCCTTCCATATTATCCAGAAAAACTAAAGCTATTCGTTACCGAAAACCGTTCAGAAGAGTTAAGAAAAGCACTTACATACCTCGAAAATCGCCGAATTTTACTTATCAGTGGCGTTGGCGGCGTGGGCAAATCCACCCTTGCAAGGTCTCTTGTAGACCTTAGACCTGTAAACGTACCTGAACCTTTCTGGTTTGACTTTAATCAAAATCAGAGCGGAAAACTGGGAGATATCCTTGAAAAACTAGCCTCCTATCTGAAAGCACCAGAAATCGCATCTTTTAAAGACGAAAGGAGAGAGCCCGGAAAACTTGACGTTGATAAACTCACAGGCGAATTTCAAAGAAGAAGCGAAGTCTGGCTTATTTTTGATGACTTGAGCACCATTCTTGAAGATCAACATTTTGCAGACAACGGAATCGAACTTCTCTTTTCGTCCCTGCGACACAACATCCACAATGCAAAAGTTATCGTAACAAGCAGAACTCTTCCTATCTTCGAAAACGGGGAGAAACTGATTGATGCAGTAGAAAATGAGAATAAACAGGATCTCAAAGGTTTGAAGCTCAATTTTGCGGTTAATTATCTTGAAAAAAATAAGCTTGCCAACATCGAATCAAAGAATCTGGAAGAACTGGCTACAGGCGTCGATGGTCACCCTCTCGCCCTGAAGATCCTCGTGGAACTTGTAAAAGAATTTGGAGCGACTGACGTTATTCAAAATTTAAGCATTTATCAAAAAGACAAAGAGGACACAATAATAAAAGCAAGAAAATTGTTCGATAAACTTGCAGGGAATGAAAAAGAATTTCTTGAACATATCTCGGTTTATCGTCAGCCCGTAAGTATTAAAGGTCTCAATGAAATGCTTGCCGAAAATACCCCTCCTGTAAATGCTATCAGGAAGCTTATTGATAAATCCCTTCTCGAAACTGATCATAATGGAAAATATTGGCTACATCCTTTAGTCCAGGAATTTTCATATGAAGATTTGAAAAACAAAAAAGAAGCTCATATGCTTGCAGTAAAATATTACCTTTTTCCTCCACCACCGGAAAACCCAACCAAAAAAGAAGACCTTCAGCCGGTAATCGAAGCTCATTACCACGCTTGCAAAGCAGAAGAGTATGATCTGGCAGCAGATATCATATTCAGGAACAACATTCCCTATTTTCTGGACCTATGGGAAAACCCGAGAACACAAATCGAAATCTACGAGAAATTATTGCCTGAGTATCACTTCGACAATGAACCAATTTTGAGCAATAAACAGGCTCAGGTGGTCGTTCTTGGACTTTTGGGGTCGATATATAGTTATCTCGACAAGCCAAAAAGAGAAATTGAATACTATGAACAGGCACTGAAAATTTCAAAAGAAATGGGCGACAAGGTATTAGAAATTGCAGCTCTTGGATCTTTGTGCTTAGCATATGGTGATCTTGGGGAGCCAGAAAAGGCAATCGAATACCAAGAACAGGCATTAAAAATATCTAGAGAAATTGGGGATAAAAGAGAAGAAGGAAATAACCTCGGAAGCCTAGGGTTAGTATACACCGTCCTTGGAGAGCCAGAAAAAGCAATCGAATGCCATAAACAAGCAGTGAAAATATTTAAAAAAATCGGAGATAGGAAGGGAGAAAGTGAAATTTTTGGATATCTAGGGTTAGCATATCGTAATCTGGGTGAGCCAATAAAAGCAATTGACTACTATAAAAAGGGGTTACAAATATCCAGAGAAATTGGAGATAGAAAAAGGGAAGGAAATCTTCTTGGAAATTTGGGGCTAACATACTTTGTTGATGTCAGAGAGTCAAGAAAAGCAATCGAACACTACGAAGAGGGGGTGAAAATTGCAAAAGATATTGGGGATAGACGAGAACAAAGTGCAATTCTCGAATATCTAGGAAATGCATACTGTGAGCTTGGCAAACCAATAAAAGCAATTGAATATTATAAACAGGCATTACAAATATCCATAGAAGTTGGGGATATAAAAAGAGAAGGAAATCTCCGAGGAGATTTAGGGTCACTATACCTATATCTTGGTAAATCAAGGGTAGCAATCAAGTTTTTGAAAAAATCCATTGATATAGGAAAGGAAATTAAAGATACTAGAATAATTAACTTTTGTGAGCAAAAATTGAATGAAATAGAAGGGGATTGAAGGCTATAGAACTCCAGAGAAATTTTAGGTTTCCTAATAATTCTTCTCAAAACATTTCATAAACAATATCCAAAAAGTAATCTTTAAAGTCCTAAAAGCTTTAAATTTGAAAGAAAACTTGGGTCGTGTCCGTGAGCTATTGATCAATTCCAAAAAAGCGAGCACATCTCTCGTATTTATGAAAAATGTAGAAAGATTCTTATGATTGCGGTTTTTAATAACTTACGCCCATTACCAAAACTTGAACTTGACAATTTCATATTTAAAACCCAAAACCAATAACCTATTAAGTAATCAACCACAAACCTTACCTGCAATTTTTACCGGATTTGAATTTCTTAACAATCATATTTTTGCTCAGCTTGTAAAGGTGGAACTATGCCTCATATAATCGAATTAGTCGGAAAAACAAGAGTAGTCGTAAAGGATGGGAAAGTCATTGAAGTCGGGGAGCCTGAAGTCAAATGGTGTCCTATCTTTGCCAAGGTGCGTGGAATCCAGAGGATAACTCCGGAAGAAGTTAAGAAGAACATGGAGTTCAGGATAAGCGATTTCGGGATGTTTACGGATAAACGCAAGCTGGAGCTTGAGGACTTTGTAGGGTTCGGAGCGTCGGAAGTTATGATGACAGGCCTGAGCCGGGGTTTGCTTGATACAACCGTAACCGCCTGTGAAGGCGCAGGAACTGTTATTTCCAACAACCCCATCCTTGTTCAGGGCATGGGAGGCAGGATGTCCGGGCTTGTCGAAACCGAGCCGATTGACGGAATTATCAACGGGATTCAGGAACGCGGTGGAATCGTGCTTGACCCCTCAACTGCAAAAATGGACCCTATTGCAGGAGTGAAAAAGGCAGCCGAACTCGGATACAAAAAAATCGCAGTTACCGTGGCTTTCGGTGAAACCGCAAAAGAGCTGCGGGAGCTTGAATCCGAACTCGGGCTTGATTTGATAATAATTGGCGTGCACGTTACAGGTTTAGACAACGAAAAAGCTCAGATTCTTCTGGAAAACGCTGACATCACAACAAGCTGCGCTTCAAAGTGTGTTAGAGATCTTGTAAAGCCTCTTGCCCAGGTAGGGACTGCGGTTCCGCTTTTCGCCCTTACTCAGAAAGGAAAGGAACTTGTGATAGAAAGGGCAAAGGATATCAAA
>Ga0183099_1001904_pt1 | contig 11338 bp, 8 predicted proteins | sample Biomet1_FD_127788 | JGI IMG/M metagenome (GOLD analysis project Ga0183099, IMG submission 127788) | Microbial communities from bioreactor (seeded with anoxic lake sediment) at LBNL, California, USA - Biofuel metagenome 1 | ecosystem: Engineered > Bioreactor > Anaerobic > Unclassified ... | reverse complement strand
GAGCCCTTTTGTCGATTTGCTTAAAACAAAACGTTGGTGGATTGTTACCATGCAGCTTTTAGTTGGTGCGGGATTGGCTGGCATTGCATTTACTATACCAATGCCCAATTTCTTCCAAACTACATTGGCAGTATTCTGGTTGGTCGCATTTAGTTCGGCTACTCACGATATTGCAGCCGACGGGTTTTATATGCTGGCACTTGATGTTCCTGAACAGGCCTTGTATGTAGGCATCCGTAGCACTTTTTACCGTATAGCCACCATCTTCGGACAGGGCGTTCTTATTGTGCTGGCAGGTGGACTGGAAAGCTGGACTGGTAAGGTTCCTTTTGCCTGGTCCATCACGTTCTTTATTCTCAGTGGTCTTTTTCTTGGCTTTTGCCTGTATCACAAATATATTCTCCCTGTTCCTTCATCTGATAAATCGACAGTTGGTCATGTTACTGCCAAAAATATTTTTAAAGAGTTCTTTGCTACATTTGCAACTTTTTTCAAAAAGAAACAAGCGGGAGTTGCCATTTTGTTTATGTTACTTTATCGTTTGCCGGAAGCACAATTAGTGAAATTGATTAACCCCTTTCTTCTCGATCCTCTTGAAAAAGGAGGACTGGGTCTTACTACTGCAGAGGTAGGAATAGTATATGGCACCGTTGGTATTTTAGGCCTTACTATTGGTGGCATTATCGGTGGCGTATGTGCATCTAAAGGTGGTCTTCAGCGTTGGATGTGGCCTATGGCCTGGAGCATATCTTTGACATGCCTTACTTTTGTTTATCTGGGGTATTTCCAACCACAAAATCTGATAATTATTAATGTTTGTGTGTTTATAGAGCAATTTGGTTATGGATTTGGTTTTACAGCCTATATGCTTTTCCTTATCTATTACTCTGAGGGTGAACATAAAACTGCACACTATGCTATATGTACTGCATTTATGGCGCTTGGCATGATGCTTCCCGGTATGGCTGCTGGATGGTTGCAGGATCACATTGGATATGAGAACTTCTTTGTTTGGGTTATGATCTGTTGTGCTGCAACCATTGCGGTTTGCGCATTTGTGAAGATTGATCCGGAATATGGAAAGAAAGAGGAAGTAGAATCTAAGTAACATTTTAAATAAAACAGCAATGAATAAGAAATATCTATTTACTTTGTGCCTTGCCGGATTATTTGTCGGCAGTATCTCGGCTCAAAAGATCAGAATAAAAACCGGTATTGAAGTTCTGAAAGAACAGAATTTCAAAATACTGGAAGGCAAACGAGTGGGGTTGATTACTAATCCTACCGGAGTAGATAATGACCTGAAATCGACTATTGATATTCTCCACGAAGCAAAGAATGTGAACCTTGTGGCTCTCTTTGGTCCTGAACATGGAGTACGTGGAGATGTGCATGCCGGAGATAAAGTAGAGAATTCTAATGATGCTACAACAGGCATACCAGTATATTCCTTGTATGGGAAAACCCGTAAGGCAACTCCTGAAATGTTGAAAGGTATTGATGTACTAGTATATGATATACAGGATATTGGCTGCCGTTCATTTACATATATCAGTACCATGGGACTTGCAATGGAGGCTGCTGCTGAGAACAATATTGAATTTGTAGTATTGGACCGTCCAAACCCTGTTAATGGACTTAAAGTAGAGGGTAATGTAGTAGAAGATGGTTATTTCTCTTTTGTGAGCCAATTCAAGATTCCTTATGTCTATGGACTTACTTGCGGTGAAGTAGCGTTGATGCTGAATGGCGAAAATATGTTGAAAAAATCCTGTAAGTTAGAGGTCGTAAAGATGAAAGGATGGAAACGTAAAATGGATTATACGCAGACTGGTTTGCAATGGATTCCTTCATCACCTCATATTCCTCATGCTCATTCTGCTTTTTTCTATCCTATATCAGGAATTGTTGGTGAGCTAGGGTACTTATCTATTGGGGTGGGGTATACCATTCCTTTCCAAATGTTTGCTTCCGAATGGATTAAGGCCGATGAATTTGCTGCCCGAATGAATAGCCTTAATCTGCCAGGTATAAAATTCAGACCTATGCATCTTAAACCTTTTTATGCAGTGGGTCAGGGAAAGAATCTTCAGGGAGTGCAAGTACATATTACTGATTACAAGAAAGCTACTCTTTCAGAGGTTCAATTTTATATAATGCAGGAATTAGCATCGCTTTATCCAGATAAAACCATATTCAACAACGCTGATGATAAACGATTTGATATGTTCGATAAAGTTTGTGGAAGTGACCAGATCCGTCTGCGTTTTGCTAAAAATAACAAATTTGAAGATATAAAAGAGTATTGGTATAAAGATGTAGAAAGCTTTAAACAACTATCAAAGAAATATTACTTATATAAATAAATGGTTTTATTGCCTACAAACAGCTAAAGAGTATGAGTAAGGATTATAATTCTTTTTTAAAAGAAATTTCAGCATTTGTGCCGAAGGAGAGAATCTATACGGATGAGCTTCGGCTATTAGCCTGGGGAACTGACGCCGGATTTTATCGCCTCATTCCTCAAGTAGTTGTTCGCTCTGTCGACGAACAGGAAATATCCCGCATGTTATTACTGGCTGATAAGCTGAACCTACCTATTACTTTCAGAGCAGCTGGAACGAGCCTTTCCGGCCAGAGTATAAGCGACTCAATCTTGATTGTTGCAGGCAAGAATTGGGAAGAATATTCCATTTCACCGGATTATGAAACAATAACCCTTCAGCCAGGATTAATAGGGGAAAGGGTAAACCAGATACTTAAGCCATTTGGTCGCAAGTTTGCTCCGGACCCCGCATCTGTTAAGTCGGCCATGGTGGGAGGAATTGTAATGAACAATGCCTCGGGAATGAATTGCGGTACGCATGCAAACAGTGATAAAGTGCTTCTTTCTGCTCGAATTGTTTTGGCAGATGGGACAGTGCTCGATACTGGAAATGAAACCAGCAAGGCTGAATTCGCCACGAAGAAACCGGATTTTATAAAAACAATAGAAACATTGCGTGACAAAGTGCGCAATGATGAGCAGCTTGCCAATCGTATCCGCTATAAATATTCTATTAAGAACGTTACTGGACTAAACATCCTACCATTTATAGAGCATGATGATCCGTTTGAGATTATCACACACTTAATGGTTGGTTCGGAAGGTACTTTGGCTTTCTTATCAGAAGCCACGATGAAAACAGGCTATGATTATCCTTTTCATGCCAGTGCCATGCTCTACTTTAAAGATATTAAAGAGGCTTGTCGTGCAGTGGTTGCCATGAAAAAAGGTCCGGTAGCAGGAGCTGAGTTACTTGATTCCAAGTCTTTGAACTCCGTGAATGATCCTACAGGCGAAGGGCTTACTGCCGTACTAACTGAGACAATGGCAAGTACCAAGCAAGAACTGGATAATCAGATAAAGGAGATTGAGGCTATTCTTAAATCATTTGAAACTTATACTCCTGTACATTTTACCGATCAGGAAAGTGAATATTCTAAATATTGGAGTATACGTGCCGGCATATTTCCATCCGTTGGTGGAATGCGGGAACTTGGAACAACTACTTTGATTGAGGATGTTGCTTTTCATATAGAGAATTTACCTGAGGCAACGGCAGATCTACAGGAATTACTAGCTAAACACGGTTATTCTGATGCATGCATTTATGGTCATGCATTGGAAGGGAATTTCCATTTTATTATTAATCAAGCATTTGATACCCCTGAAAAGGTTAAGAAGTATGAGACTTTGATGAATGAGGTAAAAACTCTGGTAGTTGATAAATATGATGGTTCATTGAAAGCCGAACATGGCACCGGAAGAAACATGGCACCGTTTGTTAAATACGAATGGGGAGAGGCAGCTTTTGATATAATGAAGGCTGTAAAGAAACTGTTCGACCCGAAGAATTTGATTAATCCAGGAGTCATTTTTAATGATGATCCGGAGTGCCATATTAAAAACTTTAAACCTCTTCCTCTTACAAATGTACATGTTGATAAATGTATAGAGTGTGGTTTTTGCGAAGTCAATTGTTTGACTTGTGGATTTACTCTTTCTTCACGACAACGTATTGTTATCCGTAGAGAAATATCCAGACTGAGAAAATCCGGTGAAGATAATGAACGGTTAATCAAACTGGAAAAACAATATAAATATCTGGGCAATCAGACTTGCGCCGGAGACGGTCTATGTTCCATGTCCTGTCCGATGGGAATCAATGTAGGAGATCTTACACATGATATCCGCCAGGAAGAGCTGCCGGCTGGTAGTTTTGGATATAAGATAGGAGACTTTGCCGCCAATCATTTCTCGGGTATGAAAAGTGTGCTTCGTCCTGTACTTAGTCTGGCAAATGGTGCACATATAGTATTGGGTACAAAAGTAATGTCATCTGTAACGAAAGGGATAAGAGTAGCTTCTTTTGGTAATTTCCCTTTGTGGACTCCAGCTATGCCAAAAGCTTATTATCCCCATAAAATAGATCAAAAGAAGGAGTCATTGAAGGTGGTTTATTTTCCCAGTTGTCTTAATCAGATGATGGGTACGGCAAAAGACGTGCCGGATAATACTCCGTTAGTGGATAAAACAGTTCAATTACTACAAAAAGCAGGCTATGAAGTTATCTTTCCTAAAGAAATGGACAAGCTTTGTTGTGGTACAATTTGGGAAAGTAAAGGCATGATGGATATAGCAGATCGTAAATCGGCAGAGCTTGAAGCAGCTTTGTTCGCTGTAAGTGAACAAGGCACCTATCCGATTCTTTGTGACCAAAGTCCCTGTTTGCACCGTATGCGGAATGTAATGACTAAAGTAAAACTTTATGAACCTGTAGAATTTATCTATACGTTCCTAAAAGATAAGTTAGATTTTACGCCTATTGATAAACCTGTTTCAATTCACATTACCTGCTCTACTCAGAAAATGGGCTTAGGTAATCAGATGATTGCTTTAGCCGGACTTTGTTCAACAAAGGTTATTATTCCTGAAGAAGTGGGATGCTGCGGATTTGCGGGTGATAAAGGATTTACGAATCCTGAAGTAAATGCCTACGCACTACGTAAATTAAAACCTCAGTTAGAAAAGGCCGGAGTAGAAGTGGGATACTCAAACAGCAGAACCTGTGAAGTAGGATTGACTACTAATGCTGGTATTCCTTATATTTCAATTGTGTATTTGGTTGATCAATGTACAACAGCAAAAACAAAATAAAATAGTATGAAAACAAATGTTAGTCAGCGGTTGCTCGCATTAGATGTGCTTAGAGGCATTACCATTGCAGGCATGATTTTGGTAAATAATCCCGGCTCATGGAGTTCAATATATGTACCTTTTGAACATGCTTCCTGGATAGGACTAACCCCTACAGATTTGGTATTCCCTTTCTTTATGTTTATTATGGGCATATCAACTTATATTTCTCTAAGAAAATATAATTTTGAATTCAGCCATTCAGCAGCTCTGAAAATATTAAAACGTACATTGGTTATTTTTCTAATAGGTCTTGCCATTGCATGGTTATCTTTATCTTTTCGGACCTATAATTCGTTGGCTAAAGATAATCTCGATTTTGGAGTACGATTTCTGCAGTCAATCACAAACTTTGAACATCTCCGTACACTTGGAGTGATGCAACGATTGGCATTGTGTTATGGCGCGACCGCTATCATTGCCATTATAATAAAGCATAAGTATATTCCGGCACTTGTTATATCTACTCTTTTTGCCTATTTCTTACTATTATTTTTTGGCAATGGTTTCGAGCAAAGTGAACAGAATATAATATCTATTATAGATCAGTCAATTCTGGGAGTTGACCATATGTATAAAGATGCTGGATTGGCTATTGATCCTGAAGGATTGCTTAGTACCATTCCATCTATCTGTCATGTGTTGATTGGCTTTTGGTGCGGGGAATTATTGATGGGTGTAAAGGATAATGGAGAGCGTATCCAGCGACTATTCCTTGTAGGTACAGTACTTACTTTTTCAGGGCTCCTGTTAAGCTATGGTTGCCCCATTAGTAAAAAAATATGGTCTCCTACATTTGTGTTAACCACATGCGGACTAGCATCCAGCTTTCTGGGCTTGCTCATTTGGATTATCGATATTAAAGGACATAAAACATGGTGTCGGTTCTTTGAATCCTTTGGCGTTAATCCACTGTTTATTTATGTAACAGGGGCAGTACTTACAGTTTTGACTGGTAGCATTCTTTTTGACTATGCTGGTAAAGTTGTTAGTTTGAAAGCATTTGTTTATAAAGAACTCTTGCAGCCTATTTTGGGAGATTTACCAGGCTCATTGGTCTTTGCCTTTTTATTTGTTGGTGTTAACTGGGTTATTGGGTATGTATTATACAAAAAGAAAATTTATATAAAAATATGATATTAATTGCAGATAGTGGTTCTACCAAGACAGATTGGTGTGTAGTTGAGAATGGACAAATTGTCCAGCGAATTCACACAAAAGGAACAAATCCTTTCTTCCAGACACAGGAAGAGATCAGTAAGGAAATAAAGCAGGCATTATTGCCTGAGATAAAAGGTTGTAAAATAGATTCTGTTTTCTTTTATGGAGCAGGTTGTGCTTTTCCTGATAAAATCGAGATAGTGCATTGCGCAATAGCAAAGCATATTGATGCAACAATTGAGGTAGGAAGTGACCTCCTTGCTGCTGCTCGTGCATTGTGTGGTAAGAAGCCAGGCATTGCCTGTATCATGGGAACAGGTTCTAATTCCTGTTTTTACGATGGGAAAGAGATAACAGATAATATTTCTCCTCTTGGTTATGTATTGGGAGATGAAGGTAGTGGAGCTGTGCTAGGCCGATTGCTGGTAGGTGATTGTTTAAAGAACCAATTGTCGCCAGAGTTGAAGGAAAAGTTCATGAGTCAGTACCAGCTTACTCCGGCTATTATTCTTGAGAATGTATATAAAAAGCCATTTCCTAATAGATTCCTGGCTCATTTAGCTCCGTTCCTTGCACAAAATATTGATAATCCGCAGGTACATCGGCTTGTTTTAGATAGTTTTAAATCTTTTTTCACAAAGAATGTGATGCAATATGATTATCAGAATAATAAAGTCCATTTTATAGGATCAGTTGCTTATTATTATAAAGATGTTCTCCTTGAAGCTGCCGCAGAGCTTAATATTCAGTTGGGAACAATCATTAAGAGCCCCATGGAAGGACTTGTTTCTTATCATTCAAACTAGATATAAACTAAAAAAGATAGTATGTCATTTATTAAAATAACCGAGCAGTCTTCTCTACATAATGACCTGGAAAAGAAATCAGTCAGAGAGTTATTGGAAGGTATTAATGAAGAGGACCAGAAAGTGGCTATTGCCGTTCAGAATGCAATTCCACAGATAGAGAAATTGGTATCACAGATTGTTCCCCGCATGAAACAGGGCGGACGAATCTTTTATATGGGAGCCGGCACAAGCGGTAGACTGGGAGTATTGGATGCTTCCGAAATTCCTCCTACTTTTGGCATGCCTCCTACGCTGGTAATCGGTCTGATTGCCGGAGGAGACGTAGCTTTACGTAATCCTGTGGAGAATGCAGAAGATAATACCGAACGTGGATGGGAAGAACTGGTAGAACATCAGATTAATGAAAAAGATACAGTGATTGGTATTGCGGCTTCCGGAACCACACCTTATGTGATTGGTGCCTTGCGTAATGCCCGTGAGCATGGTATTCTTACAGGCGCAATTTCCAGCAACCCCGATTCTCCTTTATCGGCAGAAGCGGATGTTCCTATTGAAATGATTGTGGGCCCTGAATTTGTAACAGGAAGCTCCCGAATGAAGTCCGGTACTGGTCAGAAGATGATTCTGAATATGATTACCACTTCAGTAATGATTCAGCTGGGACGTGTTAAAGGAAACAAAATGGTTAATATGCAGCTTTCCAATAAGAAGCTGGTAGACCGTGGCGCACGAATGGTGTCCGAAGAATTGGGCATGGAATACGAACAAGCCAAACGTCTGTTGTTAATGCATGGCTCAGTAAAGAAGGCGGTGGATGCATATCGTGAACAACAAAAATAGAGAATCAAAATGAAAAAGACATGTTTCTTTTTTATCATCTGCTTGCTTTTCGGGGCAAACAGCTTTGCACAGCAAGGTAAGTATGGCACATATTATGATCAGCGTGCTACATTGTTTGAAAGTTTGCCTGTAACCTCTTCAGATATAATCTTTTTGGGTAACAGTCTGACCGATGGTTGTGAGTGGGCCGAACTCTTTGGGAACCCTCGCATCAAGAATCGTGGCATCAGCGGCGACGTGGTAATGGGAATATTTGATCGTATTGATCCTGTTCTGAAAGGTAAACCGGCAAAGATATTCGTCTTGACCGGAATTAATGATGTATCTCATGACCTCACTGCCGATAGTGTTTTGGCACTATATAGAACGTTGGTGAATAAGATTAAAGCAGATTCTCCCAAAACGGAGCTCTATATCCAGAGTTTGCTTCCGGTAAACGATGAATTTACCCGTTTCCCTAAAGTGCACAACAAGACTCAGGTGATACTTGATATAAACAAAGGTTTAAAGCAATTGGCAAAAGAGAAGAAGTGTACTTACATAGACCTTTATTCTCACCTTATTGCTCCGGGAACTCAGAGCCTGGATAAGAAATACACAAACGATGGTCTTCACCTTTTGGGCGCAGGATATCTGGTTTGGAAAGAGGTTGTAATGCCTTATCTGAAATAGCTTGCTTTGATTGCTATCAGGTGTTTATGTTTGAAAAGAAAAGCTTCCATTATGAATGGAGGCTTTTTTTATGAGCAGCGGTGGGAAGTTTTTATTACGTCCTCGGATGTTTTTATTCTTTTGTACAAAAGAATGCAATCTTCTGTACAAAAGAATTAATTGTTCTGTACAAAACAAATCATTCTTTTGTACAAGATATTTAGAATGTTACGTTATACAATCTGAAAAGTATACGCATCTTTTTCTCTTCTCAAAGGATAATCTCCCCGTAACTGCTCAAATAGTTCGGGATGTGTTTTCAATGCCTCGCTGTCTTTGCGGGGATCGTACATTTGCAAATAAGCTTCTGCTTCTGTTGAGGCTTGTATTACCGGATTCTCCGGTTTTGGAGGATGAATCTCAAAGTTTGGACTGATCTGGAAGAACCGGCAAAAGGATTCCAATGACATTCGGGTAGCATTGGCTTTTCCGTCGGCTGAATAACCTGCAATATGAGGTGTTCCAATAAAGACCTTATTAAGTAATTCCAGATTAATAGCCGGTTCGTTTTCCCATACATCAATCACAGCTTCGCTAATTTGCTTGTTTTCTAAAGCAGAAAGTAGGGCAGGTGTTTCTGTAACTTCTCCCCGGGAAGTGTTTATAATGACAGGTCTTTTTATTAGAGAACTGAAAAATACTCCGTCCGCCAGATGAAATGTCTTATATTTGCCTTCTTTGTTCAGAGGTGTGTGAAAGGTAATTACGTCACATTCACGTGCTATGGTTTCCATATCTGTAAATATGGCAGTCCCTTCATTATCGGCACGGGGAAGATCGTTCATTAGTACCCGCATACCCAGCGACTGAGCTACCTCGCATACTTTACTTCCAACGTTACCTATACCTACCACGCCAATGCATTTGTCTTTCAAGGTGAAACTTTTTTCTTTTTCCAGAAGCAAAAGGGTGGAATGAATGTATTGAGCTACTGAAGCGGAGTTGCATCCCGGAGCATTTGTCCAGGTTATTCCTGCCTCCCTACAATAATCTGTGTCAATATGGTCATAACCAATTGTAGCCGTAGCAATGAATTTAACTTTACTTCCCTCTAATAATTCACGGTTACAATGCGTACGGGTACGGATAATCAATGCATCAGCATCACGTACCAGTTCTGGAGTAAAGCTTATTCCAGGAGCATAAATAACTTTATTTGGAGTGTTACCTTCAAAGCCTTCTATAACCCCCTCTATATAAGGAATCTTATTATCAATAATTACTTTCATTTGGTTAGTCTTTTAAAAATATCTTCCAGCAACTCCTCTTTTATTAACTCACTCATTTGTGCATCTGCCACAATTTCTCCTTTGTGGATAATAAGAGTGTGTTCACACAAATCAGCAACTTCCTGTAAGGAATGGGAAGAGAATAAAATAGTTTTTTCCTTGCCTAACTCTTTGATAAGAGAATGTATCTCACCTAGTTGATTAGGATCAAGTCCAGAAGAAGGCTCATCAAGTATCAGTACTTCGGGGTTATGTAATAAAGCCTGTGCCAATCCTACCCGCTGACGAAACCCTTTGGATAGCGTACCAATAGTTTTTCCGCAAACCTCCTCAAGTTTTACTCTCTCAATCATCTCGTCCACCAAGCCATGTAGATTAGCCACACGGTAAAGTTGTCCAATATATTCCAGATATTCCCGTACATACATTTCTGGGTAAAGCGGATTGTTCTCCGGCAAATAACCAATACAGCGTTTGGCAGCAATAGGATCTTTACTGATGTCATACCCGCAAACGGTTACTGTACCAGCATAATCAGTTAACCATCCAGTAATTATTTTCATGCAGGTAGACTTCCCCGCTCCGTTGGGCCCTAGAAAAGCGGTAATCTCTCCGGGGTGTACTTCAAAGCTAACATTGTGAAGTACTTCAATATTTCCGTAAGATTTAGATATATTTGATAATTTGATAGACATAATTAATGCATATTTGTAGTATATGACTGTTCTACAAAAGTACTAAAAGTTGCTCATTTAACTAATTAAATGTGCAAAAAATTGTTTGTTCGGGAAAGAATGTATAGTTTTGCGCTATACATTTAAAAGACTGATTATGACATTTAGTAACCTTTGCAACGAAATTTTCTTTCAATCAACAGAGAATTACCATGTGACGGATAGTGTAGATGCTTCAATTAAGAATCCTTATGAGCTAAAGACTATCGAGTATTATTTATATTTGAAGAATTGGATTGATGCTGTTCAATGGCATTTTGAAGATATCATTCGTGATCCTCAAATTGATCCGGTTGAGGCTCTTGTATTGAAAAGACGCATTGATAAATCTAATCAGGATCGTACAGATCTTGTTGAACTCATTGATAGCTATTTCTATGATCAATATAAGGATGTGAAACCTTTGCCTGAGGCAACGATAAACACTGAAAGTCCAGCTTGGGCAGTTGACCGCCTGTCTATCCTTGCATTGAAGATTTATCATATGAATCAGGAAGTAGAACGAACAGATACAACTCCTGAACACCACGCACAATGCCAAAAGAAACTGGATATCCTGTTGGAACAGAAAAAAGACCTGTCTACAGCTATAGACCAGTTAATTGATGATGTAAA
>Ga0183099_1001903_pt1 | contig 11352 bp, 10 predicted proteins | sample Biomet1_FD_127788 | JGI IMG/M metagenome (GOLD analysis project Ga0183099, IMG submission 127788) | Microbial communities from bioreactor (seeded with anoxic lake sediment) at LBNL, California, USA - Biofuel metagenome 1 | ecosystem: Engineered > Bioreactor > Anaerobic > Unclassified ... | reverse complement strand
ATTTTACCGCCATCATTTCGATGACAATGATGGCATCGTCGACGAGCAGACCCAAGGCGATGATCAGTGCGCCGAGCGAGATTCGCTGCAATTCAATATTCGTTACATACATGATCGTAAAAGTGACGGCCAGAACCAGCGGGATGCAAAGAGCAACGACAAGGCCCGAACGCAAACCGAGACTGGCAAAGCTGACGATGAAGATGATGAGAATAGCTTCCGCTAATGATTTGACAAATTCGCTGATCGACGCTTCAACAATTTTAGGCTGCTGTACGGTCTGCTGGATTTCGAATCCGGCAGGCAAATCCCCTTTGATCTGATCGATAACAGGTTTCAGAGCGTCGCCCAGCATAAGAATGTTTTCTCCAGGCTCCATGGCAATAGCAATGCCGATGGCTGGCTGTTCTTTATAAAAAAACTTGGGGGCGGTCGGCTCGGCGTATGAACGGGTGACTTTGGCGATATCCTTCAGACGGAACGTTCGTCCGTCGGCCGTAAGCGGCAGATTTAAGAGATCTTCCACTTGTGTAAACATGCCGGATACGCGCAAATACATATTATCACTGGCTGTTTCAAGCATTCCGCTAGCGGAAACGGTGTTTTGTTCCTGGATCGTCTTGGTGATTATCGCGGGATCTATGCCTAATTGGGCCATTTTGCGATTTTCAATTTCAATGTAAATGTTTTCAGTCTGTGTCCCAAGGAGCTCAACCCGTTTGACATTTGGAACACTGCGGAGGGTGCGGCGGATTTTTTCTGCTTTTTCCCGCATTTCTTCATAGGTGTAGCCGTCGCTTGTAAGTGCATAAACGATGCCATATACTTCATCGTTGCGGTCATTGAACTGTGGGGCCTGAACGCCGCTGGGCAGCGTAGCTGCCATGTCGTTGACCATGCTGCGGACTTCAAGCCATTTGCTGCGGATTTCTTTTTTTGGAACGGCATCTTTTAGGTTCACATAAATTACCGTTTGTCCGGGGCTGGAATAACTTTGGACGTAATCAAGACCGGGCAGATCCTGCAGCTTTTCTTCGATTTTGTCCGTGACTTGTTCTTCCATTTGCTGGGCGGTTGCACCTGGCCAGCTTGCACTTACAATCATTTGTTTAATGGTAAAATCAGGATCCTCCATGCGACCGAGATTTATATAAGTGAATGCACCAGTGGTGAAAAAGAGTGCGATAAAAAAATAGATGAATTGTTTATGTTCTAACGCCCAGTTTGCCAGATTGATATTTTTCATAGTGAATCGCCGCCTATTTGAACTTTTTGGCCGGATTGAAGTTTATGGACGCCAGCCGTCACAATGCAGTCGCCTTGGCTGAGTCCAGATAGGACTTCAACCGTATCTGTGCTGAATTTGCCGACGATGATTGGCTGCAGGGAAACTATATCGTCTTTGACCAGCCAAACCGCAGGGCTGGAGCCTTCCTGATAAACGGCTGTCAGAGGAATATGCATGGCTTGTGTTTCAGCGAGGGGGGCTATGCAAACAGAAGCTGTCATGCCAAGCTTTGTTTCGGGCGGAGGATTGATTAAACTGATGCGAACCTTAAAAGTGCGCGTATGAGGGTCGGCCATGGGAGCAATCTCTCGAATGGTTCCATCAACGGTCAGCCCGGGCAGAGCCCAGAAACTTATTTTTATTTGTTCCGGTTTATACAATTCGCCTATGCGGCTTTCAGGAACATGGATTTCAATCTCACGTTCACCATCTTCTACTACAGTGACAACTATTTGCCCGGAACTTACCACTTGGCCGGCTTCTGCGGCAATCCTGGTTACAACGCCCACTGTATCAGCTCGCAGAAAACTGTAATCAAACTGATGGGTTCCTTGTTCTTTTTGAGCCGTGGCCTGTTGCATTCCAGCTAAAGCTACGTTGTAGGCATTGACATATTGGTCGTATTGCGCCTGACTGATGGCAGACTGTTCCAATAGTTGACGGTAGCGGTTAAGGTTGCTTTTTGCCAGACTTACCTGTGATTCGGCTGCAGCCACTTGGGCGGCATTGTTATTTAAGTTTTGCTGGATATCTTTGGCATCAATTTGCATCAGTATATCCCCAGCCTGAACCAAACTGCCCAGATCAACCTGGCGCTTTATGATTTTGCCGCTGACTTGGAAGGATAGTTGCTTCTCATAACGGCCGCAGACTTCGCCGGAATACGTGTCAGCGGTCAGTTTGCCTTCTTTCTGTATGGTGGTGGTGCGGACACGTAAGGCATTTTCAACAGGGGGGCTGTTTTTGTCATACACGGTAAAGAACATTGCTCCAAGAAAGCTGCAACTAATTACAGCAGCTAGGGTGAAGGTAAGTTGTTTTTTTGTTAGGCTCGATAATGGCAGTAGTGTTTTCATGATGAAGGGACTCCTTTTTGTGTTTTTTTTTATGGATGTATCTGTAATACATAAAATATTTTCAGGCGATTAATTGAACACCGTTCAATTAATCGCCTGAAAAAAACCGCGCAGCGCACTTTGCTCGCTGGCGGGTTTTTTCATTTTGTTTCGGGCGGCTTATAGTAGCAGGTGAATGGTGTCATCGTTTGCCTCCAGCGCTTTTGTGATAAGAGCTTCAGCCATTTGCAGGCGGAAAAACAAGATTTCATCGGAAGATTTTTGATGGAGGGCTTCGCTTAAAAAATCGATGATGACAAGGATGTATTCAACGGCAGTTGGTGCGTGGACTACGCGAAAATCCTGACAGGCTATGCCAGCTTCGACAATCTGCAACAGCCAGGGCGATAGGGTTAATTCAATTTGACGGAATAATTGAACCTTGAGGTGCAGATTTTGTGGATCGTAGAGCAGCGTGAGCAGCAGGCCATCTTTATAATTGGCTTTTTGCAGGACATTGCTTACGGTCAAAGCAATTTTTTCTGCGGGGGTGTTCGTACGATCAATGATATTTTTGATTTCTGCGAGCAAAGCGGTGGCATGCCGGTCAAGCAATTTTTCCAGGACGGCTTCTTTGGATTTGAAGTAATAGTAAAGCATGCCTTGGGCAACGCCCATTTTTTTTGCGATATCATTGATCGTTGTTGCATGATAGCCTTTGCTGAAAAAAAGCTGATCGGCAGCATCTAAAATTTCGTTGATGCGGATCTGTGGATCTTGCGGAGTTCTAGCCATAGCTCTATACCTCTATAATTTGAATTATATTCAAATTATAGAGCATAGGAAGAACTGCTGTCAAGGCTATTGTGCAAGATATCCTTTTATCATGTATAAAAACAGCTTCTGTCGGGCTGATAAAAAGAGTGGAGATAATGGGTGCGTTAAAGAAAATTTATAAATGAATTAAGTTTCTATAAAAATTTGTCGATATAGTTAGGTGAGCATGGATGAATAAATTTTGACAAGGATGAGACGTTATATGAAAGTGCGAGCGACGCCACAAGAGCTGGCTATTATTAAGGATGCGATGAATAAGGAAAAAATGCCGCGAGTCCATAGACGCTATCGGGCTCTGTATTTATTTCTTTCCGGTAAAACCTGCAAAGAAGTGGCGGGGCTTATGGGAATAACGGCGATTACGGTTTCTAATATCAACCGCACATACAGAAGTGCCGGTCTGGCGGGGATTCTCGATAAAACAATACCGGGCAGGCCGTCGCGTCTGACCCAGGAGCAACGGGATGAATTAAAACAGGTGATTTTAAATAAATTGCCATCTGAGGTTGGTTTTCCTGACAAGGGCCATTGGACCGCAGAGGTGATTGGTGGTTATGTCAAGCAGGCGTATGGCTATCAGTATTCAATCCGCGGCATTACGAGAATGTTAGAACACATGGGCATTGTTTATATTCGTCCTAATTATGTATTGGCCCAAAGGGAAGATGCTTCCACGGAAAAAATGGGTTAACAAAAAAGCAGGGTATTGCTCTTAAAAAACGAATGAAGAAAAACACCATCCTGATAGGTAAAATAGTCGGGATGGTGTTTTCTTTTTGCCAGTTTTTTGTGGCAATCAGATGAGTACAGTTCAATAAAATTTTTGCTGCAGCTGGTGTTGTGAGAAAATATGCCGTTTGACTACTGAATGAATACTACGGAACAAGTTTTCATGAAATCATATTGCTGTACGGCTAACAGTATCTTATCACCGTCTTCTTTCGCTACAACAGGATTCTGTTGAAAATCTTGTAAGGAGATCGCTTTGATCATCAGTGGATTAGGGCCTGCGGCACCGAGCTCATTTGGTGAATCGCTTCTGGCATAAGAAGCTAAACCATGCCTTATGACAGCACTGTCCGTAATGTTCTTTGAGCTGTAAATTATTTTTCCTGCAAGGTCGACAATGTTCGGCGCCATGGCTCTTTCCAGGTTTAAGCCGCGGCAGTCAACAACGAGTCCGGTGAAAGCTCCATTGGGAACAACAGCCGGGGTGGTTTTTGCAGCCGTAGTTGGTGGCGATGTTGTCGTTGCTGCTGTTGCTGCTGCAGGTGGTGTCGCTGCATTGGTAGAGAAGGGGAAGATGTCATCTTCACTTACATCGGGGGTGGTATTTTTCGCAGTCCAAACAGCAGAGGATAAACTGTTTGGACCAAACAGCGGCATACTGATGGTTACCTGATAATTGCTGTCATCTAACATTTCTTCATCAATGATTCGCGCGTTTTTGATGACGCCGGCAACGGCTGTTTTGATCGTATCTTTTTTTACGACTAATTGAGCAACTGTCGTATGATTTTCAATTTCTACGCCATAGACGATACTGGCGAGATTGCGGTAAGCGTCAACTACGGCGGCTCTTCTGGCTAGTGCATCGGCTTGACCGGGTTTGATGGCATATTCTGGAGCACTGCCGACACCAATCGCGGTGATAATATTGCTGTTCCAGTCAACGCCTATAGCAAAACATGTTTGGGATAAAAACACCATAGAGAATAAGAGCATACTGAATATCTTCATGATAACATCTTCTTCCTTTGTAAAGTATTATAATTTTTATTGAACTGTTAAATAAATGTTGTTGCTTAAAATTTTTGTAATGGTTGCCGGATATGCGGCATTCTGGGTGAGATAAAATGCGAGCTCTTGATTATCTCCATGGAAAACAAGATCGATAATTGCTGTGTTATTAGAATAAGATCGAATGGCAACACTTTCTGTTTCTGTTAGATAAGACAAATATTCTTTGACTAAAGAGAGATCACTGGCCTTTTTTATGTGATCGGCATATATTGTATAGTTGTTTGAAGTTGTTGCGGCATAGTCCAACAATTTTTGGGCGATATCATTGCCGGCTTGTACGCCGACTTTATATTTGGCATTTTCGGCAGCAGCTTTTTTTGTGATATCGATGCCACTTTCTTCATATTGTCCTTGTTGTATGAGGGTGTCTGTATCTCCCCTGTTGATGTTGATATTTAACGTGGCATCAATGGCTTCAATGGGGATTTTTGTATTAAAGGTGGTTGGGATAGGCGCATAACAAATATTTCCTTTAATAATATAGTCAAATGGCTGTAGATCCTGCCAGCTTGAATTGTTTGCAGCATTATTGCGTGATGCATTTTTGGCATCGGCCCTGTTTTCTGTTTGTGGTAAAGTGGGAATATTGACAATACAGGGGAAACCGGCGGCTTTCAAACTCGTTGCAATGGCATTTTCGGTAGAGCTGTCGGTAGTTTGCTGACCTGAATTTTGATCGAATATGATAATGCCAATTGATGATTTATGCAGATTGATTTGCAGCTTTTTTTCGCTTCCCCAATTAACTGCCGGATTACAATCCGGGTTTTGTTCTGTATCTACCTTTGTTTTCACGATATAGAGATCACCATCTTTCCTTTTTTCGATGATTGTATATTTTTTTATAAACCCATTTGTTCGGGATGACGTTCGATCATGGATCAGCATATTGTTTACTACATATGTAGTGCTTTCCACTTCGATGCCAAAAGCGTTTTCCAAGGCCTTACGAAAAGAATCTTGTAGGGCAGCGTTTTCGCTTGGACCGCTTCCTTCGACAATTTGTTCAGCAGCATGAACGGATGAGGTCATTATCCATAAAAAAAACCATAGAAGCAGAACGATTTTTGGGGAATGTTTATGCAAACGTTTATATATAGTCATTGGCGCACAGCATGATCGCCTATTCGTACGTTGTATAAATCACCTTCGATAACTACACCGGAAGCGAGCTTGTTTTCTATATTGTTCAGCATAATTCGGCAGACAAGTTTGCGCTGGGTTCCTAAAACTTCGCCAGTTATGGGATGCCGGATCGGTTGGCCTTCTTTGTAGACGGTGAAAATTTGTCCGGCCATTACTTGTCTGTTAGCGCCGATGTCGATGTAGATAGTATTTCCATAGATGCTTGCGATATGGGCGGCGAGCGGTGGCGTGTTCAATTTTTTGTCCAATGCAGCGCAAATTTTTTTTGAACCATCCCCTACGGCTTCGGCATAAGCTGTAGGGGGGATCATCCATGTTTTTTGTTTGTCTTTGCCTTTGACGAGAACTTTGTTAGCCGTTCCCGTAATGGTATCAGCAAAAATGACCATGCCGGATGTCGTATCAAGGATTTCCCAAAAAATAGAGACACCAACCATCGGCATATTGTGTTTTGTCGGAAGCGCAGGATTCGTTTCCAAAATTGTTCCGGTTAACAGGTAGTTTATGCCGTTGATTCGTCCCATTTGTACAGCGCTGTCCTTTGAAATGATACCGGTGCGGCTTAAGCCCTGTTCGTTTAAAATCTGGTCCAAGTTAATGCGATCGATAATATGTAAACTGGCATTTTTTGATATTTCCGACAACAGAGAGCTCATCAAAGGTTGTTCAAGTCCATGGCGAGTTGTTAAATTTTTAAAGACCAAAATCCCGACGTTTTTTTGCGGAGCGGCAGCTGATAACCCGGCAAAAGAAAAAATAAAACATCCGATAAAAAAACAAGTGAAGATACGAGAAAAGACATAGTTTTGAATTTTCATTGCATTCCAACCCTTTTGCTGATCTATTGCGATTTAATTGTGATGTAAAACAAAAATATATACGTCATTATAATGATTGTTCATGGATGTCGTATGTAATTATATAAAGGGAATATAAGAGTGCTTATTATTTTGTGGATAAAAATGTTTAGTTCAACTATAAATATATAATACAACATTTTGAAAAAAAGTAAAGTGTTAATTTTTAACAAAACTAAATTTTGATGAATAGTCTCAACGGGGCAGCACCAATCGTTTTTTGTGTGGGGGGATTTTTGAAGAAAATAGAGGGTTTTCGTGTTCTGCGTAAAATTAATACGATAAAAGCTGCGAGGGGGAACGGATCATGAGGCGATTGCAAGAGACGGAAAAAAAGATTGCGGGAGCCCCGCAGAATATCTTTTTTACGGGGCTGACGAGCTTTTTGACGGATACAACGACGCGGATGGTGTATGCGGTCATGCCGCTGTTTCTGTTATCCATCGGTGCTTCGAAGACAGAGTTGTCGCTGATCGAAGGTATTGCCGAAAGCACGGCGTCTGTTCTTAAAGCTTTGTCTGGTTTCTGGAGCGACAAAATCGGCAGGAACAAACCGTTTATGCTTGCCGGTTATGTCATTACTGCCGTTATATCGCCGCTGTTTTCTCTGGCGACTTCGCCGTTGCAGGTGTTACTGCTGCGCTTTACCGAACGGGTGGGAAAAGGCATACGGACGGCACCGCGGGACAGCTTGATTGCGGCGAGCTCACGTGCCGGGAAAAAGGGCCGCGGCTTTGGCCTTCATAAAGCCATGGATAACAGCGGCGCCATCGTGGGGCCACTTTTGGCCTATGCAGTTTTGTCAGCGTTTCCTGGAGAATACCGCCGGGTATTTCTGCTGTCGGTAATCCCCGCAGCATTGGGGATAGGGGTCATTGTTTTTGGCATTCGGGAGGTGAAAAAAGCGCAAAAAACGAGCCGCCGCAAATTTTCTTTTAAGGATTTTTCAGCTCGTTACTATGCTTTTTTGGCGATCGCTTTTATTTTCACATTGGGGAATTCAACCGATGCGCTGCTGCTGGTAAAGGCCAGCGATGTCGGGATCGAAGCGGTGTTCATTCCGTTGGTTTATTTGGTTTTTAATGCGGTTTCCGTACTTTTAGCCATTCCTTTAGGTATGGTCTCTGACCGTTTCGGCAGGGCAAAACTGATTGTTTTTGGCTATTTTTTATATGCCCTTATTTATTTCGGCTTTGGCTGGAACAACGATAAATTCGTTATGGTTCTGTTGTTTGCGCTCTATGGACTTTACAGTGCGGCAACGGACGGGGTACAGAAAGCACTGGTTTCCGATCTCGTCGATAAAGATAAGCAGGGAACGGGCCTCGGAATCTATAACTCGCTGATCGGTATTACCTTGCTTCCAGCCAGCGCTATTGCCGGTGTTCTCTATGACACCGTTGATAACAGTGCTCCTTTTTATTTCGGGGCGGCAATGGCATTGACTGCGGCGCTGTTGATGGCGGTTTATTTTTCGCAGCAGAGTCGCCTGTTTAGCAAAGATTGTTATCAAAATAAATAGAAAATAAAAAATAATTTATTATTTAATCGCAAAAGCATTGCTTTTGTTATTGGTCAGTAGTATACTACATACAAGATCAAAATAATTTAATTGGACTCCAGATGAGGTTGGTATAGTGAAATTACAAAGGGTTTCTTTCAAAGATCAGGTCTACGCATATTTGAAGCAAGCAATTGTTAAAGGGGAATTGAAGCCAGGGGAGATTTATTCGGAGCAGATGTTTGCCGATCGTCTCAGCATATCCCGGACACCTGTACGCGAAGCAGTGCTGCAGCTCAAGCATGAAAATATGCTGGAAATTTATAATAACCGGGGGATTGGCGTTAAACCATTGCTTTTTGATGATGCCCGCCAGATCATACAGACGCGCACGGCGATCGAAGGTTACAGCATCCGCTATCTAGCGCAGCGCATTGCGGACGAAGAAGCCCAGCAGGTCTTGCAGCAGTTGGAAGAATGCTTGGAACAGGAAAAAGCGTTCACTGATCAGAATTGTGATATTTATGAATTTATGCAATCGGATGTCGACTTTCATGGAATTATTGTCCGTTTTGCTAAAAATGAATATTTTATCAAAACCATTGATATGATGCGGGCGAGATTAGAGCAGGCAACGATAAGCTCACTGCAGTTTAAGAATAGAAATGCCGCAGCGCTTAAAGAACACTGGGCTATTTTGAAATGTATTCGCAGTGGAAAAGCCGATGACGCATATGCGGCCTTTGAACAGCATATGAAGATTACAGAAGACATCATGCGAAAATGCAATTTGGGCTGAAGCTCAAATTGCATTAGAAAAAGTGCCCTTTTTATGCTATATAGTAGTGTGCTACATACTGCTTGATGAAGCATATTATGGGGGATGAATTTAGGCAAAAAAATAAAATAAGGTAGACTGCCTGTTTTATTTTTTTTATAGAAGTAGTGTGCTACATACTGGATGAAAATTCAGAACAGTATTGCATTACAGAAATATAATATAATACAAATTATGAGGGGGATTTTTTATGTCAACAGTAGGATTTATTGGTTTGGGAATTATGGGGAAACCGATGGTTATGAATTTGCTCAAAGCGGGTATCGAAACAACAGTTTATGATATTAACGCCGATGCGGTTCAGGCACTGGCCAAAGCTGGTGCGAAAGCGGCTCATTCAGCCAAAGAAGCGGCTGCCGGTAAAGATGTCGTCATTACCATGGTGCCGAATGCCAAAATTGTCACTTTGTTGCTTGAAGGAGAAGATGGTATCTTGGCCGGTGTAAAACCTGGGGCTATTATTGCGGATATGAGCTCTGTATCGCCGGTTGACTCCAAACGCTTTGCGGCGATGGCTGCCGAAAAAGGCTGTGCCTTCCTGGATTCTCCAGTAAGCGGCGGGGAACCGGGCGCTATAAATGCGACGCTTGCCTTTATGATTGGCGGCGATGAAGCTACTGTTGAAAAAATGAAAGATGTCTTCAAGGCGATGGGAACATCCATAACGGTAGTAGGTCCGAACGGCAGCGGCTCGGTCGCAAAACTGGCTAACCAGGTTATCGTCAATCTCAATATCGCAGCTGTTTCGGAAGCACTTGTTCTGGCGCAGAAAGCTGGTGCCGATCCGAAAAAGGTATACGAGGCTATTCGCGGCGGGTTAGCAGGCAGTACCGTTCTCGATGCCAAAGCACCGATGATGTACGGCCGCAATTTCAAACCAGGTGGAACGCTTGCAATCAACTTAAAGGATATCACGAATGTCATGGATACGGCTAAGGATTTGGCCGTGCCGCTTGTTCTGACGAGTGAATTGCAACAGATCATGCTGAGCCTTAAAGCAACCGGCCATATCATGGACGATCACAGCGGGATTGTTCAATTTTATGAAAATATTTCCGGCGTAGAAGTCAAATCACCGCAGGCATAATCTTGGTCTGCCGGTCAATAAAAATTTACAGAATAAATGCAATGGAAAGAAGGCTACAACATGGCAAAAGTCTTGAAAAATGAAATTTTCTCCCAGATCAAGGACCTTGAGGAAACGGCGGTCAATACAGAACTTGCGGCTGGTTTAAAAGCTTTTGGTAAAAAAATCGTCGTATTGGATGATGACCCGACAGGTGTACAGACAGTCCACGGGATTTCTGTTTACACCGATTGGTCGGAAAAAAGCATTGAAGCTGGCTTCGCTGAAGAAAACCCCATGTTTTTTATCCTGACAAATTCGCGGGCCTTTTCAGCGGAGGAGACAGGACTGGTACATGGGGATATTGCTGAACGCGTTGCGGCCCAGGCTCAAAAATGCGGCAAAGAATTTATGATCATCAGCCGCAGTGATTCGACCTTGCGTGGGCATTATCCGTTAGAAACACAGGTTCTTAAAAAAACATTGGAACAGGCGGGCGGCAAGAAAATTGATGGTGAAGTCCTGATGCCATTTTTTAAAGAAGGCGGCAGGTTCACGGTAAATAACATTCATTATGTGCAGGAAGGCGAGTATCTGGTTCCGGCTGGTGAAACGGAATTTGCCAAGGACAGAACTTTTGGCTATACAGCTTCAGAAATGGGAGCCTATATCGAAGAGAAAACCAAAGGTGAATACAAGGCGGCTGATACGACGTACATTGCGCTGGAAGATCTGCGCAGTTTCAATACAGCAAAGATTGCCGAACAGCTTTTGCAGGTGGAAAATTTCAACAAAGTCATCGTCAATGCTGTTGATTATGTCGATGTCAAGGTTTTTGCCATTGCGCTGCTGAAAGCCATGGCGCAGGGCAAAAGCAGGTGGAAAATTTCAACAAAGTCATCGTCAATGCTGTTGATTATGTCGATGTCAAGGTTTTTGCCATTGCGCTGCTGAAAGCCAT
>Ga0183099_1001902_pt1 | contig 11366 bp, 5 predicted proteins | sample Biomet1_FD_127788 | JGI IMG/M metagenome (GOLD analysis project Ga0183099, IMG submission 127788) | Microbial communities from bioreactor (seeded with anoxic lake sediment) at LBNL, California, USA - Biofuel metagenome 1 | ecosystem: Engineered > Bioreactor > Anaerobic > Unclassified ... | reverse complement strand
GCAGATCTCAGGACTGGAGTGCTCCAGCATAAGACCTGCTCAGCTTTCACGCCTGATTTTTATGCCCAAAAAATTATCAAATGGCGCTGGGTCATTTACCCCTGGGCCAAGTATGAGGATCTGGCAGGATTTGCAGAAAAGATTATCCTGGGCAGGACCCTTGATCTTTCTCAAATTATAGCCGAATTTAAGGACAGGTACGAGCTAAATATTAGAGAGCCCGAACTTTTAGAAATTCTGGATGATCTTACTGAAAGGGGAGAGCTTGAAAGCACACAACAGGATAAAATAAAGTTGTGGAGCATCAAGCGATAAACACTTATCTGGAAAAGAGTTCCAATCAAAAAGATAATTCAGATAAATGTACCTAACAGAGTTAATCTATAGTAAAGAGGCTAAATAATGCAACTATTAGATGAGATGCAAAGTGATCTTTGTTGCATCAATTCTAGGCGTGACTATAATTAGAAAAGGATAAGAGTAAATGATTTAGCATTCATTTACTGAACGCTATTTACCAAAATTAAGATTATTTTTAACAATTTGCGTAGCCGTGACTATAATATCATCAGATCCTTTGGTATTTATTTTTTTAGCAGGAATGCCTGCAATCGAAATACCTTTTTCATAAAACGATTTGTTTACGACCGAGTTTGCTCCAATTGCAATATTGTCGGCAATTACGATATCTCCAAAAATTTTGGCACCGGGCCCGATATATACGTTATTTCCAATTTGTGGCGCCGAAACATCATCTCTGTTAGATCCTATATTGGTACAGGCATGTATTCTGCAATTATCTCCAACCCTGGCGTTTTTATTTATAACGATCGTTCCTCTATGGACAATACACAACCCTGGGCCAAAGACATTTAGTGGAATACTGAACCCTAGATGGACACTCATCGTGTAGAATCTGAATAACAGGTATTTGAGATATAATTTGGAAATTAGAGATCCCTTACAGTTATTATAATACTCAGCCTTTCTAAGTAATTTCTGAAATTTCCAGATATCATCACCGATTAATTTAGGGCTTTCATAATTTTTTCCTAAAGCAAATTTGTCTGCTTTGACGTAAAATTTGTAATCTGCTTTTGATCTGATAATAAATATACCCCTTTATTCACTCCATCAGATTCTAGAGACTCATTAGATAATAAAACCCGGTAAGTTTACACCCCAAACTTCTGAAACACGGTCAAAGGTAAACTGATATCCAATTTAAGAATTGAAAAGCTAATGTTTCAGAAGCCTAAAACGAGTGAACTTACTATATTTATTTACAAATACAATAGGGACTCATATAAAATAGGGAGAAAGAATATTCCTTACAAATGATACTTATTAATGATCCCTTTTTACTTTAAGCTTGAAGATGAAAAGTACACAGGCAAAATTATAAGTTTAATGAATTAAAAAGAACCTGCAGTTGATATGTTATTATCACTGTTGAGTTCTCGGGGGAATGTTGTAGTTTTCGAACAAAGCTATAACCGAAAAAAAATGATCTTAGATTGTTTCATCGATAAATACGCCAAGTATTGTAATAGAGCTTATCCCAAAACTCAAAATTGCATCTCCAAATTTCAATGCCGAGAAAGGAAGTCTTATTTGGTCACTAAAAGAAACAAAAAAATTATATACAAAATTAACCTAGATAAAAATAGGTGAAGTAAATGAAAGAGAACAAAATGTTGGCATTACTTGCCGTGATGTTAGCAGTTTCTTAAGCGGTTTGCCGCATTCGATTATTCTCCCTAAAGGGTTGCGTAGGATTCACTTCCGGGAAAAAAGTGAGCATATCAATGAAATTGACATGCGCGGATACTTCACCAAACTTCAATCAACTAATCGTTTTTTCTTTTCATTTAGAGCCTATCTCCAAACCCATTTTTATTCACATATCCATAGAGTTTCACAACCTTTTCCTGGTTAGTAGCTCGATTGATTATTTCAAAATCAAGACACAAAAAATAGTTTTTGAGTTTTGGGATCAGCTCATACAATAAAAGCAGAAGAGAACATCACTCCTTAGGTATGACGTAATAGTTTTAGAATAAAGTTAAAGTGTTCTTCTTAGAATTTTAATCCTGAGATTCAAACCGCGGAAAAACGCAAATATTTTAGAGGGGAGTTTATTTGCAGCCTTAAATAGATAACTTTTTTAAATCTTAGAGGAGTATAGTTTAGTATATTGGGGATCTAAATGGGCGGAGAAAGGCGAATTTATAAATTAGGGAACAGAAAAAATTTATTACTTCTTAGTATAATTTTTATTGTCCTAATCGTAAGTATAATCCTCATTCCATCAACATCATCCGGTAAAGTAGTTTACGTTGCTACCAATGGAAGTGGAGATTTTAATTGTGATGGGCGTGACGACCAGGTCGAGATAAACAAAGCTCTTGCATATGTTGCGGAAAACCCAAAATTCACAACTGTTCATCTGGAGGGGCCCAATACCTACGTTATTTCGAACAGTATATTTATTGGGAGTAACACTGTTCTCGAGGGAGATTCAACAGCCATAATTAAACTTAAAGATAAAGCAGGCTGGCCGGAAGGGAAACCTATAATTACACAGATGGACAGTGCAGGAAATCATGATATTACTATAAGGGGATTTGAGATTGATGGAAATCATGACAAAAACGATGAAAAGAGCAGAGGAAAAGGATATTATAACCTGATTCACTTCCTTAATTGTGAAAATATACAAGTCTACGACATGTACATGCATGACAGCCACGGGGATGGGCTTAAAGTCGTAAAATGTTCAGGTATTCAGTTTTACAATAATCGGGTGTATAAGTTAGGGCATGATGTCCTCTACGCTATCTATTCTTCGAATGTAGAAGCTTGGAATAACAAAATAACGTGTAGAACAAACAGCGGTTTGAGAATTTACAATACAAATCAAGTAAAATTCTATAACAATATCATTGACTCAGAAGGAGAAGGAGGGGCAGGAATTGAAATTCAGAAAATCGGCCCGTCAACTGTGATGAATGATATTGAAATCTGCAATAATCTATTATATGAAACAAATGCAGCAGGTATATGGATTACAGGTTACGGGTCCAGATATTCTAAAGATTCTGCAAAAGATATCTACATTCATCATAATAAGTTCTATAAAACCGGTATTAACCCGAGCGCAGACTGGGCAGGGGGCATAGTGCTCAATGGTTTCCAAAATACCTTGATAGAGAATAATAAATTCGACGGATGCTATGGCGCTGCCATTGCCCATAAACAAGTTACTGACGAATTTTTGGCTCCTGGCTCAGGATATACAACTATCGTGAAAAATAATGTAATAATTAATATACAATCCAATCCTGCAGCCGGAGAAGGATATGCTGTATGCAACAAGCTGAGAAATACCCATTCCTTTATTCTGGAAAACAATTGCCTTTCCAGCAATGCCGGCGGAAATTACCTGGGTGTAAATTCTACCTCGGATATCGAAGCTGACTCTGAACTTGCGGTAAAGTTGAGCAACAATGAGTCTTTGGGGAAGGATTTCCCCTGGAATGAAGCTATGTCTGCTGGACCGCAGAAAGCTTATGAGATAGGTGAAAGGGAAATCCAGACTGGACAGGAAGAAGGTTTTGAGTCAAGCCTTAAAAGGGCTTTTTCAGAGTTTTTAAGGTCCCTGAAAAGATATTTATTAGGCCTTTCGATGCAGGCTAATGAAGTGAAAAACTTTAAAATTGCTTTGCCTTTCATTATTTCTGACAACAGGCTGAGAGAAGAAGTCCCCAATATGACTCTTAGTGAAAGTGAATATATCGATGTAGGAAAAAAGTCAGGTGGTGGCGTTTACAGAGACGTTATAATCTTTGACCTAAGTTTACTCAATCAGACTGACCAAATAGAAAAGGCAACTCTCTCTTTGTTCTGGTATTACCCAGAAAATCAGATGAGATCGAAGGATACTGTACTGGAAGTATATAGACCTGTGAAATGGTGCGAAGGACACGTTACGTGGCAACAAAGAGAATCCAACATTCCTTGGAAAAACTTAGGAGGAGACTGGTATGACAGAAAAGGTGTCTTCCAGGGCAGTACTCCATATGCCACAATAACTATCAGTGGAGATGAGACCCCTGATAACCACTATTATGAACTGAATGTAACAGAACTTGTGCAGGAATATGCAAGCGGAAATTACGAAAATACGGGTTTCCTTATAAAGGCCCTCGAGGAGGGTAATAACTATATTGCTTTCTACAGTTCCAACTGGCAAAATAAAAATCAAAGACCCAAACTCACCATAGAGTATATCTGAATGCGGATAAAATTAACCTGGAAATATAATTTGATTCATAAAGAAGAGGGCAATATTTAGATATAAACAGAGAGCCCTTTAATTTCCGATGCTACTCTTTGGACATCTAGGGATTACGCGGGGGTTATTTTAGGGTGTGAGATTTTCATATCCCGACTGAGGGTTCTAATAGACCCGAGGTATCTGGCCGTTGGATCCCTCCTGCCTGACTTAATATACAAACCTATGGGAAAAGTTCTCTTTACTTCAATCCTTGCAAATGGACGCATTATAGGTCATACAATATTATTTTCTATTTACCTTGCCCTAATAGGGGTATATCTGTACGAAAAAATAAAGATTACAAAGGCCTTGCTCTTGCTTCAGACTCCTTTCTCCATCTTCTAGAGAATCAAATGTGGACGCATCCTCTACCTTTCCTCTGGCCTCTCTTCTAATTAAGTTTACCTAGAGATTCCACGGACTATACTGGACGAGAATATTATTAAGAATGTTCAAAAAATCCTTTGAACCTGAGTTTTCACAAACTTTCATCGCTGAAATCCTGGGAGTCGGGATAACAGCTATTTTTGCTGAAAACTGGTTAAAAATGACTGAGTAAAAAGAACTCTGATGGAATCAAAGGGTAATGAAAGAAAAAGAATGGGTAAATTAAAACAAAAAATTCGGAAGAGTAATCTTCCGGGCCTTAACGAGCAAGTCCTACCCTTTCATTCCTTTTCTTTTCTACTTGCATATCGAAAAGCATTCCGAAAAGAAGCATCTGAAGCCCCGTACCCAGTACAAGGAAGCCAAGCAGAGGGTAGTAGGAAGGGAGAGGATTTTGCAACAACATCTGCAAAAAGCCCCACAACCCTAAAAGAACACCCACAGGCAAGGCAACCATTCCAAGGAAATAGAATAATACGAGCGGATGGAAATCCAGCACCGTATATTTGACCCTCAGCCTCCAAAGAAAACCCCTGAAGATCATAGGAGCTACTTTGCGAATAAACTTGCCGTATTGAATCTTCGATCTTTCTCTACCGTAACGGGCGGGCATTACCACATCCATTACTCTCATTCCAAAGGCATTAAGCTTGATCAACAGATCGTTACAATAGCCGTAATAAGGATAGACTGAATCAAGATCAATAACCTCCAAGGCCTGTCTGGATATAGCTGTATATCCATTTTGAGGATCCATAACCTGCCAGTAACCACTGCCTATTTTTGTGATAAAGCTGAGGAGAAGATTTCCAAGAGATCTCCATTTGCTCATTCCAGTCATAAAATCGTCAGTAAGTAGTCTGTTCCCTTTTGTATAATCAGCTTTTCCCTCAATGATTGGGAAAATCAACCTGGGAAGCTGGACAGGATCCATTTGATTATCTCCGGCCATAACCGCAACTATATCCATCTCGTCTTTCAGAGCAAGTTTATACCCATCAATTATTCCTGCGCCTACTCCTTTATTTACTTCGTGGCGGAAGTATACGACCCTCGAATCTCCGAACTTTTGTACAACCTCACCTGTGCGATCAGTACTACCATCATCGATTACATAAATCCGGTCTACATATTCAGGGATTCCATTTAGAGTCTCGCCTATAAGTAATTCCTCATTAAAAGCAGGCACAACAACTCCTATACGGGTGCTTTCAAGTTTCCTGAATATAGGATCCACATCAAAACTCAGGTAGTTAACCTTGAGCCCTTCGGTTTTTGCTGCAGAAAGCAAGGACTTTAAAGATAAATGCTCTTTACCGGAACTGATTTTCTGCAGTGAATCTGCGGTTATCGCAAGAAAGCCTATTTTTTCCTTAAAGGCGCTTTTCCCATTAAAGAGCATTACTGTTTCCTGCTCACAGGAGATACGGCAAGGCCACGAACCCACAGAGAGGTCAAAACCCTGCCTTAGTGGCTCAAGGGCATGGGAGAGCAGATCGATATCCTGCATGCATTCCGGATAGATAAGAATCACAAGTTCTGAATCAAGAGAGGCTTTGTAAAGGACATTAAGTAATGCTTCCTCCCCACCTGAGATAGGAACAACTCGTGCCCCTCCAAGAGCAGCTACTTCCATAGTTCGATCGGTGGAACCTTTGTCAAGAACAAGTACACGATCAGCGTAACTTGCCGCAATCAAGACTTTGCTCCCAATGGAAGTCTCCTCGTTCTGAGCTGGGATTAAGACAGTAAATTCATGTCTGAGCAGCCTATCTGTAAGTTGAGATGGCGAGGATACTATGCTAATAGGATCAGAAATTAGAGAATTAAGACCAAGTGTAAGGGCTGAAAACAAACCCAATCCACCCCCTTATACATATGCATGTACTATAACCCCCTTTATGTGTATAAGTGCAAAAATATTAAAGGCTATCATAATAAAAATTATTGGAATAAGATATATATAAGGTTAACACCTGAGTTAGATAAATTTATAAAAATATTAATAAGGAAAAAGTATCCTTACAAAAGGTCTCTATGAATAGGGGAGAAGAACTAGGATAACTGGATAAGGCCTCTCTATACTGTTAAGATAAAAACCAGATTTAATTGTTGGGAAATCAAATATAAAGAAACTAGTAGGCATATTAGTTACTATTTTAACCTAGTTTATTATCAATGTTCAACGGGAATTTAATAAAGGGAAGCCCTTTACTATGAATTTAGTTCCCTATTTCCATGAAAAAAGGCCTTTATGGGATAACGACTTTTGAAAAAGCAGAAGAATAATTTGAACATAGAAGGCTACAACGTCAGAACTGAAGCAAATGCCGAAGTAAGTGTTAGTATTGGGAAGGCTAACTTTACAGTTTAACAAGAATCTCACGCCGTAACTGCAAGCTATAAAGTCTCTCCTCGGGTGAGCCGGAACATAATGAATCACCCTTGAAAGGTAGCTACTACAGATGCCAGTGATGCCCTGACTGACAATAGATAAATGACATGATAGTGCAGGGAGTTCAGGCAACAAAAAACGTATGCTAGAGAACTTTTGCCCTGAGAGTGCTCACAAAGAGTGGAAACAACCGAATTAAGGTATTGAGTAAAATTAAGAGACTATGATAAATATTAAACCAATTTCATAATTAGGAGAGAACTTGGGTAGAATAGTATAATAGAAATGGAATACTGAGAAAAAATTTTAATATAACACTAGAACTTATATCCTAATAATATTTATTCACTAAAGGAGAAACATTATAAAATGATATTAACTGTTGAACCTAGACTTATGAAGGAAACGGCGAAATATTTCTGATGAGTCTATCACAGTTATATTAGGTTCAGGAACGGAGGAATTTTTGTGCATTTCTTACGTATGAATTCCACTATAAAGAAAAATGCACCTGCTGGCTTCAGTCAATAAACGGTTAAGTGAGAATCTGCAGAAAACTAGTAAAAATCATAGGATTCTCTTTCTTAGAGAGAGCAGTCCGATTAAATCTGAAAAATATAAAATACCTGTGAGAAAAGTATATTTGGGGTTTCAGTGGGGATCAGATTGACACGACAGATTCATTGAGACAGGCTCCTAAAAGAAAAAATGAACAAGTTGCAGAGAAGTACTTACGATCTTCTGGAATAATACGTATATGGAGAGGGATTATCAGGAGGTTTACAAGAAATTCTCCAATAATGCACTCAAAAGGGGGCCGGGACGACAGAGAGAGTTGAGATATACAGATGGTGGAAAGAAAAATATTGAAAATTGTGACAGGTTGATGCGTAAAAGAGAGACGGGTTGAAAAAGAAAATAATCACTAAAAAGTCTTCTGGGTCAACAAGCAAAAAATATTTAGCGTAGGAATAGCTACTTATAAAAAAATATTGTTTTGTGGGGTTATATGGAAACTGCAAAAGGGTACTCGGAGATGTTTACAAAAAATATTGATGTCATTCTCAGCGTCATGGGCTTTAGTTTAGGGTTATTGATTATTTCTTTATATTATATTATTAATCTAAACCAGCAGGATATTGGAATTGCTGTTCTCTCTTCCTGCCTGATCTACTTTGTCTTTAGGAATAAATTTAAAAGTGAGGCTGCAATATCATCTCAAGAAGACCGATTTAAAAAAATATTGGGTGTCTCGTTTTATCTCATTTTTTTAACATGCATCCTGATAGACAATATGAATCTATACTACAGGCCTATATCTTATTTTATATTGATATGTGTTCTTGCAGCCATTATCGCTTCGCAGATTCTTTATATTAGAGAGGGAGACGGGGTGACCTCCTTATTACTGCAGATATTCTTGCTATCAATCCTCATAAGAGCCGGAATTTTTTACAATTTTCCGAGCTTAATGGGCTACGATGCGTATTTCCATGTCAGTATGGCAAGAGCAATTACTGATACCGGGTTTGTTGCTCCGATTGAAATAAGCAGTAAGTATTTCTATTATCCTCTTTCTCATATTTTTATATCAATTACTCAGATAATGGGCAAAACCGATATTAAAGACGCAGTGTTTTATTCCATAGGGCTTGCCAGTATATTTAGTACGATAGGCGTTTACCTAATAGGAAAGAAACTTGAAGGCCCTCAGCTGGGTTTGCTAGCGACTTTACTGATAAACTTAAATAATCATAACATCGTTGCAGGCATTGCAAATATAACCCCTGGTTCTCTTGTTCTCTGCTACTTCATATTCATCATATACGCGATCTTTAGCGAGAAACAGAGTCTGAGATATACGGGATTTATCCTGTTAATTACTATTCTAATGGTTCTGACTCATCAGTTGACCACTTTTGTAGTATTTATTTCTTTAATCTCAGTCTATGCAGGCAAATACCTGCATAATCGTGTGTATAAAAGTCTCTCCATCAAAACAAACAGTTTTAATTATATCCTATTTTTTATTATTAGTTTACAAACATACTGGATGTTTACGTATGTCAACCCGAACACTTCGTTTCTTGAAATGGTTTTAAGCCCTCTGATGGACGTAATTAAGGTAGGATCTAGTTACTCAAGCAATGACCTTATTGTAGGTTCGGGAAATAATCAGGAAACACTGGAAGTACTCTTACTTCACATAAGCTACCTTGCTCTACCATTTTTCGCAATCGGGGGGGTATTAGCCTGGTTTTCTCGCGAAGACATCAAAAAAGTCAATAAATTCTCTGTTGCCTTAGTGGTTGCAATTTTGTATAGTCTTGCTTATGGAATTCCTTTACTTGGAATAAGAAATTTCCTGACAAGCCGATGGTTTCCACTCATAGCAGTCTTTCTGGTTCTTGTAGCCGCCTCATACATGCTAAAATTAGTAAGCCTTTTTAACTCCAAAAAAGCAAAGATTTCTGCGATCTTCATAATTGTTCTATTGTTTTCATTTGTAATGATTACAACGCCAGGAATAAACAAAGACAACCCGCTTGTGGCAAAGGACACGACCGTTAGAAATCAGTTCAAGGAAATTGAAATCGACGCTATTAAAACAATAACAGCAAAGTACTCCGGAAACATCCTGATGGACTCTCCCTATGACAGTTGTCTTTTTTACAGAGATAAAGGATATGATTCCAGTAACGCAACGTATTTTAACATTCAGCATATACAGACTGGAGAGATTAATGGCAGTTCAATGATTTTGTTGAGGAAATCAACATTGAGAGAACCTGTCTCTAGTAATGATCCTGAACGTTATGGAGTGAATGTTATCCAGACGCTGCCAGAGGGATTCTTCAAAAGATTTGAAGCATATAATTACGCTCGGGTATATGATAACGAAGAGGTACTTGCTTACATAAAAGAAGAAAAAACGGCCAGAAACTAAGATCCCAAGATGGTCTCCGTTTACTGACTGCGTAACGAAAAAAGAGCCCATGTATCTGGGGATTATATTATAAAGTTGGAAATAGTATGTCAAACTTTGTCGGTAATGTGTTAAAACTTGTATCAGGAAGTGTTGCTTCACAGATTCTGGGTATACTTCTTGTACCGTTAATCACTAGAATTTACAGTCCTGACGATATGGGAATTTTTCAGCTTTTTGTGGCAGTATCAGGTATACTGGTAATTTTCTCTACTTTTTCATACCAGTTTGCTATTATGCTACCAAAAACCGAAGAGGATTCTGCAAACATATTTTTCCTTTCCTCGATATTAGTCACTTTTATATCCTTGCTCATAGCTGTAGCAGTGATAATTTTTCCGGAGGATATCGAGTACATTATTGAGTACATCTTTCATACTCCGGGATCCTCAAAATATTTAATTTATCTTCCTGTAATAGTATTCTTTAATGGCCTTTTTTTCGTGCAGAATTACTGGCTTTCAAGAAAACTACGTTTTGGAGTTATTGCAGGATCCAGAGTTTTAAACACTTTATCGACTAAAGTGTTTCAGTTAATTCCTTTCTGGAGTGTATCTCCTTTGGGCCTAATAGCAGGTTATGCCCTTGGATATGGACTTGCAGATCTGGTTATGCTCAAGGGCGTAAGAGAAGACTTAAAGGTCTTCAGGAAAGTATCAGTTAAAAAAATGAAAGAGATGGCTATTGAATATAAAAATTTCCCTTTATTTAGTTCATGGTCTACAATTGCAAATACGATTTCTCCGCAGGTGCCTACCTTCTTGCTCGCATTTTTTTACAGCACAAGCGTTGTCGGGTATTTCTCACTTGCGAATCAGGTAGTAAATATGCCCATGGGACTTATCGGGACAGCTATACAACAGGTTTTCTTCCAGAAAATCAGCGAGGTGAAAAATGGGAATGAGAAAGGCGATATGAAAACCATTGTAAGCGAAGTTTACAAAAAGCTAATTTTAATGGGAGTATTCCCTATGATACTCCTATTAATCCTGGGAGAAGAAATATTTACATTTGCTTTCGGAAAAAGTTGGTATATATCAGGCACTTATGTAAAAATCCTTGTGCCGTGGATATTCCTTGTTTTCCTTGCCTCACCCATTTCAACTCTCTATAGTGTATTCGAGAAGCAAAAAGTCTGGTTTACTTACAGTATGGCTCTTTTAACCTCAAGGTTCGTAGCACTTGCTATAGGGGGAATTTACGCAAAAAGTCCTGAATTTTCCCTTGGCTTGTTTAGCCTCACAGGAGCTATATTCTCG
>Ga0183099_1001901_pt1 | contig 11371 bp, 12 predicted proteins | sample Biomet1_FD_127788 | JGI IMG/M metagenome (GOLD analysis project Ga0183099, IMG submission 127788) | Microbial communities from bioreactor (seeded with anoxic lake sediment) at LBNL, California, USA - Biofuel metagenome 1 | ecosystem: Engineered > Bioreactor > Anaerobic > Unclassified ... | reverse complement strand
GCAGGTTCTCCTCAAGGTTCAGGCAGCGCACCGTCTCCGGGCTGGTGATGGCGGCGTAGAACGAGCGGTTGTTGTGGCGGACGCGGAATAATTGAGGCCAACGCAGACGATCTTGCTGGGGCGCACCAGGGGCAAAAAGCTCCACTTCCGCCAGGGGGATGTCGTCCGGCAGGTTCTCCTCAAGGTTCAGGCAGCGCACCGTCTCCGGGCTGGTGATGGCGGCGTAGAACGAGCGGTTGTTGTGGCGGACGCGGATGATGCGCATGACCGGCCTACAGTCCCTTGGCCGTCTTGCGGCGGTCGTAGGCGATGTGGATGATGCCCAGAAGCTCGTCCATGGGATAGGGCTTGAGCAGATAGTCCGAGCCGCCGTGGGCCATCATCTCCGCGGCGATGTCCACCGAGGCGTGGCCGGTCAGGATGATGACCTCGATGTCCGGGTCGATCTTCTTGATCTCCGGCAGGGTCTCCTGGCCGCTCATGCCGGGCATCTTCACGTCCAGCAGCACAATGTCGAAGGGTTCGCCCTTCAATATCTCCAGCGCCGCGGCGCCGCTCTCCGCAGTGGTCACGGTCATGCCCTGGGCGGTGAGCAGCTTGCCCAAGGTGTTGCGGAAACGTTCCTCGTCATCCACCACCAGGACCTTGATGATCTCGCCCATGCGCGCGCTCCTTGTCAGACGTCTGTCGTTGGGGCCTGCCGCCAGGCCTCTTCCGTAACCCGGCGGGGGCTGCCCGCGCCGTGGCCATTTCATGCCACATCGCCATGGATTCGTCGAGGGGGGGGAGACCCGATTCCACGCCCTTTGCGCCGTCCGCATGACGCAAAAAAGGCCCGCGCCGCCCCGGATGGGACGCGCGCGGGCCGCAGGTCAAGGGAAGGCGAATTTCTAAGCCTGGCCGTAGGCCTCCTGGGCTTGGCGCGCCATGGCCTTGCGGGCCTTGAACATGGCGCCCAGGATGATGACCGCGCCCAGGGCCAGGGCCGCGCACATGATGACGAAGCTGGTCTTTTCCATAAGGGACACCGTGTCCGGGGCAATGTCCATCAGGCCCAGCTGGGCCAGATACTTGGGCATGGCCAGGGCGCGGGAGACGGCCACGATGAGCATGATGGAGCCCATGACGATCTTGATCATGACCTCGCGCACCAGGGTGGTGCCGATGGCGCCCAGCTGCACGCCCAAAAGCGAGCCGGCGAGGATGATCAGGGTGAGGCGGATGTCGACCATGCCGTGCATGGCCCAGTTGACGGTGCCGCCCAGACCCATGGCGAAGGCGATGACCAGCTCGGAGGCGGAGGAGACCAGGCCACCCACGCCCATGACGTAGATCATGCCGGGCACGCCGATGAACCCGCCCACGGCGATGGTGGCGGCCAGCATGCCGGTGGCGAAGCCCACGGGCAGGGTGAACCACAGGGAGATGCGCACGTTGGCGGTCTTGAAGTGGATCATGGGCCAGAGATTGATGCTTTGCAGCTTGCGGGCCAGGGCGGGCGTTTCGTCCTTGCCGGACCCGCCGCGCGTCTTCATGGCGTCATAGAACACATAGCTGCCCACGATGACCAGCACGGCCACGAAGGACACGCTGACATACAGGTTGGACCCGGCCTGCCCCCAGGCGCTCAGGATCATGTTCTGGATCTTGATGCCCACCTGCACGCCGATGCCCGCGCTGGCGGCCAGCACGAGGCCGAGCTTGATATCGACCTGACCGTAGCGGAAACGCTTAATGGCGCCCACCAGGGCCTTGGGGAACTTGTGGCACATGTTGCTGGCCACGGCCACGGTGCCGGGCACGCCCAGGCTCATCATGCCCGGGGTGAGCACGAAGGCGCCGCCGGAGCCGATGAAGCCGCTCACCAGCCCGCCAATGAAGCCGACGATGAACAGAAAGATGATGGAGGACGTGGTCAGGTCGATGAATTTCAGACTGTCGAGTGCGAGATCCATGCTGAAGTCTCCTTGCGGGCGCGCTTAGGCGTTTAAGGTGGCGCGCACTTCGGGGCGCTTGGTCTGGGTGGCCTGCGCGGTCTTGGCCGGAGCCTTGGCGGTGATGCCAAGCGCGGTCCAAAGATTGGAGGCGAAGCCGCCATGCACATAGGAAACCAGGAGCACCGCGCCGATGGGCATGGCCGCGTACATTCCGCCGCGCGCGCACAGTTCGGTGAAGGCGTCGGCGTGCTGGAAGGCCAGCGTGAACATTGCGGCGCTGACGGCGCCAAAACCCACCATCCGCAGCAATGCCTGCTTTTTCGTCAATTCCTGAGCCATGTCATCCTCCGTTCTTGCGTATGTATTGACGGCTCCGCCGCCGGTTCGAACCACATTTCGCCGCCGTTGCGCGGCGCTTAGCACTTGAGGGAAAACTCCGGCACCATGAGCGCGGCCTGGCGGCGCTCCGCCTCCGGCCTGCGGGTGATGACGAACTCCACGCGCCGAAGCTCCACGCTGACGGCGGAGAGCACCTCGTCGCGGTCGCCCTGGCGCAGAATGTGCGCGCAGAAAACGCCGCGTTTGGCCGCCTCGGCAAACAGGGCGTCCGCCCCGGCCGCGGCCCTGGCCGCAAAGTCGCCCACGCGCCGCGCGCTCGTCTCCACGCTCAGAAGCACCAGGTCAAAGCCCAGGCGCTCGGCCAGGTTCACGCTGTACACGGCCATGGCCCCGGGCACGCCGTCGGCCTCGGCCAGAACCAGAATCTTGCGGTGCTCGGCGTAGAATTCGCCCAGAATCTCGCGCGCCAGTTCGCCCTCGCCCGCCTCGGCCATGGAGACGGCCTCGCCATAGGTCTCCATGGCTTCGCGCCAGCCGCCGCGCAGGCGCAGGGAGATTCCCGGCCGCGCCTTGGCGGTCTTGTCCGCCTGGCGGGTCTTGGGGGAGGGCTTTGGCATCACACGGCTCCGGCTTTGAACTTAGGCCTTGAGGCTGGGGCGCTGGCGCTTAGCGCTTTCGGGCCGGGCGCTGCCAGCCTGGGTGCGGGGCTGCGCGCCCTCGCCCAAAAATTCGCGCGCTTCCTGGTGCAGGTTGCGCTCGGCAAAGGCGGCGGCGGCAAAGGCGATTTGCATGGTGTCGCGAAGGCTGTTCATGGCGGTCTCCGGGTTGGCGTTTCAATTGACTTGCGCATTTCAAGTGACGTGCCGCGGACCGAATAATCAGTAACATGCTGATATCAAAAGTATTTCATATTTGAGGCAGAAAGACCGCGCCGCCCAAACCGTTGCAGATCGCAACACAGCAGGAACCAAGCATCTGCAACATGCTTATTTTTAACGATATGAGTTGTGCAACACTACGCGACCGATGTGTTGCTATTTGCAACACCACCAATTTCCGCGAGGAATCAGGCATCTGCCCCGCCGCTTTGACACAAGGGGAAAAGCGTGCGTAAAAAGGGTGGAACTGGCGAGCAGCCCGCCGTTTGCGGGCAAGGACAAGGAGCGCACATGATTTTTTTCCGCAAGACCGAGGAAGAGACAGCCACGGGCCCGTCCAAGGGGCTCGACGACCTGCGCGGGCAGGTGCGCGGGGCGGCCCTGCCGGAATCCGTGGCCGCCATCGTGGCCAAGGAGCTGGAGCGCCTGGATAAGACCGACCCCTCGGTGGCCGAGTACGCCATCGGCCTCAATTACATCGACTGGCTGAGCTCCCTGCCCTGGACCAAGAGCACCGAGGACTGTCTGGACTTTCCCAAGGTGGAGAAAACCCTGAGCGACAGGCACTTCGGCCTGGACCATGTGAAGGAGCGCCTGCTGGAGTATCTGGCCGGGCGCACCCTGGCCGCCAGCGCGCCGCCCCATGTGCTTGTGGTGGACGACGAGGAGATAGCGCGCACCAATCTGGAGCACGTGCTCAAGAAGGAAGGCTACGCCGTGCGCACCGCCGCCAACGGTGTGGAGGCTCTGGAGCTGCTGCGCGCCTGGAGCTTCGACCTCATCGTCACCGACCTCAAGATGGACAAGATGGACGGCATGACGCTTTTGGCCGAGGCCGGGCGGCTCTCGCCCGAGACGCAGATCATCATCGTCACCGGCTACGCCACGGTGAACTCCGCCGTGCAGGCCATGCGCACCGGCGCCGCCCACTACCTCACCAAGCCCATCAGCCTGGACGACCTGCGCGCCACCGTGCGCGAGGTGCTGGGCGGCAAAAAGGCCCTGGCCCCCGCACGCGGCCCGGTGCTCTGCTTCACCGGCCCTCCGGGCACGGGCAAGACCAGCATCGGCATGGCCATCGCCGAGGCCCTGGGCCGCAAGTTCCACCGCATGTCCATGGCGGGCATGCGCGATGAAGCCGAGCTGCGCGGCCACCGCCGCACTTATGTGGGCGCCATGCCGGGCAAGATCATCCAGGCCATCCGCCGGCTCGGCGTCAACAACCCGGTCATCATGCTCGATGAAATAGACAAGGTGGGCCAGGACTTCCGGGGCGACCCCGGCGCGGTGTTTTTGGAGGTGCTGGACCCGGAGCAGAACCGCCAGTTCATGGACCTTTACGTGGACGTGCCCTTCGACCTCTCGCAGGTCATGTTCATCGCCACGGCCAACGACCTTTCGCGCCTGGACGCGCCCCTGCAGGACCGTCTGGAGGTGGTGCACTTTCCCGGCTACACCGAGACGGAAAAGGAGCAGATCGCGCTGCGGCACATGATTCCCCGCCAGAGCGCGGAGCACGGCCTGACCCACCCCTACCCGGCCTTCACGCCCGAGGCCGTGCGCACCATCATCCGCGACTACACGCGCGAGGCGGGCGTGCGCAACCTGGACCGCGAGATCGGCGGCGTATGCCGCAAGCTGGCGCGCATGGCCCTTCAGGACGGCGTCCACGGCGATTACCCGGCCATGGTGGACACGCCCCTGGTGGCGAACCTGCTGGGCCCCCGCCGCTTCACGCACGAGTCCGCGCGGCCCGCGCCGCGTCCGGGCGTGGTCAACGGCCTGGTGTGGAGCGATGCAGGCGGCGAGATAGTGCTGGTGGAGGCGGCCAAGATGCGCGGCACCGGGCAGCTGTTGCTCACGGGCTCACTTGGCGCGGTGCTCAAGGAGTCGGCCCAGACCGCCCTTTCCTACATCCGCGGCAACGCCGAGGCCTTCGGGCTCGCCCCGGATTTCTTCGCCGCCCAGGACCTGCACATCCACATCCCGGCCGGGGCCATACCCAAAGACGGCCCCTCGGCCGGCGTGACCATCCTCATGGCCCTGCTCTCCCTTTTGACCGGGCGGCCCGCCAAGCCCGGCGTGGCGCTGACCGGCGAGATGTCCCTCGGCGGCACGCTGCTGCCCGTGGCCGGCATCCGCGAAAAGATTCTGGCGGCGCAGCGCGGCGGCGTGCATACCGTGGCCCTGCCCGCGGGCAACCGGCCCGAGGCCGAGCAGCTTGAGCCGGACATCCGCAAGGCTGTCACTATCGTTTGGCCGACGAGGCTTCTGAGTTGGTGGACGTGGTGCTGGGGCCGAAGCCCTGAAGACGGCATGCCGTGCCCGGAGCCCGCGCTGGCCATGAGCGGTTTTTGGCCATGGCCGTGCGGCGGCGGTCATGGGGAGGGGACGGCCCCCGCCGCGCGGCAGCGGAAAAGGCGCGCCGAGCGCACACAGCGAGTCGGCCAAATCCGCGCCCAGCAGCGCGTCCGAAGGCCCTTGCCCAGAAATGGGCGGCGCGGCCCTATTCAGCGCCCATGCGTTTGAGGGCGAAGGTGAGCGCCACGGACACCAGGGCCAGCAGGCAGGCCAGCACCCCCGCCCGCGTAAAATCCCCCGTGAACACAGCGTTGTAGATTTCCAGCGACACGGTATTGGTGCGGCCGATGATGTCGCCGCCGAGGAGCAGGCTCACGCCCACTTCGCCAAGGGCGCGGCCCGTGGCCAAAAACAGCCCGGCGGCCACGCTGCGGCGGCAATGGGGCAGCACCACGCGCCAAAAGGTCACAAGCCAGGGCTTGCCAAGCACGGTGGAAAGCTCGATGAGGCGGCTCAAATCGCCGCGCACCACGGCCTGAACGGGCCGCACCATGAGCGGCATGCCCGCGGTCACCGCCGCCAGCACAAGCCCGGCGAAGCTGAAGATGATCTCCAGATCGAGATGGCGCAAAAGCGGCGCGCCGAGGGGTCCCTGGCGGCCAAAGAGCAGCAGCAGGCCAAAGCCCACGGCCATGGGCGGCAAAATAAGCGGCAGGGACACCAGCACATCAAGCACGGCCACCAGCCGTCCACGGCCCCGGCCGAGCAGATACCCCAGGGGCACGCCCAGCACGAAAAGCAGCGGCACGGCCACGGCCATGACCCGGAGCGTGAGCGTTATGGAAAAGCCCACTGCCGGGTCCGCGGCCGCGGCCAGCCAGGACTCGAACATGCGTTACAATCCGTGCCCGCGGACTATCTCCCGGGCCTGGGGCGAGGCCAAAAAGGAGGTGAAGCCGCTCACCGCCGCATGATTCTGCGCGTTCGCCAGCACGCCCGCGCCGATGACGATGGGCGAATACAGATGTTCGTCCACCTTGAAATAGCCGCCGATTTTGCCGCCCAGATCCATAACGTCCGTCAGGTTGGTCAATCCCGCGTCCACTTCGCCCAGCACCAGATACGCCGTCACCTGCGGCACAGTGGCCACCACCAGCAGCCTGTCCTGCACCTTGGCGGTCAACCCGGCCTTGGCCAGGGCCTCGGTCCCCGCCAGGCCGTAGATGGCCTTCTTGGGGTCAGGCATGGCCAGGCGCTTGACGGACGGGCCGGCCACATCCTCAAAGCGGGTCAGGGTTTTGCCCTTTGGCCAGGCCACCACAAGCGCGCCGTGCCCCAGGTCGTGGAAGGAGGCCAAGCCCAGGCCGCTTTGCTGCAAAAAGCCCTTTTCTCCGATGATCACCTGGATTTTGCCGCTGCCCTTGGCCTGGGCGATGACTTGGCCCATGTTGCCGAACACCAGCTCCACCTTCTGGCCGCTCTTTTTCTCGTAAGCGCCCGCAAGGTCGGTGACGAGCTTCTTATAGCCCGCTCCGGCCGCCACGATGAGGGGCTCCGCCTGGGCCAGGGTGGCGAATGCAAACACCAGGCACAACGCCAATGCGAACTTTCTCATGCTCGGACTCCTTGAGTGGTTGGAGACTGTGGGAACGTTGGCGGCGCAGGCCGGGCAAGACGCCCACGCAGGGCCGCCTCCTCCTCCAAACGCTGGGCCGCCTGGGCAGCGAACCAATCCGGGTCCACCGATCCGTTGTTGATGGACAGGACCGTGTCGCCGAGCAGCGCGGCCTCGGCCAGATCATGGGTCACATGGATGATGGGCATGGCGAAGCGGTCGCGCACGCGCAGCAGCTCGCCGCGCAGGGCCGCCCGGGTGGCCGCGTCCAGGGCGGAGAAGGGTTCGTCGAGCAAAAGCGCCTTGGGCCTGCGCGCCAGGGCCTGGCAGAGAGCCCCGCGCTGGCGCTCTCCGCCGGACATGCCCCCGGGCTTGGCCTGGGCCAGGTGCGCAATGCCGAACAGGGAAAGCAGCGAGGCCGCGTACGCCCTGTCCGTTGTGGCATAGGCCACGTTCTGGGCCAGGGTCATGTGCGGAAACAAGGAATATTCCTGAAACACCAAGCCGATGCCGCGCTGCTGCGGCTTTTGCCGCACCTTGGCGGCCGTGTCGCACCAGACGGTTTCGCCCAGGGTGACGCGCCCTTCGTCCGGCTGGTCCAACCCCGCGAGCAGACGCAGCAGCGTGGTCTTGCCGGAGCCCGACGGCCCGGTGAGCACGAGGATGGCCCCGGCGGGACACGTTATGTCCACCTTAAGGGTGAAATGGCGCAATATTTTGCGCAACGTGGCCGTGAGCATGTCCGGCGGCCTCAGCTTGCGCTGGCGCAAAAGCGCTCCAGCCCCAAAAGCGTGCAGGCCGCCGCGCCGGTGACGCCGTAGACGATGACCGGCGGGCCGCCGAGAAAGTCCGGCAAGCTGCCGTTGGCCAGCGTGGAGCCGGTGACGAGCACCAGGTCCGCCCAGGAGAGCGCCGACTCGCGCGCTTCCGGGCCCTCGATGCGCGCGCCGTGAAGCACCTTGCCGATGTTCTCCGGGTCGAGGTCGAGCACGCGGTGATGGAACACCGGCGACAAAGCCGCGATGAACTTGGGCTGAAAGCCCACCTGGACGATGCGCGCCCCGGCGTGGCGCTCCGAAAGATGCGCCAGCAACTTTTGCGCACAGGTGGCCGGGCCGTCGTCGCGGCAGTGCACCGTGCGGTCGCACATGCCGCAGGCGCGCAGGCTGGCGTTCAGTGCGCTCACGAACACCGCGCGGCGAAAGTGTTTTTTAGCGGCATGGCGGCAATGTCCGCCAGGGTGCCGGAAAAATCGCCAAACATATCCGTGAAGGCCTGGCCGCGCGCGCCGAGAATCTCGGCCTGCATCATGCGCTCCTTGCCCTTTTGAATGGGGAAGTCGTCCCCTTCGGGATTGCCGATGGCCTCCTCGACGGAAAGGGTCCGCGCCCGCACGGACACGCTTGCGCCGAGCAGGCCTTTTTCTTCCCAGAGGGCCGCACCCTTCTGGCGCAAGGTTTCCATAAACTGTTCCCGCATGATGCCCTCCGTTTTCGTGTGCGGCATTTCCGCCTCTTTGCCTGAGCAATCATTGGCGCAAGCGCCCTTGGCGACCGTGTTCATCACTGCGCAGTCGTTTGCACTCTGGACAAGAAGAACGCGGCCCACCAGTGCAACACGCTTCATGTTGTTTTCGTGTCATAGGCGTTTGCCAAAGCCCGTCCCGCCCAACGCAGCAAGCACCGGCGCGCGCGGCGCAAGACATGCGGCGCGCAGCAAACAGTAAAACCGGACGCGAGGGCCGGGGGCGTCGTCCAACGTCGCCCGGAAGGTGCCACGGGCATTCGGCGCAAGGCGAGACCCGGGAGCAGGTCGCGGCCCGCTGAGCGCAACGGCTTGCCCCCGCGCAGGCAAGCCAGGCAACAGCCCTTAAGGTTGACTGCGCTTTCGCCTTGGGCATATGCAGTGAGGTCGCGATCATGAAACCCGCAGGCCAAGAGGAGCGCCCTTGTTTCCGCCGAAGCCCTTTCTCCGACTGAACATCCGCCGCCGCGTCCTTTTGGGGATGCTGCTCTCGGTCTTTGCCGTGGGGCTCATCGGCACCTTCTCCTACCACTCCCTGGCGCAGATAGAGCGCAAGATGGGCTTCGTCGAGGTCATCGACGACCTGGGCAACACCATTCTGGAGATCCGGCGCTACGAAAAGAACTTCATGCTCTACGGCCACCACGAGGACTTCGACGAGAGCCGGGAATACGCGGCCAAGGCGCGCGACATTCTGGTCAAGCTTGAGGGCAACGCCGCGGAGTTCGGCCTTTCCCAGGAGCACGCCTCGCTCAAATCCGTGCTGGCCGACTACGAGACCGTGAGCGGCAGGCTGTTCATGGAGCGCGGCCAGGGGCAGGGCACGCCGCCGGCCGCCCTGCAAGCCGACCGCGACCGCCTGCGCGACACGGGCAAGCAGCTGGTGGACCTCTCCCAGCGGCTGGTGACCCACGAGCGAGCGCGCATCCTCACCATCGTGCAGTCCCTCAAGCGCCAGCTGCTGTTCTCGGTGGTGGTGTTTCTGGCCTTGGGCGGCGGCTTTCTGTTCGTGCTGGGGCACAAGACCATCACAGCCCTGCGCAGCATCGAGGCGGCCACGCGCGAAATCGCCAAGGGCCGCTTCAAGGCCCTCGCGCCCTCCTCCGGCTCGGACGACGAGGTGGAGCGCGTCATCGGCGCCTTCAACCACATGATCGCGGAATTGCAAAAGCGCCAGGACCAGCTGGTGCGCGAGAAGAAGCTCTCGTCGCTCGGCGTGCTCACCAGCGGCGTGGCCCACCAGCTGAACAACCCGCTGAACAACATTTCCACGTCCTGCCAGATTCTGATCGAAGAGGGCCAGGAGGTGGAGCCCGCCTTCTCGCGCAAGCTTCTAGGCAACATCGACCAGGAGGTGGCCCGCGCCAGAGACATCGTGAAGGGCCTGCTGGAGTTCTCCCGCGCCAAGGACTTTGAGCGCAAGCCGACCTCTCTGGCCGAGGTGGTGGAGCGCTCAGTGCGCCTGGTCTCAAGTCAGGTGCCCGCCGGGGTGGAGATCACCCGCGCCGTGCCCGCGGACCTCGTCCTGCCCATGGACGCCCAGCGCATGCAGGAGGTCTTCCTGAACCTGCTCATCAACGCGCTGCAAGCCCTGCACGGCCAGCGGCACGGCACAACCGGCTGCGGGCGCATCGCCATCACCGCCGAGCGCGACGGCGAGCACGACCAGGCCGTGGTCACCGTGACCGACACCGGCGCGGGCATCGATCCCGAGGACATCGCCCGCATCTTCGATCCGTTCTTCACCACCAAGGAAGTGGGCAAAGGCACGGGCCTGGGCCTGTCCATCGTCTTCGGCATCGTGGAGAAGCACCAAGGTGAAATCGCCGTGGAGAGCGTTCCGGGCCAGGGCGCCAGCTTCATTCTGCGCCTGCCCCTCGCCTTGCCGCCGGTCCAGCCCGACGCCGGGACCGGAGCCTGCGCATGAGCGCCGGGCGCGTGCTGGTGGTGGACGACGAGGTCATCTCCCGCGAGAACCTGGCCCACGCCCTGACCCGCGCCGGGTACGACGCCCTGGCCGTGAGCGACTCGCGCGCGGCCCTGGCGGAGCTGGCCAACGCGGCCTACGACCTGCTGCTGACGGACCTGCGCCTGGGCGAAGGCAGCGAGCTGGACGGCATCGGCCTCATGGAGCGCGCGCGCAAGCTTTTCCCCGGGCTGGAGGTGGTGGTCATGACCGGCTACGCCACGGTGCCGGGCGCTGTTGCGGCCATGAACCGGGGGGCGTTCTCCTATCTGGCCAAGCCGCTCAATCTGGACGAGGTGCGCGCGCTGACGGCCAAGGCCGTGGAGTCGAGCCGCCTGCGGCGCGAGGTGCTGGACCTGCGCCAGCGCCTCAAGGACCGCGACGCGCCGCCGCTTCTGGTCGGCAAAAGCCCGGCCATGGCCAGCCTGCTCATGACCATCGCCCAGGTGGCCCCCACCTCCTCCACCGTGCTGCTGCTGGGCGAAACCGGCACCGGCAAGGAGCTTGTGGCGCGGGCCATCCACCAGGCCAGCCAGCGCGGGGGCAAGCGTTTTCTGGCCGTCAACTGCGGGGCCTTCAGCGAAGATTTGCTGGCCAGCGAGCTGTTTGGCCACGAAAAGGGCGCATACACCGGCGCCATGGAGCGCAAGGCCGGGCTTTTCGAGGCCGCGGACGGCGGCACGCTGTTCTTGGACGAAGTGGGCGAGATGACGCCCTCCATGCAGGTGCGCCTGCTGCGCGTGCTGCAGGAGCGCAAGCTCATGCGCGTGGGCGGCACGGCCGACATCCCCGTGGACGTGCGGGTCATAGC
>Ga0183099_1001899_pt1 | contig 11380 bp, 8 predicted proteins | sample Biomet1_FD_127788 | JGI IMG/M metagenome (GOLD analysis project Ga0183099, IMG submission 127788) | Microbial communities from bioreactor (seeded with anoxic lake sediment) at LBNL, California, USA - Biofuel metagenome 1 | ecosystem: Engineered > Bioreactor > Anaerobic > Unclassified ... | reverse complement strand
GAAGACCATGGCCGCGAAGCCGAAGCCCATGATCGCCATGCCCGTGGCCAGGCCGCGCCTGTCCGGAAACCACTTCACCAGGGTCGACACCGGGGTGATGTACCCCACGCCCAGGCCGATGCCGCCGATGACGCCATAGCTGAGCAGAAACAGGGGCAACGACCCGATCTTGACGGCGAGCCCGGAGCCCATGATGCCCGCGGTGTAGAAGATAGCGGCGAGACGGCCGGATTTCCGCGGGCCCACCTATCGTGTCAATACCATCCATATAGAAGTGCCGCCTCTGCGCGATCGAAAGGTTGATATTCCGCACTATGTACAGCGAGGACCCGTAGATGAGGCAGAAGTAGACGCTGCCCAGGACGAAGTACACTTTCCAGATGTCCATGAGCTGGAACAGCTTGGCCATGATGGGGCCGAAGACCATGGCCGCGAAGCCGAAGCCCATGATCGCCATGCCCGTGGCCAGGCCGCGCCTGTCCGGAAACCACTTCACCAGGGTCGAAACCGGGGTGATGTACCCCACGCCCAGGCCGATGCCGCCGATGACGCCATAGCAGACCAGGAACAAGGGCAACGATCCTATTTTGACGGCAAGACCCGAGCCCATGATGCCCGCGGTGTAGAAGATCGCGGCGAGACGGCCGGATTTACGCGGCCCCATCTTTTCAACCGTGCGGCCGAGAAATGCGGCCGAAAAGCCGAGGAAGAGGATGGCGAGGCTGAAGGCCAGGGTGATGTCGCTCTTTTGCCAGCCGTGCAGCTGGTTGAGCGGCAAGGTCATGACGCTGTATGCGTAGACGGAGCCAATCGATATGTGGATGCCCACGGCCGATGCGGCAATGAGCCAACGGTTTTTTTGTTTTTCCATGTTGGGCCCTCCTCTGTGGCCGTGTTGCGGGCTGCTGCCCCACGCGGGGTGCGGCCGGAGCCCAGGCCTGATTGCTTGGAGCAAAAAAGGCGGCCGTTGCCGGCCGCCTTTGCGAACCTACTTATGCGTGACTGGGGCTAGAGACCGAAACGGCCGCCGGTTGTGGGATAACCGTAGATGGAGCCGTCCTTGATCTTGATGTCCTTTTCCCAAGGCAGGTGGTACTCGCCCTTGGCGAAGTCCTTGACCCAGGTGTAGGGGCATTCCTTCACGCCGCCCGGCTTGGCCACGTAGCCGCGGGTGCCGACGTTGAAGATGTTGTTCTCAAGACCCCAGTCGGTGCGGGCCTGGTCGGCCATCTTGGGGTAAACCTCGGCGGTGACGATTTCCCAGGGATTGCGATGCCCCTGGACCAGGGTCGTGCCGTCGAAGTTGCAGACCTGGCCTTCACCGAAGTAGTAGAAGACGCCGTCGTAGCCGGCCAAGTTGACCGCTGCGGTGTACATCAGGTTGTGCCAGGCGTTGGAGCGGTTGGTCAGAATCCACTGCTCGTTGACCTGGGTGCTGTAGCCGGAGATGCGGATGTACACGTTGCAGCCCTTGTAGGCGGCTTCGCGGGCCTGCTCGGGGAACATGCCGTCGTGGCAGATGCACAACGACAGCTTGCTGCCGCCGGGGCCTTCGCACACGGGCTGGCCGAGGTCGCCGGGCATCCAGGGCTCAATGGGCACCCAGGGGTTCAGCTTGCGGTACTTCAGGGCAAGCTCGCCCTTGTTGTTGAAGATGACGGCCGTGTTGTACGGCATCTGGTTCTTGTTGGGGTTGCGCTCCATGAGGGAGAAAACGCCCCAAATGTCGTTCTCCTTGCAGGTCTGGGCGTAACGCTGGAACAGAGGCTCCTCGACGTCCATCAGGAACTCGTCGGTGACCCACTTCTTGGTGTTCAGGCCCTGGGTGCTGTATTCCGGCCACACGATGAGATCCATGCCCGGATAACCAGCCTTGGTGGCTGCAGTGGCCGAACAGATGCGGTCGACACTGGCCTCGATTTCCTTTCTGGAGTTGATGATGGGGACGGGATACTGAACGAGTCCCATCAACATGCCTTCATGCGGCCGGCTCATGCTTCCGATGCTACCCATTGCGATACCTCCAATCGGTTTTGCGGTTAAATCCTGTTCGGTACTTGCCTGTGTGACTGGCCAGTCATCTTGGAACAGGGCATAGCCACAAGCGTGCCACGAAGATCCACATGCAATACATTGATATAAAACGACTATTTCAAGCGTTCCAAAGGGCGCATCACAAGCGTTGTTGTGGGATAGCCAAGGCGAAAACGGAGGGATTGAGGCGGGCGGCTGATGCGCGTGGCGCACAAGCGCAGTTGTGGATTCAGAAAAAGCGAGACCACTTGAACGGGCTGGGCGCAGAAAATGATGAGCGTGGAGCGAAGATAAAGGACATGGGGCGCGGCATGAGCCCGCGGCGGCACCTCAGGCAGCCGACGGCACCAGGCCGGGTGGGCTGGTCAGCGGCGCTGGACAGTCACTGAACCGCTCGATGTCGCTTTGATAACCCTCGCCAAAACGTGACAAAATAGCCAACGGCGAGCTTTAACAGCAAGTTTCGCGATGACAGTCTGCCCAGGGAGTGGTTTGAAATAAATCGAAAGCGTAGATGGCAATCGAAGAATGACGGCAGCACCACAACTCGATGCGAGCCCATTTAAGCTTGGACGACATGTCACCGACGGCAGGCAGCCACATCGTCCAGAACTGCCTCAACCGGGAGGCAACCCTCAAAACGTGTGGGGCCAGAAGAAACGGGGCAGTGCACGGGAAACTTTTGCGACGAATAAGCTCGTTTTCCTTCGTCGTAACCATAAATGCGAAGTTGCCGCTGCACCGGTTGCGCATGGTAAATGGAAGGCAACTGATGAGAATCAAGAGAGAGACACAGGAATCCCTTGGCTCTACAACTACTCATGCACCTTGCGTAAAGAGCCTATATTTCCCTCTTGCCCTGGACGGATGTTAAAAATTACCCTCTGTAATTTTGCACCTTTGATTTCATAAGAAATGTCCGTATTTAAAACATCTTTGCATTTTTCATTTGACCCTTTTTTTACTTCGAAAAGTACAGAGTTCCCTTGAGCATCGACTCTAGCAAAACCTTCTCTTTGTGCAATCACTGAATTCGTATTTGTGCACTTATATGTGCCTCTGTTAATGATATAAGATTCCTTCGATTTAAATATAAGTCCATTAACTTTATCAGGCTGCCCAGAAATTAAAATTTGCTTAGTAACTGTCTGATAGTGGCCATTTCCAAGATCCGTATTATAGGATCCTTGCCAAATTCCAATCAAAGGGGATTGAAGCTTAAGAAGATGTTGGTCGTAATTAGCTTGGCTCATTATATCAACATAACTTAGATCCGAGCATCTCTCGCTGTTAAGGGTAATTTTCCTTCCGTTGTGCAAGAACATTGTTGACCAATGTTTTTTCCCTTCACCTTGGTTATCCCAACAAACGTCAATAAATCCATTTTCCGGACTAATAAAAAATGAAGCATCGTACGGGGCTGAACCTGCCAGATTATCTAAATCTACGCGCATAATACCGTGATCGGTTTGAATAGGAGCCGTTTGAAAATACCGGTTGTGACTATGTAAATCAGCGATAATTTTTTTGTATAGTGCCGCTCCAGCTGTACTCTTAAAAGCGTCTGCAAATAATTTGTTTTCAAGGAGTGTTTTGCCTTTTATCTTATCAAATGCAATTTTCTCATTCCAGGCACGAAGTGGAATAAGTTTGTCGCTTACTTTCTCCAAAACTAATTCGTTATTAGTTTTAATATGCTGTTCTTGCTGTGGTTGATCGCCAATCTTATTTTTAGTACTGATGTCACTTTTGTTTTGCAAATCTGCACATCCACTCAATATTGCAATCGGAATGAAAAAAATAAGAACAATATTTTTTAAACTTTGCATAAGCAGATTCGCTTGGTGTGCAGACCAGCAATTAGAATTGGCTTCATTTGTCGGTAAATTCTTGGCCCTGGTCGTCATATGTAGTCCTTTTATAAGCAAACAGCACTCTCGCTGCGTTCGGCATTTCATCGGCCTCAAAGATTGCTGAAATGTTAGCAAAATCAAAGACAATTCACTGAGCAATCCAACGTTGACACACCGACGAGGAGGAAACACCTAGTACGCTAAAAAATAGCGGTTTTCGGGTTGATTCGTCGAAGCGGCATACAATAAACCTTTTAACGTGTAAAGTTTCCTGACAATTAAGTCTATTGCCTAGCAGAGACTTCTGTCCAAACAGGAGGTAGGCATGTCGTATGCGTCAAACCAGGTTCAACGTGTTTCAAATCGCTAAAATGCTGATGGTCACCGAGAACGTTTCCTGCCGGGACGTCACGAACATCTACAACGAAAACGATGTGGGCAGCGCCCCTTACGACAAGTGTGAGGCCAAGCATGGCGACATGTAAACTTCGATCACGTCCGCCTTTGCTCCATCTCCCAGGGAGTCATCGTAAAACGTACATGTCGAGCGCTTCAACTGGTCATACCGACATGAGCTTCTGATTTCCACGTGTTCAATAACATAGTAGTGAGGTTCCTGACGCGACGGAGGAATTTATCCGCGAGTGCAATGAAGAGAGGCCGTATGCGTCCTCCGGAGACATGTCTCGCTGGAGTCGGCTGCCCTCCGGCTACCCCCAAATGACCTCCCCCAAAGTCTCTGCTCTTAGCTGACCCGAGAGCAGCGGACGATACAAAGGCGAGCGCTTCGCACATCGTCTTGGTGCAAATGTAGTACAGGGGTAGTACAAAACAGAAATTCCATAGAAAAAGCCCCGCAGCAAACTCTCTCGTTCGCCAGCGGGGCTTACTCTTTCCTTGGTGCCCAGGACGGGGGTCGAACCCGTATAACCCGAAGGTTGAGGGATTTTAAGTCCCTTGCGTCTACCAGTTTCGCCACCCGGGCGGCCGTGGATTGATACCATCGGCTTCGGCCGTGCGCAACAGCAACCCATGCCGGTGGTGCGCGTTCTTGCGCCAGGCTGGCCTCGCGTGGTATATGTGCCCACCAGTTCGACATCGGCCGAGCCACACACCAATTCCGGAGATGAATGCCACCATGCGCAAAATCACTGTTTTTGCCGCCTTGCTGGCCTTGCTGCTTGTGACCGCGACGGCGCCCGCCCAGGCCGCGGGCCACAAGACCCGCGTCGCCTTTGTGCTTCTTGGCGGCATTGACGACCAAGGCTGGAACACGGCCCAGTACGAAGGCATCCAGGCGCTGAAAAAACAGCTGGGCAAGCGCGTTTCCGTGGCCTTCACCCAAAATGTTGCCGATCCGGCCCAGGCGGAGGCGGTCTTTCGCGACTACGCACGCAAGGGTTATGACGTGATCTTCGGCACCACCTTCTCGCACATGGAGCCCATGCTCAAGGTTGCGGCGGAGTTTCCCAAGGTCCGGTTCATGCACTGCGCGGGCCACAAGACCCTGCCCAACATGGGCGTGTACATGGTGCGCATTGAACAGGGCGACTACCTTGCGGGCTACACCGCAGGACTCATGGGCTACCGCAACGTGGGCACCGTGGCCACCCAGCCCTTGCCGGAAGTGGTGCGCGGCATCAACGCCTTCACCCTGGGGCTTGCCCGCGGCCTGGCCGAGAGCGGCGCGGCCTTTGACCCCGCCCGCATCAACACCGTTGTCTGGCTGAACTCCTGGCGCGACGCCGCGCGAGAAAAGGCCCTGGCCGAAGAACTGGCCGCTGGCGGACACGATCTCATCCGCGCCATGGCCGACACCTCCGACTCCTCCAAAGCCGCCTGCGCCAAGGGAGTCGCGGCCATAGGCTACGGCACCGATTCCGTGCGCCACGGCGCGGCCTGCGCCCTCACCTCCACCACCTTCGAGTGGGGTCCGGTGTACGTCGGCATCGTCCGGCAGGTCATGGCCGGAACGTGGAAGAGCGGCGAGACATTCACAGGGTTCGAGGCTGGCGGCGTGGGGCTGGCGCCTTTTGGCAAGGCTGTGCCGAAGACTGTGCGATCCAAGGTGCTTGCGCTCAAAGCAAAAATGGCCACAGGCGAGGACATGAGTTTTGCCGGGCCGGTTCTGGATCAGGCCGGGACAGTGCGCGTTGCGCGCGGCGCAAAGGCCACGGACAAGGAGCTGCTCTCCATGGACTGGCTGGCCATGGGCGTCAGCGGCGCACTGCCCAGGTAGGGGCGCGCCGGGCTTAGCGCGGACAAAGGGCCGCAGCGCCTCGGCAGGGAGAACTGCCGGGAGGCGGCGCGGCCGGAGCCCAGCCAGGCACACCTGCCATGCACACCAGCCGGACGCAGCAGCCGGGCCCGCTCATTTGGAGCGCCAGCCATTGCACAGGACCGCGCACAGTTCTTCACGCCTCCGTGGCGGAAAGTCTCGTTGAGCCGTAGGTGGGAGGAATTGAGGGCCGCGCTCCGCGTTTCGTCCTTGCCGCCCATAGGCGCAACGGCTTTCCTCAAGGGCAGAAAGCGGCATGGACAGGCAGCCCCGCCCTGCCCCCCCTCCAGCCATTGCGGCCCCGCAAAGCCAGGCTGACCGGACCGGCTGGAAAAACAGGGTCTCGCCGCTAGACCAATTCGTCCATGAGGGCCAGCAGCCGCTCCTTGTCGTCCAAAACCTCCTGCCGCACGGAATCGAGCTGGCCGCCTTGGCGCAGCACAAACATTTGCTTCGCCAGCCGTCTTGCCTGGCTCAGGTTGTGTGAGACCACCACCAGCGTGTAGCGGGCGCCAAGCTCCCGCAGCAGTTCTTCGATGCCCTGCGCGGCCTTGTAGTCCAGGGAGGCGGTGGGCTCGTCCAAAAGCAGCACTTCCGGCCGGAAGGCCAAGGTGCGCGCCAGACACAGACGCTGTTGCTGCCCGCCGGAGAGTGTCCGGGCCGGATGGTCCAGGCGGTCCTTCACTTCATCCCACAAATGCGCCTCGCCCAGGGCCTGCTCCATGCGGACCGCAATATCCGCGTTTGAGAGCCCCAGCGCCAGCTTGAGCGGCAGGCCCAGGTTGCGCGCCACGCTCACCGGCAGCACGTTGGGCGTTTGAAAAACCATGCCCACGCGTTTACGCAGGTTTTCAACGGCGATGCCGCGGCCATAGACCTCCACCCACTGCCCGCCCAGCAAAAGCCGCACCTGGCCGGAGGTTGCGCAGTCCGGCAGGCACTCGTTCAATCGATTGATGGCGCGCAACAGGGTTGTTTTGCCGCTGCCGGAGCGCCCCACCAGCACGGTGGGGCCGCCGGCGCGAATTTCCAGGCTCAGGTGGCTGAGCACTTGGCGGCCGGCAAAGGACACGCACAAATCCTCCATGCGGATTGCGATGGTATGAATGGCGGCGTTCATGACGCGCTCCTCTTGTTGTGCTTCGGCCCGGTCCAAAGCCCGCGGGCCCCGGCGAACAGCGCCGTGGTCAGGCACAGCAGCACCAGCGCCGCGCCAAAAGCCTGGGCCAGCTCCTGCGGGGTCTGGTATTCCGCGGCCAGGTAATAGATGGAAAAGGGCAGCGCCTCGAACTTGTCCGTAAGCAGCCCGGGCGCGCCGGCGTTGGCCACCACGCCTGTGAGCAGAATCACGGCGGTGTCTTCCGCGGCGCGGCCCACGGCCAGAATGACGCCGCTCAAGATGCCCGGCCGCGCGGCGGGCAGCAGAATGCGCGAAGTAAGCTGCCACCGCGTGAGGCCCAAGCTCGCACCCGTGAGCCGCAGTTCCGGCGGCAGGCCCTCCAGGCATGCGCGCGTGGCGCTGATGAGATACGGCAGCACAAGCAGCGCCAGACACAGCCCCGAAAGCAGCAGGCAGGTGTTGGCCCCGGGCGCAAGGGTGCGGCGCAGCAGCAGGATCAGCGCAAAACCGAAAAGCCCCATGAGGATGGACGGGATGCCCGCCAGCAAATCCACGCAAAAGCCGATGACGGCCTTGGCGCGCGCGCCCGCATATTCCGCCAGGTACATGCCGCTTGCCACGCCAAAGGGCACGGCAATACCGGCGGACAACAGCACAAGACAAATGCTGCCGAGGCAGGCGGGCCAAATGCCCTCGAACACCGGCGCGGCGTGGAAAAGCGCGTCCAGGGGGGGCGTGTCGCCGAAGAAGAGCGCCGGGCCAAAGCTGGGAAGACCGCGCCACAGCAAAGAGGCCATTTGGCAGACAAAGGCCGCGGGCACGGCAATGGCCGCGGTCCAGGCCAGGGACGGCAGCAGGGCCGCTGCCAGCACGCCCCACGAATCCGGCAGCGCGCCGGGCTCTTTGCCCTCGCGCAGGCCGCGCAGCCCCAGGTTCACAAACAGGGTGCCCGCAAACAAAATCACGCCGCAGGCGAACAGGGAGTTGTAGGCCGCGCTCTGGCTGTCCGTGGCCACCACCAGGGCGATGTGCGCCGTAAGGGCGCGCAGCGAGTCCAACAGGCCATGCGGCACTTGGGCCGCATTTCCAGAGAGCATGAGCGGAATGAGCGTATCGCCCACGGCCCGGCCAAAGCCCAACACCGCGGCGGCCTTGAGCCCGCGGGCGGACAGGGGAAGGGCCAGGTGCAGCAATTCCTGCGCGCGGGTAAGCCCCAAGGCGGCGGCCGTCAGGCGCAGGCCGGGCGCCACCAGACGCAGTTGGCTGTCAATGACGAGGACGATGGTGGGCAGCACCAGCAGCGCGAGCACAAGCAGCGCCGCCAGCCACGAAAAGCCGGAGCCGGAAAACCCGCTGCGGATGAGGGGCACCAGCAAAAAGACCGAGACCAGCCCGTAGACCACAGTCGGCACGCTGGTCATGAGCCGCACCAGGGCCATGAGCGGCCGCGCGGCCTTGGCCGGCCCCAGGCCATGAACGAACAAACACAAGCCGAGGCCCAGCGGATAGGCCAGAAGCATGGCCGCCCCCCCCAGCAGCAGCGAACCCACGGCCATGGGCAGAATGCCGAACTGTCCCTGCATGGGCCGCCAGTGCCAGGAGAGCACCGCTCCCAGTTGGCCCTCGGTGACGAGAGGCAGGCAGAAGTAGGCGAGAAACCCCAGAATGGCCGCCACGCACAGCACGGAAACGCCGGCCGCGCCGAAGAGCAGGGCCGTGACGATGTTCTCGCCACGGCCCGCGTTCTTGCTCGTGAGGTCTTGCCGCGCCTGGCGCATGCGCCGCGCCTAGTGCGTGGGGATGTACCCGTCGGAAGCGGTGATGGCCGCGCCCTCCGGTCCCTGAATGTAGCTTATGAAGCTGGACACGATGCCTTGGGGCGCGCCCTTGGTGTTCATGTAGAGCTTGCGGATGACCGGATACTTGCCGCTCTTGGCGTGCTCCTGGGTTGGGGCCACGCCGTCCAGGGTGGGTGCCTTGATGCTCTTGTCGATGTGGCCGATGGACACGTAGCCGATGCCGTCCGCATCGCCAGCCAGGGCTGACTTCATGGCCCCGTTGCTGGCCACCACGTTGGCGTTGTCGGCGATCTTGCCCTTCTTCAGCATGATCTCCCAGAACACCTCGCGGGTGCCGCTGGCTTCGTCGCGGGTGTACAGATGGATGGCTGCGTCGCGGCCGCCCAGGACCTTCCAGTTGGTGATCTTGCCCGCAAAGATGTCCTGCACCTGCTGGTGGCTCAGGTTGGCCACCGGGTTATGGGGATGCACCACCGCAGCCACGCCGTCGATGGCGAAGGCATAAGACTTCAGCCCGTACTTGGCGGTCTCGGCATCGGTGAGCGCCCGGCCGGTGTTGCCTATGTCCACCAGGCCCTCGCCCACCTTCTGCACGCCCACGCCCGAGCCGCCGCCCGCAACCGTGATGCGGATGGACGGGTTCTTCTGCATGATGCGCTTGGCCGCTTCCTTCATTACCGGAATATGGGCTGTGCCGCCCGCGATGTCGATCTTGCCGGATTTGCCGGTAAAGGCGTCCAGGTCACCCGCCTGGGCAGGGCCGGCCGCCAGCAGCAGAGAAAAGGTCAGCACGGGCAACAGTAATTTACGGACGCTACGCATGGGCATGCTCTCCTTGGCTTGGCATGGGTGGGAAACGACGATGTATTGCATGCAAGACGAAGTCATTTCATCAATACATGATATCGACAATATCTATGACGCTTCCGTTGTTATGCCTCAAAACGTGCGGCATTTCAACAGCCGGGGCCCACAAATGCCAAGGCTTGGCGCAGGGCAGCGCCGCGCCGTGGCCGCAAGCGGCGCAAGGCCTCGGCAATGTTGCGCACAGCCGCCTTCGGCGTCGGGTGCTGCCGCAGATGCCCGGTCCGGACGCTGCCCCATGGCGGGCAGACGGCAAGCGACTCGGAGGTCCCCCAACACCGTTTCTGGACTTCTGCGGGCGCCGCTGCTACGCCCTGCGCATGAAAACAATAACCGGATCATTGGTGCCTGGCGGAAAAGGAATGCTGCGTCCCATTTTTACGTGCAGCTGCAAAAACGTGATGGAAGACTATCCCCTCGCCCCTGTCGTTTCTGTGGAGTGCCCCAAGTGCAAGGCCACGCAGAAGTTTCAAATCGTGGAGTTCGCGCCGAAGATGTGGCGCATCAAGCCTGTCGGCTAGCCCCGCCGCCTCACCGCCTACAGACCGGCATCGCCGGGCGCGGCCCTGGGGCTTCATCCGCCCTCTCCGCGCGGGCACGGACCGGGTTGCAAGACTGAAGAAAGCGGGTCGGGCGCAAGCCTTGCGGCCACCCAATAGCCCCTTGCGGGGGGCTCTTTTGCGTTGCGCCCTGCGGACAGCGCGGGCAACGACAGGAATAGTCATCGAAATGCCGGTGAGCACAGAGTCGTCTTCTGCGGTCAGCATGTGCAAGGAGCTCGCTGAATAATTGCCGCGACACAAACAGGCGCTGCCGCAATCGTGCCCACAAACCACTCCCCGCGCCTGCCGCGCGCAATGTGCCCCAAGTCGGGCCTGCACGCAGGGAAGCTTTCGCGCGCAGGGCCGCGCGCGCCGCGGACGATCCCCGCGAAGCCCCGGCTAGGCCTTTTTGCCGTAGCCGGAAAGCAGGGCCAGGCACTCGTCGCAGACATCCCCGCCGTAGCCGAGGGTCTTGGCCCACATCCGCTCGCCGCTCAGGCACATGTAGCCCTCCACGCCGACGGTCTGCGCCGTGGCCACCTTTTGGCACAAGGACTTGGGCAGGCAAATGCAGCCCTTGCCCGCGCCGGGCTTGGCCTCAAACACGTGCGATTTGCCCCCTGGCGTCTGCACTTTGGGCATTCTCAGCGTATAGATCGTCATGGGTCCTCGCTTGTTTTTCTCTTCGCCCTTCTGCCGGTACAGGTAAAGCAGCGCAACGCAATCCCGCCATGGCCCATGCCGCGTCCATGTTTTGAGCGGGTGCGCGTCCAGCGTCCCATATCCGGGCTTGCAGGGCAATCCCCTTCTGCCGGTACAGGTAAAGCAGCGCAACGCAATCCCGCCATGGCCCATGCCGCGTCCATGTTTTGAGCGGGTGCGCGTCCAGC
>Ga0183099_1001897_pt1 | contig 11382 bp, 12 predicted proteins | sample Biomet1_FD_127788 | JGI IMG/M metagenome (GOLD analysis project Ga0183099, IMG submission 127788) | Microbial communities from bioreactor (seeded with anoxic lake sediment) at LBNL, California, USA - Biofuel metagenome 1 | ecosystem: Engineered > Bioreactor > Anaerobic > Unclassified ... | reverse complement strand
AAGTAGGAGATGAGGTAGTAGTTCAAGTTATTAAAGAACCACGTGGAAGTAAAGGTGCTAGAGTTACTACTCATTATACTATTCCCGGTAAGTACTTGGTATTAATGCCAAATAATGATTATATAGGTGTCTCTAAAAAAATTAAAGATGAAGCTGAAAGAGAAAGATTAACAGGAATATTAAGAGAAATCAAACCCGATAAAGTGGGAGTAATAATTAGAACAGATGCTTTTGGAAAAAATGAAGTATATTTTGAAAGAGAAATGGAATATCTTATTAAAAAATGGGAAGAAATAGAAAGTAAAATGAATAAAGCTCCCATAGGACAAGTGTTATATGATGACAATAATTTGATAACAAGAGTAGTAAGAGATATTTTTAATAATGATGTAGATGAACTTATTATCAATGATGAAAATTCTTATTGGGACATAATAGATTATATTTCTGCTTTTTCAGATAATTCACTAAATTTAAAAGTAAAACTTTATGCTAAAGAAAAACCAATTTTTGAAGAGTATAATATTATGCGAGAGCTGAATCAAGCATTAAATATAACTGTTTGGCTAAAGTGTGGTGGGTACTTAGTTATAGAGAAAACGGAAGCTCTTATAAGTATTGATGTTAATACAGGAAAAAATGTAGGGACATATACCTTGGAAGAAACGGTATTTGAAACGAATATGGAAGCAGCAAAGGAAATAGCTATTCAATTAAGGCTTCGTAATTTGAGTGGAATAATAATAATAGATTTTATTGATATGAAAGTAGAAGAAGATAAAATAAAAGTTCTAGAAGAGCTTGAGAGAGCTTTAGAAAGTGATAGAATAAAAAACAATATAGTTCATTTTACTGATTTAGGGTTAATAGAAATGACAAGAAAAAGGGTAGGAAATCCTCTTTCAAATGATTTTTTAGAAGTTTGCGCAGAATGTGGAGGATTAGGACAGGTTAAATCTAAAGGGACTATTCTTAGCAGTATTTTTAATGAACTTAAAGTAACTACAGAAGAAAAAGATATTTCAACTGTAAATTTGTTTTTGAGTAATGACATGTATAGCTTTATAATGGAGAATTATGTGGACTTTATATATAGCTATATGAAAGAAAAAAATAAAAAAATAAAATTATTTAAGGAAGATACTAGAAAAAATAAAGATTATGAGCTATTATTAGAAGTATAGGTGGTTAATTTGAAAAAAATAGCAGTATATGCAGGAAGTTTTGATCCAGTGACTAATGGACATATGGATATAATAAAAAGATCGGTTAATTTATTTGACAAAGTTATTGTTGCTATTTTAAATAATAGTGCAAAAAAAAATTGGTTTACTTCAGAAGAGAGAAAAGAGCTTATTAAGAAATCGCTTCCAGAGGGAATTGAAGTTGAAATAGCAAGTTTTGACGGGCTATTAGTAAATTTCATGAAAGAAAATGGGGCTTCAATTTTAGTACGAGGACTACGTGCAGTATCAGATTATGAATATGAATTGCAGTTAGCATTAACTAATGATATTTTATCAAAAAATAGTATAGAAACAGTTTTTTTAACAGCATCAAGAGAAAATTTATATTTAAGTGCTTCAATAGTTAAGGATATAGCTATAAATAATGGGAATCTCGAAGATTTTGTTAATAGTAAAATCATAGAGGATATAAAAAATAAAGTAAAAAACTTGAGGTGAAATTATGAAAAGTATATTAATTGCAGATGATTCATTATTTATGCGACAAATGTTAAAAGAGTTACTACCAAGAGATAAGTTTTTTGTTATTGGCGAGGCCTCTACAGGGAAAGAAGCACTAGCAAAATATAGTCAACTAAATCCTGATTTGGTTACTATGGATATTACAATGCCTGATATGGATGGAATAGCAGCAGTAAAAAAAATTATAGAGCTTAATAGTGCAGCAAAAATTATTATGGTTAGTGCTATGGGGCAAAAGCCAATGATTAAAGAAGCTCTTGAAGCAGGTGCAAAGGATTTTATAGTAAAACCTTTTGATAGAGAAAAAATTATTAGTGTTTTAAATAATTTATAGGAGTTGTTATGGCAAAAGAGAAGAGTGTGTTTGTATGTGAAAATTGCGGGGCAAAACAGCCAAAATGGATGGGGAAATGTCCTTCTTGTGGAGCATGGAGTACTCTTGTTGAAGAGGTAGAAGTAAAATTGCCAAAAAATATAAGCAACAAAGAGTTTGAAAAATATTCTTTAGACAGTATATTTATTGAAGAAAATATAAGATACACAAGTAATATGAAAGAATTTGACAGGGTTCTGGGAGGAGGCCTAGTTAAAGGTGAAGTAGTACTTCTCACTGGGAATCCTGGAATAGGGAAATCAACATTACTTCTCCAAGTATCAGAAGAGTACACTAAATACGGAGAGGTTTTTTATATTTCAGGTGAAGAGTCTGTAAATCAAATAAAATATAGAAGTCAAAGATTAGGAGTTAAAAATTCTAATATATTTCTTATTAATGAAACAGATATTGAGATACTTGAGAGTAATATAAAAAAAACAAAACCAGCCTTAGTAGTTATAGATTCAATACAAACAATTTATAGCTCTCTACAAGATTCTATACCTGGAACAGTAACTCAAATTAGGGAGTCTACCTTAAGGATAATTGATTTAGCTAAAAGTTTAGAAATTCCTTTTTTTATAGTAGGCCATATAACAAAAGATGGAAAAGTAGCTGGACCAAAACTTCTCGAACATATGGTAGATTGTGTTTTACAATTTGAAGGGGAAGAAGGGAATTATTATAGAATTCTAAGAAGTCTTAAAAATAGATTTGGATCTACCAATGAAATAGCAGTCTTTAACATGGAAACTGATGGAATGCAAGAAGTTGAAAACCCTTCAGAGTTTTTTCTTAGTGAAAGAGATGAAAAAAATATTGGGAGTCTTGTAGTACCTGTGCTAGAAGGAACTAAAGTTTTTTTACTAGAAGTACAGAGCTTATTGATAAATAGCTCATTTGGTATGCCTAGACGGGTAGTACAAGGTTTTGATAGAAGTAGACTAGAAATTATTACAGCTATAATAGAAAAAAAGTTGGGAATAAATTTAGGTAATCTAGATTTATTTATAAATATACCTGGAGGTATAGCAATTAAAGATACTTCAGCTGATTTGTCAGTAGTAATAAGTATTTTTTCTGTAATTAAAGAAACAGCAATAAGCCAGAAAATTGCAGCAATAGGGGAATTAGGACTTAGAGGAGAAATAAGAAAAGTATCGTTTATAAATAAAAGACTTAAAGAATTAGAAAAACTAGGGTTCACAGGTGTTTATGTTCCTGAATCCAATAGAAAAGAGATTGAAAATGAAAAATATAAGTTGAAACTAATTTATTTGAAAAATTTAGGAGAGCTTATGGAAAGGATGAGGTGACATGGACTATAAAAATAAAGAGTTTTTAGAATTGTTAAAGTCTGTAGCTCCTGGAACTGAAATAAGAAAAGGAATAGATCATATTCTTGATGCAGGAACTGGAGGGCTTATAGTACTAGGATGTAATGAAAAAATACTTAAATTATGTGATGGCGGATTTTGTATAAATACACCATTTAATCCTCAAAGAATCTATGAATTGGCTAAAATGGATGGAGCTATAGTTTTAAATGATAAAATGGATGAGATTATTTATGCAAATGTCCAGTTACAGCCTGATTCTAAGATAGAAACTATAGAAAGTGGAACAAGACATAGAACAGCAGAAAGAGTAGCGAAAGAAACAGGATATAAGGTTATTGCTGTATCTCAAAAAAGAAAAATAGTGACTTTATATAAAGATAATTTTAGATATACCTTAAAACATATTTCGGATATTATACCAGAAGCAAATCAAGCTATAAAAACTCTTGAAAGATTTGGTGAAGTAATTGAAAAAGCATTAATAAATCTTACAATTATGGAGTTTGAAGATTTAGTTACGCTTTTTGAAGTAACAACAATATTACAAAAGTTTACTCTGATGATGAGAGTCGCAGAGGATATAGAGAAGTATATAGTGGAGCTAGGGGTAGAAGGCCGTCTAATTCAGACACAATTCGATGAAATTACAGGAGATTTAAAAAAAGAAGTAGATGCTCTTATAAGGGATTACTATAACGATGACAAGGGACAAGTAGATATTCAAGTTATATTTGGAAAACTAAGAGAATACGAAGAAGAAGAGATTGAAATAGAAGAAATGGCTTTTATTTTGGGATATAAAAAGAGATATGAAACTTTAGATCAGAAAGTAGTTCCTAAAGGTTATAGGTTACTTAGTAGAATAAAAAGATTAGCTGCAAAAGATATTGAAACTCTTGTTTCTAACTTTGATGGTCTCACAGCAATTGTAGATGCAAGAGAAGATGAATTGGCAGAAATAGATAGTATTAGTAAGATAAAAGCACGTAGCATAAAAAATGAAATTAAAAGGCTTATGATAACAATTGAGCTAGAAAAAAACTAGAGAATATAAAATTATTTTAAAAAAAATTATAAGAACTATTGAAAAAAGTTCATAAAAAGGGTAAAATTGAGGTAGGCAAAATAATAAGGGGGATAAAATGAAGTTAAAGAGAAAAATGAGTTTATTTTTTATTTTTGCATTAATTGTTCCAGTAACAATTATGTTAATGATTTTACTTAATCAAAATGTTTCAAATATTCGTGAGGTAAATAAAAATGAGGTAGAAAAAACCGTTGGATTAGTAAATAAAATTACTAAACAAGAGTTAGAAAAAGGTTTTATCTCTCTAGATTACTTGAAAAATGTTTTTTTAAACGAAGAAGGAAGTTATAATATAAATAACGCTTTGTATAACATAAGACGTAATTCCGCTAATTTTATGAGAGTATATATTCTTAATGAAGAAAGTGGTCAAGTAGAAGCATATCCTAAAGATGGTAAAGTAAATAGAGATTCGTTTGCATCAGAATGGTATAAAAAAGCAAGATCTCAAAGTAAGTTAATTTATGCAAATACTGGAAATGAAAAAGGATATGTAGTCACAGTTTCAAAAAGTTTGGTAAGAAATGGTAAGGTAATAGGTGTAGTTGCAGTAGATATAGATTTAGAGCTTGTATTTGCTGAACTTCAAAATAGAAAATCAAAAGCATTATCTGATTATGTAATTTTAGACAATGAAGGTGGAGTGATATTCCCAAGAAAAACTAATTTAAGTGCTGAATTTATTAGTGAATTAGTTAATAATGATTCTGTTGTAGGAAGAACTGAAATATTTAAAAATAATAATAAAGAGATAGTATCTTATTATAAAGAAAAGGTAGACGGAACTAAATGGGTACTTGCAGGTACATCATCTTTGTCAGCTTTGAAAGTTACTTATAACGCTTCAAGAAATGTATTATATGTTTCTTTAGCAATAATAGGATTCTTATCAATTTTTAGTGTTTTTGTTTTTGATAATATAATGATTAATCCATTAGTTCAAGTTAAGGAAAAATTTAGACAAGCATCAACAGGAAATTTTGGGACAAGAATATTTGTTGATAGTAATGATGAAATTGGAGATTTAGCTTTAGAGTTTAATACATTAATGAAAAAAATTAATAAGAAATTTAGAACAATAGAAGAAGGGATTTCACAAGGATTAACAAAAAGTCAAATAGTAGCAGATGTTGAATTGGAAGAAGCAATGGAATCATTAGATGATGGAATTCAATTTGAAACAATGTCTCCTAAGTATGACTTTAATTCTAACAATGCATATAAGAAAAGAGATACTTCTTATAGAGGAAGTAATGCTACTAGAATGGATAAAACTTATGAAAATATATCAGATTTAGAAGAAGAAGCTTTTGATAACCCAATTGTAGAGGAAGATGAGAACTTCAAAAAACATCAAAGAGACCTTATTCATAGAACATTTGATGAATGGAGAACAGAATATTTTAAAACTTTAGAGGAAAAGAAAAAAACAAATGTAGATTTGTTTGATGATGAACCTGAAGAATTAGTATAAAAAAATAACCGAATTTTCGGTTATTTTTTTTGGTTTTTATAACTGAGATAGTAGTAAAAAATAATAAAATAGAAATTTTTGATAAATGTAAAAAAATTAAAAAAATGATTTCATAGTAGAAACTATTTTCTACAGGAATAATAAAACCCTTGATTATTTATGAAACTAATAGTATAATGTTTTTATTAATGGTATAAGGGGCGTGAAAATATGGATTTACATTATTTAAGAATTTTTTATGAAGTAGCAACTGAAAGAAGTTTTACCAAAGCTGCTAATAAGCTTTTTATTAATCAATCGGCAGTATCTATTCAAGTTAAAAAATTTGAAGATATGCTAAATACTAAACTTTTTGATAGAACTTCTAAAAAAATAAAATTAACTTATTCGGGAGAAGTTTTATTTAAAGTAGCAGAAGAAATCTTTCAAAAGGTTAAAAGAGCAGAAAAAGAAATTGAAAAAATAGTTTTATTTGATAAAGCAAAAATAACTATTGGAGCAACTCATATGATTGGGGAACATCTGCTTCCTAGAATAATGAAAGATTTTACAAAAGCCCATCCAGAAGTTGAATTTGACTTAGTAATAAAAGAAAGAGAAAGTCTTTTAAAAGAGTTAAAAGAAGGAAAAGTAGATATGGTTCTAATGGGAACTTACTATATAAAAGATACGGAGCTTGAAGTAATAGATATTGCAATATATCCTTTTGTTATTGTTGGAAGAGAAAAAATAGAGGATATACAAAAATTAACAGAGCAAAAACTGATAATGAGAGATGACAGTCCACTTACATTAAAAAATATAGCTATGTTTGAGAAAAAAAATGAATTTACATTAGACAATAGAATACTTGTTTCTGGAAGTATAGAAACAATGAAAAATTTGGTTAAAGAGGGACTCGGATATACAGTACTTCCTTATTATTGTGTAAGTAAAGAAGTAGAAAGTAATGAGTTTTTTGTGTTAGAAGATTTTGCTGAGAATAAAGATGGTTATCAAATTGTTGTAACAAAAGATAGAGCTGATAATGCAGAAAGCAAAAAATTTGTTGAATTTGTAAAAAATAATTTTAAAATATAAAAATCACGGGAAATCCGTGATTTTTATATTTAGTATAGAAATAAGTCTTAAAAATAATATCTAGCACCAATTCCATATTCTGTTTCCACAAAATCATTAATACTTGTTAGATAGATAGTAGGAGCAATTTCACCAAAAATTTCTAAACTATCTGATAGAGCGTTTGCAAAATAAGAAATTCCAAAAACACCTCTAATTCCAACATATTTATCCTCTTCGTCAGAAAGTTTTAAACCAATTCCAACATATACAGGAACAGTTTCATTGGCATCGTAAAAAAATAATTTATCAAATGATACACCTATTTTACTATTGCCACTCTCATTTAGAGATAAAGTAAGTTGATATCCACGACCTTCACCATCATATGCCAAAGCATTGAAACCATTAGTGCTTCCAATAACAAATCCAGCTGCATAATTAAATCTTCCATTAGAGTCTACAGCAAAGATTGTAGTGCTAAAACTTAAAACTGAAAAAAGAATTAAAAGTAACTTCTTCATTAAATTTTCTCCTTTGTAATTTTTATGTTATTTAAAATTTCATTTCCTTTAATTTTGTCTAAAGTGTATAAAATCAATAAATTTATAGCTAATCCAAGAAAAGTGCTAATAACCCTCCTGCCCTCAGAAAAATCTAGATAAGAAGCTATAAAATAGAAACTTATCATAAAAATAATGGGACTTATATAAACTAAAAAGCCAAGTTTTAAAAGTTGTTTATCTTCAATAAAAAATTCAATCATGTCACCTTCATTTAAATCGTTTTTATTATATGAAAAAGTTTGAATAGCATGAGTTTTTTTATCACAACTATTACAATGAGAACAAGAAACATCTTTAAAAATTTCAATAGTTACAGAATCTTTGTCAATTTTTTTTACGATTCCACGATTTTTCATAAAAATTTCTCCAAGTTTTGAATTTTATTTTAACTTTTTAATATTATAGCACATAAAATATGAGATGTAAATTAAACTACCTTGAAAAAAGGGGGGCAATATGATAAAATCTAGATAAAGGTTTTTACTAAGGGGTGTTTATGAAAAAAGTTTTTTTAAAATATATAGAAAGTTTAATATTTCTTTCAATATTTTCTGTTTTGATTATGTTAAAGTTAAATAATGAAAATTCATATTTGTTAGATTTTAGTATGGGGAAATTCTTTTATTTGTTTTTACTTTATTTTTTATTAAGAACTTTTATAGCGCTAGAACAAAATAAAATGTTGAAAGAAATACTAAGAACAAGACTGAATGCATTTGTTATATTGGCATTATTAGTAGAGAACTTGATTATTATTTTAAACATGAAAGAGTATACATATAATGAATTCTTTTTATTGGGTATAGAAAAATTTAAATCTGGAGGTCTTTTTGTAAGCCTCTTTGGGAAATTGTATACAATTATTCCTAAAACAGGGATGATTACAATATTAAGTGTTTCTATAGCATTTTTATTCCTATATGTTTTTGGAAAGGTAATAGGGTTCATTAATAGAGAAATAGAAAAGAAAAAAAGTGGAGAATATGCGTTAGGAAAAGAAAGAAGAAGAGAAGAAAAAGCGAGATTAAAAAGAGCAAAAAAAGAAGAAAAAATAATTAGAAAAAGAGATAAAGATTTAGATGATATAATAGATAGAAATACCCCAAATAAAGAAGAAGACTTTATGGTAGATATAAAAAAAGAATTTCATACAATGCTTCAAGGAAAATCAAGAACAGAAGAATTGAGTGTTGAAGATGAACGAAGGAAAAGGGTTCAAGAAGATATTAGGGAGAGACATGAAAAAAATAGAGAGAGTAAGGAAGAAAAAACAGAAATAATTTTTTTAAAAGAAGAAAATTTAATTGATGGAAAGTTATTTTCTGATAAAAAGGATGAAAATATTTCTTTAAAGAATTATGAACAAAAAAACTTATTCTCATACCCAAGTGAACATATAGAGTTAGCAAAAAATCTAGGAATTTCAATAGAAAAACTAGCAAAAGCAATAGAATTAATTCATAAAGCAGGTGTTAAAGGCTCAGGAATTTTAGAAAGAGAGCTTAATTTGAGTAATGACGAAGCTGAAAGAGTTTATATAAAAGTAAAGAAAATGAGGGAGTATAAATGATATTAGCGTCAAAAAGTCCTAGAAGAAAAGAGATACTTGAGGATTTTGGATTTGAGATAGAAATAATAGCGGAAGATGTGGTAGAAGAAAGTAGTCAAACAGATTCATTGTTATGGGCACAAGATATAGCGTTAAAAAAAGGAAGAGTTGTTGCGGAAAAAAATAAAGAAAGATGGGTTATTTCTGCAGATACAGTTGTAGTTTTTAATGATGAATTCCTAGGAAAACCTAAGGATAAAGATGAAGCAAAAAAAATACTTGAAAAACTTTCAGGAAATACTCACGAAGTAGTAACAGCAGTTGCTATGATGAATCTGTCTCAAAATATAGAGTTTGCCTTTGCAGATGTTACAGAAGTAAAATTTAAAAAGCTTGATTCTAAAGAGATAGAATGGTATGTTGAAAGTGGAGAGCCTATGGATAAGGCAGGTAGTTATGGTATACAAGGGAAGGGCTCTATATTTATAGAAAAGATAGAAGGAGATTTTTTTAATGTAATGGGATTTCCTATATCTAAATTTTATGATAAACTAAAGGAGCTTGGTTACAGTATAGAGGATTTATATAAAATATAAAGAAAGGTCTTAGAGGTGAAAGATGAGATTTAAAGTAGGTAGCTTATTAAAAATGTTTTCGGAAGATATAGGAATAGATTTAGGAACAGCGAATACTCTTGTTGTTGTTAAAAATAAAGGAATAGTATTAAATGAACCATCAGTTGTGGCGGTCAATACAAAAACTAATAAAATAGTTGAAGTAGGGAATAAAGCAAAATTAATGATAGGAAAAACTCCAGATTCAATACAAGCAATAAGACCACTTAAAAATGGTGTTATAGCAGACTATGAGATGACAGAAAAAATGCTTAGAGAATTTTATAAAATTGTTCTTAAAAGAAATGTGTTAACTAATCCAAAAGTAGTTATATGTGTTCCTGCAGGAGTTACACAAGTAGAAAAAAGAGCAGTTGTAGATGCTACTAAAGAAGCTGGAGCAAGAGAAGCATACTTAATAGAAGAGCCAATGGCAGCAGCTATAGGAGCAGGACTAGATATATTCCAACCAGAAGGTAATATGATTGTAGACATAGGTGGAGGAACTACAGAGATAGCAGTAATATCGCTAGGTGGAATAGTGAAAACATCTTCATTAAGAGTTGCTGGAGACAAGCTGGATGAGGCTATAGTTCAATATGTTAGACAAAAACATAATCTTTTAATTGGAGAAAAAACAGCAGAAGAAATAAAAAATAAAATTGCAATGGCCACTGATGAAAGTGAAGAATTAACAGGAGAAGTAAGAGGTAGAAATATACTAAATGGACTTCCTAGAAATATAAGCCTTAAATCAAGTGAGATTAAGGATGCTATTACTGAATTTATTGAAGCGATAGTTGAAGAAATTAAAGTAACGCTTGAAAAAACACCTCCTGAACTTGCCGCAGATATATATCAAAAAGGTATAATTTTGGCTGGTGGTGGAGCATTAATAAGAGATTTGGATAAAAGAATATCTGAAAGTTTACAAATACCTGTATTAGTTGCAGAAGAACCTCTAAATTGTGTGGTAAGAGGAATAGAAACTGTTCTTAAAGATTTTGATAAATATAAAGAGGTTATAGTATCACCGTCAGACTATTAATACCCTTGTTTTTACAAGGGTTTTCTCTATAATAAGGCTCAAAATTTTGATTAGTGAGAGGTGAAAATGAAAAGACAAAATTTTATTTTTAATTTTTTAGGAAAACAAGTAAAAATATTAACATTGTTTGCAACTTTTTGTTTTAATACTTATTCTTTGCAACTTTTGAGTAGTAATGGTGAAAATTACTTTTATTATGATAATAATAAAAGTATAGTGGAAAAAGTAAATTTAGATTTGGAAAAAAATTCTATTGAAATTGATTATATGAAATTTGGATTTTTTGTAGATGGAAAGCAATATGAAGTAGGAGAAAGAGAGTACAAGCTTGAAAAACTGGAAGATAGTAATATTCTAGAGTTGACTGGAGAGTTTGACGGAGTAACATATGTAATAGATATGTTTTCTCAGTACTTCAAAAATCGAATATAATTTTTAATGTTAAACTAGGAAATGTAGATAATAAGAAAGATATTCAATTTTATACATATATAAAGCCCAAAAAGTATAGGGAAACTTGTTAAAAAACGATAAAAATTATAAATAATAATAAATTTAAA
>Ga0183099_1001895_pt1 | contig 11388 bp, 7 predicted proteins | sample Biomet1_FD_127788 | JGI IMG/M metagenome (GOLD analysis project Ga0183099, IMG submission 127788) | Microbial communities from bioreactor (seeded with anoxic lake sediment) at LBNL, California, USA - Biofuel metagenome 1 | ecosystem: Engineered > Bioreactor > Anaerobic > Unclassified ... | reverse complement strand
CTGGCCGCGCTGGCATCGATTATGTTCCTGTATTTCAGCTTCCGTTTATGGCTGATATCGATGAAGCCGTCACTGGTGAGCGTCGTGAAGGTCTCTTTACCGGCGTAAATTCACTGCTTTCCAAAGTGGCAACAGCAGTCGAAGCAGCACTCTTGGGGGCAGGGCTTCAAGCCTTTGGCTTTATCAAAGGGGTATCGGTTCAGACAGATTCAGCTATCATGGGAATTGAAATATTAGCGATAGGCGCTCCGTTTGTTTTACTCGGGATCACCTGGCTTGCTTGTAATCGACTAAATCTTACGAAAGAGACACATAAGACCGTTGTCGATGAAGTACATCGCTTAAAAGCTGGTGGCTCGATGGATGACGCAACCGATGATGTCAAAAAAATCTTTAAAGAACTTACTGGTTATGCATATCAGGATTGCTGGGGTAAGGAAAAACGTCTGGCTAAAGCCAAAGAAATCCCGATGCAGCCAGCGCACTGAGTAAGTACGTGGTGGTAAGAAGACCTTTAGCTACAAATGTTTATGAAATAATCAAAAAATGAATCCCTGCGTTTGAGGGCGTTTCCTCAACATCATTGAAGATACAATGAGGGAGAAAATGCCCCTTTCCAGGAGAAAACCCAAGTTTTATCGAGCGTTGAACGCGATAAAAATATAATAAAAGGGGATAAGGTTTATGAAAAAAAGAAAATTGGCAATGAGTTTGGCATTCTTGGCAGCATTTGGTATCGAAAGCGCAGCTTTTGCAGCGGATAACCCGTTTGCAACAGTTCCGCAGCAGCATTGGTCTTATGAAGCGCTCAGTGAGCTGGTACATAATGGCCTCATTGATGGATATGCGGAAGGCGATTTCAAGAAAGACCGTTTGATCAGTCGTTACGAGATGGCAATGCTCACGGCGAAAGCGATGTCAAATATAGATAAAGCAGATGCAGCAGATAAGAGCCAGATCGTTAAGCTGGAAGGCGAATTCAAAGATGAACTGACGGATATGCATGTGCGCATTCCAGGCATGCCTGCACCACAGCAAGCCGTTGCGGCAGCTCCTGCTGTGAAAAAAGCGGATGCTATTCAATGGACTGGCAATATTCGCATCCGTTACGATCACAAAAGTGATCATAGCGATAAAAAAGGCGATTATACGGGAACAGGTGTCAAAGATACTTCTTATTATTATGAACTGACCGGAAAAGCGCAATTTGGCGATGGCTGGGGCGGTTTGATGCGTTTTCTTGGGGCAAGAGACCGTGATGGACAGGACCGTGGCGGTCAGGAAAACACCAATGGTCAGTTCGACATGTCTCGTCTCTATGTATATGGTCCGGTTGGTCCTGGCATCTTGCAGGTTGGTCGTGATAAAGGCAATGGGATTAACGGCATGGTAATGAATGAATATTATACAGGGCTAAAATACAGTTTTGGGAACAAGGTAAAGGCTAATTTTGTTTATGGTCGTCCGGATTCAGCTTCTTCTACCCGTAATACTTGTACAAAAGATACGACATGGGTCGATGATCGTGGTATAAATATATCTAATATCAACCCGCAAGATGTAGGAATCGATTTTCTGCAATTAGATTTAACGTATCCTTTAAGTGATAAAACAAATATTTATGCTGGTTTTTGGCATACCATGGGAAAAGGGCAAACATGTTATTTAGACACGGTTACTAAAGTAAAAGGCGAGTATGAAGATACCAATATTGGTGAAATTGCTTTCGATCATCAAATTGCCCCAAATCTTGTATTTGGAGCCGATTATGATAAATCAAGCCGTGATACACAAAACAAAGCTTACAATATGAGTCTTACCTATAGAAATGCGGATAAAAACATTCCACATTCTTGGTCCACCGAATTTGATTATGTACATTTGGAAAAAAATGCATATATTAAATCGACATTTGATATAAAAGATAATGATTATGGTAGAAGAGGATGGCAAATTATTACAAAGTATGTTCCGACCAAAAATGTCCTATGGACGACTCGTTGGTTAGAAAGCAATTATTTAACAGGTGCATCAAATAGTCAGGTCAAAGAAAGCTGGCTCAGAACCCAGATTGAATACTTCTTCTGATCAAACATAAACGATAAAATTTGAGGAGGTGTCGACACTGATGAAAAAGATTGTCAGCTTGTTGGCTGCAACGCTTTGCTTTGCATGTATGGGCAATGTAGCCTTTATGCAGGCTTTGCCGCAAAGCCCCACACATCTTAAAGTTCCGGCATTGGCAGTAGATGAAGATAGTGTTACTTTGGTCTGGGAAAAACCAGCAGATTACAGTAAGATTGCCGGCTATCATGTTTATATGGACGGAAAGTTGCTAGGGGATTCCAATAGCGATGGACCATCGGCCGCAAAAAGCAATATAGCAGATTTTTATCAGAAAAATCCGAAGGCTCAAGTCATTACGAAGCATATGTATACGGCTAAAGATCTGAAGCCTTCAACAAAGTATAATTTTACGGTACGTGCAGTCGATGATAAGGGCAAGGAATCAGTTGATAGCAATAGCGTAAACCAGTCGACTACAGCAGTTCCTAAAATATATGACATCAAGGCCTATGGAGCTATCGGAGATGGAAGTACCTTAAATACAAAAGCGATACAAGCGGCAATCGATGCTTGTACTCCGGGTGGCAAAGTCCTTATCCCGGCTGGTGTATTTAAAACAGGGGCCCTATGGCTAAAGAGCAATATGACCTTAGAAGTTGCCAAGGATGGAGTTTTACTCGGTTCGGAAAATGCCGCAGATTATCCATATCATTTTAAGCTGTACCCCTATTCAAGCGATGAACGTTTTTATGGGTTGATCAATGCGATGCCAAAAGATAATGAACCTTCATTAGAAAAAATTCGCATCGTTGGCGAAGGTGTTATCGATGGAAATGGCTGGCAAAAAAATGCCGAGGGAACAGCCTATCTTTATGCACATAATACGGTGGATAAAGATGGTGCAATGGATGCTAATCATGTCTTAAATATCGGGATTGCTGCAAAAAATCAAGTGGAGAGCTTGATGAAATCAGGTCAATCCTTTAAATCTTCTTATCCGCGCAGAGCCAACCTCATAACGATGCGCAATGTAAAAGAAGTGTATTATGGTACGATCAGTGTTATAAATCCGGCGAATCACACGTTGGTCAATATACGCTGCGATGATGTAACGGTAAACGATGTTAAATTCCATACTTATGACTGTAACAATGGGGATGGGATTGAGTTCACGCATGGCAATGGCTTGACGGTCATCAATAGTTATTTTGATACGGGCGATGACTGCATCAATTTTGCTGCCGGTCTTGGAGAATTGGGCAAAAAAGATCCTTCGACAAAAAATATATGGATCTTCAATAATTCCTTCAATCACGGGCATGGTGCCGTGGTGACAGGAAGCCATACGGCCGCTTGGATCGAAAATATCTTAGCAGAGGATAATGTCATCGAAAATACCGATATAGGTTTTCGGGCCAAGACGGCTCCGCAAATTGGCGGCGGTGCCAGAAACATCCTATTTAGAGACAATGCAATGAAGAATATCCGCCAACAAGCATTTATTTTTACGTCCGGTTACTCGGACCCTAATGCGGTAGTGGAATATCCGAAATCAAAGACACCTGGTCAATTTAAGGATATTACCATCAAAAATTGCACGATTGACGGAGCTGGTGGGGCCGCGATAGAAATACAGGGCTTGCCGGATGCATTCCATGAAAATCTATGTTTTGAAAATCTGTATTTTCATAATGTAAAGCCGATGAAAATCAATTATTTGAAAAATGGAAGCTTTACCAATATCGTCTTTGAAGAAGACAATGCAAAAAAGAGTAAATCAACGAAATGAAGATAAATCAGCTGTAAAAATTTTTTAGGGAAATATAAAGAAACCTAAGAGAAAAAGCGGTTTTATCGGAGAAAATGGCTTCGCTAAATAGGCGAAGCCATTTTTCAGTTGAAGACAATTTAAAACTATGCTACCATATTTGATATTTATTTCCTATATTGCGTAAAATCATTTGAATAAATTGTCGTTTTTGTATATCATATAAGATAGTAGTTTTTTAGCATGGATATAAAGTAAAGCAGCTGATGACAAACGGACAATAGAAATGGATGCATTATATGAGACAACATAAAGATGATTCAAGTAAATTTTTGGCGAACAATCGGACTTTGTTTGATATTTTAAAGCAAACTTGCGATCAATATTTGTTTGCTTGCGATCCGCAGAGCAAGCAGTATATGCTCTCGCCTAATATGCTGGCCGAATTTGGTTTACCACACGCGGAGCTCAAAGACATGGACAGGTATTGGAGCGTATTGATACACCCTGACGATCTTAAAGCTTATCAAACCGATTTAGGCCGTATATACTCAGGAGAGAGTGAGGAACATGATCTCGAATATCGTGTCAAAAATCGTCGCGGTGATTATGTTTGGGTACGCTGCCATGGAAAATCCATTCGGGATCAAGCTGGCAAAGCAATATTTTTTGCTGGTGTGATTTCTAAGTTGGCGCAAAAAAGCAAAGTCGATGCCTTGACGGGACTTTTAAATAAATATTCTTTTGAACAGGCGGTCAAAGGTTGTCTGGAAAAATATCGCAGCGATGGAACGACGGGAGCCTTGATGATTTTTGGTCTGGACAACTTTAAAATCGTCAATGAAACCTACAATCGTTTTTTTGGTGATGCAGTATTGCAAAAGATTGCCCAGCGTTTGGAGAATGTTTTGCCCGTTGAGCTTACGCTCTATAAGCTCGATGGGGATGAGTTCGGTATTGTTTACCCGGGGGCAACAGAAGATGATGTCGAGTCTTTGTTCCATGCGATACAGCGCACAGCAATGGCACCGCAGGAAATCAATCAGAAAATGTATTTTTGCACCTTGTCGGCGGGAACCGTTTTTTATCCTCAAGGAGGCAAAGATTATCTCGTTCTTCATAAACACGCTGAAGCTGCTTTAGATATAGCGAAAAAACAGGGGAAAAACAAAAATTATCTCTTTTCTAAAGCGGTTTACAATCGCTGGGTCCGCTCGATTGCTATGCGAGATGATTTACAAAAAAGCGTAGAACATGGCTGTGAAGGTTTTGAACTGTTTTTTCAGCCGCAGGTGTTGGCGTCTTCAAGGAGCCTATGCGGAGCAGAAGCTTTGCTGCGTTGGCGAAATCCTAAAGGGAAAATGGTCGCGCCGATGGAGTTCATCCGACTGCTAGAAGAAACAAAGCTCATTATACCTGTTGGCAAATGGTTGTTTGAAAAAGCTGTTGTCATCGGTAAGAAATGGCAGACGATGGTGCCGGATTTTCATATCAGCATCAATGTTTCGTATGAGCAGCTCAAGGATAATACCTTTAGAGATTTTGTGCCACAATGCCTGAAACGGCACCAGATGAAGCCCGAGACGATTACCTTGGAGCTCACTGAAAGCTGCATTGTTGCTGATTGGGATTTCGTAAACAAGACGTTTGATTTTTTTCGAGCGCAGGGACTTAAAATTGCGATGGACGATTTTGGCACGGGCTATTCTTCGTTGAGTTATCTAAAAAATTTGTCAACCGATATCGTCAAGATTGACCGTGAGTTTGTTCGCAAGATATTGTTGAATGATTTTGATAAAAAAGTTGTAAAATATACTGTTCAGTTATGCCAAAGTGTCGGGATGAAAGTTTGCATCGAAGGCGTTGAAACCAAGGAAGAATACCGTTTACTGACAGGGGAGTGCCAGGCGGATATGATTCAAGGTTATTTGTTCGGACATCCGGAATCAGAAGATGCATTTGTGCAAAAATTTATTTTAGACAAAGAAAATTTACAAGTAGAGGTTTAGAAATATGACAAGAGAAAATGAAGCCGGAATCAGCCTGTTAGGGCAAAAAAATGTAAAATATGGGTATGACTATGTGCCAGAAATCTTGGAGACATTTGAAAACAAACATCCTGATCGCGATTATTGGGTTAAATTCAATTGTCCAGAATTCACTAGTCTGTGTCCGATTACTGGGCAGCCTGACTTTGCAACGCTATATATTTCGTATGTACCGGATATCAAGATGGTCGAAAGCAAGTCGCTTAAATTGTATTTGGTGAGTTTCCGCAATCATGGTGCATTTCATGAAGATGTCGTCAATATCATCATGAAAGATTTGGTGAAATTAATGGAGCCGCGTTACCTTGAGGTTTGGGGAAAATTCTTGCCTAGGGGTGGAATTTCCATCGATCCATACACGAATTACGGTCAAAAAGGGACAAAATACGAAGAGCTGGCTTGGGAAAGATTTAAACAGCATGATCTTTCTGGTATGGATAAAGTCGACAATCGCTGATTGCAAAGCGGCAGGATCGTAACAGGATTCTGCCGCTTTTATTTTGAAAATAACAGATAGAGGAGGGATTGGCTTGTTGCAGGTTTATACAGGAGATGGCAAAGGGAAAACGACAGCGGCTATCGGGCTGGCAATTCGCGCTTTAGGGGCAGGGAAAAGAGTCTATATCATGCAGTTTATGAAGACGTTGGCCTATAGTGAGCAGAAAATCCTGGCTGGGTTTTCTGATATTTGCTTAAAAACAACGGGCAAACCGTTTTTTATAGCAGAAGAAGGGATGCTGACCGAATCAGAACTTGCTAGCTGGGGCGATGAGGTAGAGGTGTTCCCTAAAGGTAACCCACCTAAAGAATATGTACGTATTTTACAAGATGGTTTGTTAAGAGTCCAAGAGGATTTTGAAAAAGGTGCCTATGATGTCTTGATTCTCGATGAAATCAATGTCGCGCTGTTCTTTGGGCTGCTTGAAAAAGATTTGGTAGAGAGCCTTTTGCAGAAGTCCGGTGGTGCCGAAGTCATTTGTACGGGGAGAAATGCACCGGACTGGCTTTTGGAAAAGGCCGACTTGGTGACGGAAATGAAAGAAATCAAACATTACTATACAAGAGGCATCGAGGCTCGCAAAGGAATTGAAAACTGATGGGAAATTAAGAAGCGGCATATCGCGCCAAGTTGCGTGATATGCCGCTTTTTGTATTTTAGTTGGCTAAGGCTTCTAGAAAAGCCTGTCCATAACGATCGAGTTTGTGTTCACCGACACCTTTGACATCGCGGAATTCCTCAAGGTTATGAGGCAGCCGGCTGCATATGTCTTGTAATGTAGCATCGGAGAAAACCATATAAGGAGGTATTTTCTCTTTGGAGGCAATATCTTTGCGAAGATTGCGCAGCTTTTGAAATAGTGCAGAATCAGTGGAGATTTGGCGTTCTTTAGGAATTTGCTGACAAACAGATTCCTTACCACGTAAGACATTATAAGCGGAAGGCGTCAACTTCAATACGGGGTATTCACTTTCCGTTAGGGTAAGGTATTCTGTAGCGGCTAAGCGCTGAATGAGCAGTTTGATATCATTGATGCTTTTGTTTCTAAATAATCCATAGGTGGAAAGCTCTTCAAAATGGAATTTTAGCAGGTTTTTATTTTTCGAGCCGCGTAAAACTTCTGCTACCATAGTTAACCCAAAACGCTCTTGCATGCGATAGATGCAGGAAAAAACTTTTTGCGCGTCAATGGTGATATCGACGAGTTCGGATTCTTCGCGGCAGTTACTGCAATTATCACAGTTCGATGCAGCATTCAAATCGCCAAAATAGTTGATGATGAATTGACGCAGGCAGTTTGGGGTATGGCAATAATCAACCATTTTTTGCAAACGGCCGAACTCATGAGCTTTGCGGGAGTCATTTTCAGTCGATACATCAATCAAAAACTTTTGTGTCATGGTATCTTGAGGCCCGAACAGTAAGATACATTCTCCGGGCTCGCCATCACGTCCGGCACGTCCGGCTTCTTGGTAATACGATTCGATGTTTTTGGGCATGTTATAGTGGATGACATAGCGAACGTTGGATTTATCTATCCCCATGCCGAATGCATTCGTTGCGACCATGACCTGGATGTTATCGTAGAGGAATTCATCTTGCATGTGGCTGCGTTCTTTTTCTGGCAAGCCGGCATGATAACGCCCTACAGCAATGCTTTTTTTGAGCAGAAGCTCATAGATGGAATCAACTTCTTTGCGTGTGGCGGCGTAGATGATACCGGCTTGATCTGGGCGGCTTTGCAGATATTTTGCAATATATTTCATTTTGTCTTCACCGCGAAGCACTGAAAAATAGAGATTTGGGCGATCAAAGCCGCTGATGTGTATAGTCGGATTTCTCAAGGCGAGAAGTTCAGCGATATCGTCTTTGACGTCTGGCGTCGCGGTAGCTGTAAAAGCGCTAAGCAGAGGGCGCTTTGGCAGAGCCGCGATGAATGGGGCGATTTGACGATAGCTTGGGCGGAAATCATGGCCCCACTGCGATAGGCAGTGGGCTTCGTCGACTGCGACAAAAGAAATTTCTATGCGGCTTAGCAGTGCCTGGAAATATTCGGTGTGCAATCGTTCTGGAGCGATATAGACTATTTTGTAACGATTGGAGCTGATGCCGTTCAAACGGGCCGTTGTTTCAGAGGCAGTCAATGAGCTGTTGATGTAAGTTGCCTGTATTCCTTGATCGACAAGGGCATCTACTTGGTCTTTCATCAAAGAGATCAAGGGAGAGACTACTAAAGTGATTCCTGGAAAAAGAAGTGCTGGAATCTGGAAGCAAAGTGATTTTCCGGCACCTGTTGGCATAATTGCCAAAGTATCATGCCCGGATAGCAGACTCTGGATGATTTTTTCCTGTCCGGGACGAAAGGCGTCATAGCCGTAATATTTTTTTAGTAATTCTAATGCTTGTTTGATCATGTAAAGTTCCTTCCTCGCGCTTAAAAGCCATTCTTTTTAAGTTCTGCAATAAATCAAAAGAACCCTTCTTGTAAAAAAAATTAATGGCGCGGCCCTTGTATTATGCATTTATTGTATAATAGATTTATTAGGGGCAAATGTAGGTTTATTATCACGAAAATCGCATCATTTTACCCTGTTTTATGACAAAAATGAAGGATTGGCAAAGAAGTTTCAAAGAAACATCATCTATTATAAATATAATAGGTGACAAGTATAACCTTGAAAGGGTGTAACGATATATGATGAAAAAAGCCTATGCAAAAAGAGCTTTGATTTTAGCTATCAGCTGTTCTTTATGGAATGTATCGCTGGGATCTTGCGCAGCCTTATCGATTGATGAGGCGGTCGATATGGCAACGCAGCGAAATCCAGAAATAAAGATTGCAATAAAAGGAGAGGAAAAAGCATTGGCGGATCTCAATGCGGCAAAAGGAGAAAATGGAGTCAGTGTTGCAGCGACTTCGGCACTTAATATAACGGATGGTGCTAAGCAAAGTTTTTCAAAAGATAATTCAAATGGAATTTCATTAACTTTGCCATTGTATTCGGGCGGTGAAAATGAGCTGGCAATTGAAAATAAAAAATTGGAGTTGTTATCAAGTCAGTTAAACAGCTCAAGGACAATTCAGAATATAAAATTGAATGTTATTAAGGCTTATTATGATGTTTTAGAGAATCAGAAAGAAGTTCAAGTAGATCAGGAATCTGTCAATAATTATGAAGCGCATTTGTCAAATGTTCAACAGCTTTATACAGCTGGAAGTAAAGCAAGGGTTGAAGTTCTGCGTTCAGAAGTAGAGCTATCCGATGCTAGACAGACTCTGATTAAGGCACAAAATTCATATGATATAGCAGTCAGTACTTTGAAAAATATTATTAAGCTGAATCATGATGAACCATTGATACTTACAGATGATTTTGTTTATATGGCATTTGATAAAGATTTGGATTATTGTCTTGATTACTCTAAAATTAATCGTAAGGATTTGCAACAGGCACAAATTACGGTTGATGAATCAGAAAAAAAAGTGAAAATTGCAGAAGCCGGTTTTTTACCGTCTGTAAATTTGACGGGTGGATTGGATTGGGATAATCAACCTCTTCCCAATCAAAACCACTACACATATAGCGCTGGCGTAAAAGCTACTTGGGACTTATTTGATAGTAATGTAACGCAATCAAATATCAAATCTGCTCAGGCGACGTTAGATGAAGCGAAGCTTACTCTAGTAGAAGACCAAGATAATGTTGATTTGGCGGTTAGACAAGCGTATTTAAATATGAAAGAGGCTGAGAAACGCTTTATCTCTACGCATGATGCAGTTCGTCAGGCTCAAGAAGATTATTATATAGCTAATGAAAAATATAAGACTGGAGATGGACTCATGTTGGATATCATTGATGCACAGCTGGCTCTTTCGACAGCTGAGTTAAATTACATCAGTGCCCAGTATGACTATGCTAGATATAAAGCAACTACAGAAAATGTAATGGGGCTTGAGGATGAGGTGAAAAAATGAAAATACACAAGAAAGTTAAATGGGTTAGTGCATTTATAATTATTGTTATGATTTTTTGCGGCGGATATTTCTACTATCAAAATCAGCAAAAAATAAAAAATGCATCCGCTATCGAGACCGCTAATGTACAACGAATGTCGATGAAATCGGTCGTTTCAGCCACAGGGACAATTATGCCGGTTGATGCAGTTGAAGTTAGTTCGAAAATAACAGCGCGTATAGAAAATGTATTAGTAAAAGAGAATGATACTGTAAAATCTGGTCAAACTATAGCGATTCTTGATGGAAAAGAATTGCAAACGGAACAAGATCAAGCGGCCTATAAGGTTGCGAATACTAAAGCGAAGTATGATCGTTTGTCTTATTTGTATTCCATAGGAGCATCTTCTAAGGAGGATTTTGAAGACGCTCAATATAATTATGATACGGCAAAAAGCAGTATGGAGGGAACACAGTCCAATCTTGATGAAACAGTTATAAAAGCGCCGATGGATGGTGTGGTTGTTGGAAAACCTCAAACTCCAGGAACTATGGCTGTTCAAGGAACTAGCAACCCAACAATAATCATGCGAATTGCGGATTTATCACGTAAGCAGATTATGGCAAAAATAGATGAAACAGATATAGGAAAAATTAAAATTGGACAGATGGCTAATTTTACCGTTGACACGTATACGGGAAAGACATTTACAGCAAAGGTTTCAAAAATTTCACAAACGGATGTTGATAATACATGGGATACAACTTCGTCGTCCTCTTCTTCAACCTCGTCATCTTCGTCGTCCTCTTCTTCAACAGCCAGTGTAATTTATTATTACGTGACTTTGGATATTGATGATGTAGATAATTCATTTAAGCCAGGAATGACAGCAAGAGTTGAGATTAATACGGCTGAAAAAAATGATGCGTTGGCAATTCCATTGGCAGCTTTGAAAACGAATAATGATGGTTCATATGTAGTCGTGGTACGTGATGACGGAACAACGGAAAATCGTCCTATCAAAACAGGGATTTATAGTGATGATTATGT
>Ga0183099_1001893_pt1 | contig 11402 bp, 12 predicted proteins | sample Biomet1_FD_127788 | JGI IMG/M metagenome (GOLD analysis project Ga0183099, IMG submission 127788) | Microbial communities from bioreactor (seeded with anoxic lake sediment) at LBNL, California, USA - Biofuel metagenome 1 | ecosystem: Engineered > Bioreactor > Anaerobic > Unclassified ... | reverse complement strand
AATGAACAGCAGCGGCTATCAGGATGTTGATGTTGCCATCACCACAAGAGAACTGGCTTATCTGATTAAGGATATGGATATCGACTTATGCCATGCACCTGCAAAGAATTTGAGTGCAGCCGTGAAGAAATGAACAGCAGCGGCTATCAGGATGTTGATGTTGCCATCACCACAAGAGAACTGGCTTATCTGATTAAGGATATGGATATCGACTTCAACGCTCTGCCGGAGGAAGACTTCGATCAGCCGTTGGGAATGTACTCAGGTGCCGGCACCATCTTCGGTGTTACCGGCGGTGTTATGGAAGCCGCAATCCGAACAGGCTATGAACTGATCACCGGAAAACCAATTCCGGCAGTGGATGTTAGCGCGGTACGAGGCAGTGATATCTTCCGTACGGCAACCCTGCAGGTTGGCGATATTGAATTGAAAGTCGGAATTGTAACGGGCCTCAAAAATGTGGCACCAGTTCTTGAAGCACTTAAAGCCGGCAAACTGGATCTTCATTTTATCGAAGTGATGACCTGTCCGGTTGGTTGCGTCAGTGGCGGCGGACAACCGAAGCTGCTGCTTGACAGCGAAAGAGATGCTGCCTATGAAGCGAGAACCAAGGGAACTTACGCCCATGATGCTGAGCTGCCGATTCGAAAATCCCACGAGAATCCGGCCATCAAAAAAATATACGATGAATATCTGCTCGAACCAAACGGTGAGAAATCGCATCATCTGTTGCATACCAAGTATTGTACGGGTGAAAACAACTTTAAAAAATAACCAATCGACTGAGTCATCATCGGGATGACCCGTTCAACACTCGGCAAACGCTTCAGGGAACGCGATGTTTCCTGAAGCGTTTGTTTTTTTTGTGGGGTTTCACATTTGAATATAACAAAAAGTTATAATGACATTCAAAGTATTCCAATTGCTTATAACATTCAAATAACGGTAAACGTTTCATTGTTTATATGGTAGCATTTGAATAATTACAATGAAAGAGAGTGTGACAATGAAATTACAAACTGAATTACCAGCTATTTTTGAAGAATTTGCGGAAGCCAGAAGAAACGGATTCCTGGCGGTCAAGAAGATCAAGGATCAGGAAAAGCCAGTCATCGGTGTGTTCTGCACCTATTTTCCACAGGAGATGGCCCTGGCAATGGGAGCAGCCACGGTGTCGTTGTGCGCATCCTCGGACGAAACAATTCCCGAAGCCGAGAAAGACTTGCCACGCAACCTTTGTCCCCTGATCAAATCCAGTTACGGATTTGGCAAAACGGATAAATGTCCATATTTCTATTTTTCGGATCTGGTCGTTGGCGAAACAACCTGCGATGGAAAGAAGAAAATGTATGAATACCTCAGAGAATTCAAACCGGTTCACGTGATGGAATTGCCAAATTCTCAAAGTGAAGAGGGCTATAAACTCTGGAAAAATGAAATCATCCGTTTGAAGGAAACGCTGGAAAAACAGTTCGGTGTCACCATTACGGAAAAAGACATCAAAGCAGCTATTGTGACAAAAAATAAGGAACGAAAAGCGTTGAAGGAATTTTATGAATTGTCCAAGCTTGATCCGGTTCCCATGTTGGGACAGGATGTTTTCAAGGTGATTTCCGGAACCACCTTTGAATTTGACCGGGAGAGTATTCCACAAAAACTGGAAGCGGTTAAGGAAAAAGTCCTTGCAGCATACAGTGAAGAAAAGAATATCCGAAAAAACCGCGTGTTCTGATCACCGGATGTCCCATCGGAGGCGCAACGGAAAAGTCATCAAAGCCATTGAAGACAACGGGGCGGTTGTGGTCGCTTTTGAAAACTGCAGTGGGGCGAAATCCGTTGAAGAGCTAGTCGACGAAAGCAATCCCGATGTTTATGCAGCGCTGGCTGAAAAATACCTGAATATCGGCTGTTCCTGCATGACGCCGAATCCCAACCGCATCAAAATGCTGGACCGCATGATCGACGAGTATCAGGTCGATGGCGTGGTGGATATGATCCTGACAGCTTGTCATACCTATAATGTGGAAACGCTAAGCATTAAACGTTTTGTAAACGACAAGAAAGAAAAAGCATACATGACCGTGGAAACCGATTTTTCGCAGTCGGATGTCGGTCAACTGAACACCAGAATGGCGGCTTTTGTTGAAATGCTATAGGAGCAGAAATGGTTACACTGGGAATTGATTCAGGTTCAAAAACCACCAAAGCGGTTCTGTTTGACCAAACCGGCATTGTGAAAACCATGCTGGTTCCGACTTCGGCCAACCCCAAAAAAAGTCTGAATGGGCTCTACCATGAGCTTTACAGTCCACAGGTGAAATATACGGTGGTGACGGGCTACGGCCGGGAATTGCTTGCAGAAGCCGACAAACAGGTGACCGAGATCACCTGCCACGCCAAAGGTAGCCTTTTTCTCAACCCGGATATTCAGGGCATTGTGGACATCGGCGGTCAGGACAGCAAGGTCATTGTATTAAATCAGCAGGGGCGGGTTAAAGATTTTCTGATGAACGATAAGTGTGCCGCGGGAACTGGACGCTTCATTGAAAACACCATGGGTATTCTGGAAATCGAAATGGATGATTTGGATAGAACCATTGAGTCCTGCAAGCCGGTTCATATTTCAAGTATGTGCACGGTGTTTGCCGAAAGCGAAGTCGTCAGTCTGCTGGCAAAGGATATTTCCCCCGGTGATATTGCGTTGGGGGTGATTCATTCCATTGCTGAGCGGACGGCTCATTTTGCCAAACGGCTGACCCTTGGAGAAAATATTTTTTTCAGCGGGGGCTTGTCCAATTCTAAAATCATTGGAGACATCCTGGAAAGCTATCTGGAAATACCGACAAAAACCCATCCGCTCGGCCAGTATGCCGGCGCCATTGGGGCTGCCGCCATCGGTTGGGAGAAATGCGGGGAGAGATTATGAAAACAGCAAAAAAAGAGATTTATTTTGACAGCGCCAGCACGTCTTTTCCGAAAGCACCGGGAATCGGGCAGGCGATGACGGAGTATCTGGACACCAGAGGCTGCAATGTCGGCAGAGGTAACTACAGATGGGGGTATGAGGTGGCGGAAACGGTTTATCAGACACGCCGGAAACTGTGCCAGCTGTTTCAGTTCAATCTGGGTTCAGATCCGACTAAAAATGTCATTTTCACCGCAAACGTCACGGAAGCGCTGAATCTGGTGATCAAAGGTCTGCTGAAGCCGGGTGATCATGTTCTGGTCAGCGGCATGGAGCATAATGCAGTCATGCGGCCGCTCTTTTTTCTTGAAAGCCAGGGGATCAGTTTGAGTGTCATGCCCTGTGACGCTCTGGGAAATCTGCAACTGGACCGGATCGAGCCGCTGATTCAAAAAAACACCAGAGCAGTCATTATGACCCATGGCTCCAATGTCTGCGGAACTGTTCTGCCGATCGCGCCGGTTGCTGAGATCTGCCGGAGATATCAATTGAAATTTGTGGTAGACTGCGCCCAAACGGCGGGGATCTTTCCGATTGCGATGGATGAAACCGCAATCGACGCACTTTGTTTCACCGGACACAAGGGCTTGCTGGGTCCCCAGGGAATCGGCGGTGTGATCATGAAGGATGATCTGGCCGAACAGCTAACCAGCCTTGTGCAGGGGGGAACAGGAAGCCGGTCGGAAAGCTTTGAAATGCCGGATTTTCTGCCGGACAAATTTGAATCCGGAACATTGAACATTCCGGGGATTTACGGCCTTTCAAAAGCCCTGGATTATCTCCAGGAAAAGGGACCAGAGATGATCCTGAAAGAGGAAATGAAGTTGACACAGAGACTGATTTCGGGAATACTGGGTATCGGGAAGTTGCAGCTGATCGGAATTCCGGGCAGCAACAACCGCACCGCAACGGTGTCCGTCCTCAGCCGTGAGAAAGACAATGCCGTGGTGGCGTTTGAACTGGATCAGACTTTTGGAATCATGACACGAGTCGGTCTGCACTGTGCTCCGCTGGCCCACAAGACCCTAGGTACTTACCCTCACGGCACCATCCGCCTGTCTCTGGGTCACTTCAACACGCCGGAAGAAGTGGATTACTGCCTGAACGCTCTGGCAGTAATCACCGGATAATGGCGCTGCCTAACAAGGTTTGTCGGTACTATGTTAGTAATTTGTCAATAAACTGAGACGGGAGAATTTTCCCGTCTTTTTCAGTTATTTCATAAATCTGAAACATTTCAGGGCTCAGATTCCAAGTCTTCAGACCGGCCATCACATGATCCAGCTCTTCCGGTGAAAACCGGATGGAGATACCGCATCCTGCGGAAATCTCCCGAAGCGTGGGCATGATTGTAATTTTCGCACAGGTTTCCAGATGGGACTGGGTTGAAATCGCAGAATGGGTATTCGCAAAAGTGATGACGTAATAAATCATAAGGTGACAACCTTCGCAGCACCGTTGATTTTTTCGGTAATGTCATACATATTACTGATGGTTCCGATTTGAAGTTGCTCAGTCAGTTTGTAAAAATCCAGACAGGTCCCACAGACAAGAATATCGCAGCCTCTTTCAGCCAGCACTTTAAGATGCTCCACTACCTGGTCATTTACGGAAGGAAGTTTGACGCCGTCGTTCATGAAGAGGATAGCATCCGGCAGACAGTCCCCCTGGGAAAGTGTATAGAAATACATTTTGATCAGGTTACCTCCGAGAACCGGATCGCCGGTGCCGATGATATCTTTTCCCATAAACAAAACCCAGTTGCCGGTGTGAACAGCGGCATCGGCAGTGCTGACAATTTCAGAATCTCCGGCGCTGTTTCCGTGGACTGAATTTTCATCTCCAACAAAGTTCACATAAAAATCCGCGCCGATTTCTTTGGTTTCCACCTTGTAGCCTTTGTTCAGAGCCAGCCGATTCAAATTTTCCACCGCAATGGCGTTATCTACCAGTACGGTAAAGGTTAAAGTGCTTTTTTCAATTTCCTTGTTTGCCATAATGACAGGAATTGGGCAATTCTGCCCCCGGGCATCAATCTTCATAACAAGCCTCCTCGTAAGATAAGTGTTGGTGTCTTAATTATAACAATAGACTACAGCTTAAACAAGAGTTGAATTGAATTACAAAATCGGCGGATAATATTTTGCGAAAAAAAGTAAAAAATGGAAGCGTTTACTTGACAAAACGGATGTAAAGGTGTATCATTTCATCATAAACATGTACACACATGTTACACAGGTATTTTTCTTAAAAATTAATAAAGGGACGGGTATTTAAAATGTTGGATTTGAAAGTATTAACTCAGGCGCTTGGAGATTTAGAAGAAGACGATGTAATGGACCTGTTAAATGAATATGTCGCAACAAACCCATCGGAAGAAGATGCGTTGCAGGCAGTCGGTGCATGTCAGGCTGGCATGGGAATCGTTGGCGATCTTTTTGAAAAAGGTGAATATTTTGTTGGGGACTTAATTTTCGCCGGAGAATTGTTAACGGAAGCGATCAACGTCTTAAAACCGGCTTTAGGCGGTGGCGGATCGACTGTTGCAGGTACAATTGTTTTAGGTACGGTGCATGGCGATTTGCATGATATCGGAAAAAATATTTTCAAGAGCATGTCGGAAGCTGCCGGATTTGAAGTCGTTGATCTGGGTATTGATGTCGCTCCGGAAATTTTTGTAGAAAAAGCAAAAGAAATCAAACCAATGATCGTTGGCATGAGTGGCGTACTGACGCTGGCAATTGACTCCATGAAGGAAACGGTTGATGCACTTAAAGCAGCCGGTATTGATTCGAAAATTATCATTGGCGGAAATCCTGTTACCAAGGAAGCCTGCGAATTCGTTGGAGCAGATGCATTCACAACCAATGCCGCTGAAGGCGTCAAAATGTGCCAGGCCTGGCTATAAACAGCAATAAAAAATTGAAATAAATATTCAAGACAGATCTTATGCTACCTTTACAGGGTAGCATTTTTATTTTTTGATATCCTGTACCAGTATTTAGTGATAAAAAGTTTGCCTATGTTTTAAGAGGGTATATAGCAGAAAGTAAACGGTTACACAAATTGCTGAATTAGGAAAAGGAGGGATGCCGGTTAAATATGTCGTTTTCGGCGAAAGAAAGGTTTCTGGTTACAAATAAACAAATAAATTCAGGAGGTACTTAATGATGGCTATTGCAGATCAAGTATTTGGGTATTTCATGCCCGTAGTGAATTTGATGGGACCGGGTTCAGTAAAAGAAGTGGGAGCGCAAGCAAAAACTCTCGGATGCAAAAAGGCTTTGATAGTAACCGACACTGGAATGGAAAAAATGGGAGTCGCAGACCAGATAAAAGAAATTATTGAAGCTGCGGGTCTGAAAGTGTTCATTTTTGCTGGAGCGCAACCAAACCCCACGGATATTAATGTGCATGATGGACTGAAGATATTCCAGGAAAACAAATGTGACTTAATTGTGTCTTTAGGCGGCGGATCTTCTCACGACTGCGCAAAAGGCATTGGCCTTGTTGCTGGAAATGGTGGACATATCAGAGATTTTGAAGGCGTAAACAAGAGTAAAAAAGCAATGAAACATTTGATAGCAATTAACACAACGGCGGGTACAGCCAGTGAAATGACGCGTTTTTGCATCATCACAAACTCAGAGACCCACGTTAAAATGGCAATTGTTGATTGGCGATGTACACCAACTGTGTCCATCAACGATCCTGTTTTAATGATGGGGATGCCGCCTGGTTAACGGCGGCTACCGGGATGGATGCTTTAACCCATGCAGTGGAAGCCTATATGTCAACGATCGCGACCCCGGTTACGGACTGTGCGGCCCTGATGGCAATTAGACTGATTGGCGAAAATTTACGCCAGGCGGTAGCCAACGGCGATAATTTTGAGGCAAGAAATAACATGGCTTACGCACAGTTCCTGGGCGGTATGGCATTCAATAATGCCAGTTTAGGTTATGTCCATGGAATGGCTCACCAGTTAGGTGGCTTCTATGATCTTCCGCATGGGGTATGCAATGCTATTCTGCTGCCGCATGTACAGAGATTTAACTTAAACAGTAATCCGAAGCGGCTGGCAAATATTGCTTTTGCTTTGGGTGAAAACATCAATGGCCTGTCTACCAGAGATGCGGCTGAAAAAGGATTGGATGCGATTGTTCAGCTTTCTATAGATGTTGGAATTCCGGCCGGTTTAACCGAGCTGGGTGTAAAAGAAAAAGATTTCCAGGTGATGGCAGAAAATGCGATGAAAGATGCCTGCAGTGCGACCAACCCAAGAAAGGCAAAACTGGAAGATGTTATTCAGATATTCAAGAATGCAATGTAATGATTGCAAATAAGATCGAGCCCACCGAGCAATTAGTTTGGTGGGCTTATTCTGAATGGCTGTAAAAGTAGATAATCTGGATGAAAAATCACCGCTGTTTTTACCGTAAAAAAACAAGATTTGTAGATATTTGTATATACAGGTCGATATAAGTATGGTATAATTTCGACAAAGAATTGCAAGGTATACCAAGGTCTTGCATGAATCGGGATTGTGAATTTTTTTCTGTTTTAAGAGAAAAAAATGAAAAAGAGTAAATGTTGGTAAAAATTTGACTTGCGCCTCTTAGAAAGTAAGGCGCGATGCTGGCGCATGCTTTGCCGGTGTAAGCATGATGCTGTATAGACGTGACAGAATAGTTTGGCGACTTTTGCTCTTTTTGAATGGAGTGCAAAAGCCGCTGAATTTGAATGGAAACAACAAATTTGTTGTGAAAAAAAAGCAAATTAGGTTATAATTGAAGAAGAATAAATTAACAAATAATTATAGAAAGAGATAAGGATTCCAGGTGTAGTAGGGCCGAGAAAACCATTGTTGCTTGATAAAAAAGGCAGCAGGTCGTCATTTTGCACCTTTAAGGAGTTGGAGCTTAAATATGAAACAGAGCATTGTGAGATCCATTGAAGGATTATATGAAGATCGAACATTGGAGCTTGTAAGAATTGCCATCCGCAAAGGATTTAAACCGATTGATATTTTCAATTGGCTGCAAATCGGAATGGAACGTGTGGGAGAATTATATGAAACCAGCGACTATTTTATTGCAGATTTGATTTTTGCGGGGATTATCTTTCAGGAAGTAATGGAATTAGATGAATTAAAGGAAGTTACAAAAGTTACCCCTAAAAATAAAATTGGTAAAATGTTGCTCTTTTCAGTTTCCGGTGATTGCCATGATATCGGCAAGAATATTTTTGGTTCATTTGCGAGATCGGCCGGATTTGATGTCGTGGATATCGGAACGGATGTATCACTTTTTCATGCGATGGATGCAATCGAAACAGTGAAGCCTGACATTATTGGACTCAGTGGCATGCAGCAGGAGACCATTTATGAAATGAGAGCGGTTAACTGCGAATTGATCAACAGAGGAATCCGAGATAATTTTCGTATCATCATCGGTGGAGCTGTTATTGATGAAAAAGCAGGTCAGATTGTCGGAGCGGATTTTGCAACGAAAGATGTCACATTAGGCGTTGAAAAATGCAAATTATGGATGCTTGAGAAATCTGCTGAGAAAAATAATAGAAAATAGACCAAGGTGGTGAGAAAATGGGATCCCCCGAGTATATAAAAATTGTTGAAGCGATAAAGAGTAAAATAACAAGTGAAGAAATTAAACCGGGCGATGCTATTCAGTCAGAAAATCTTCTTTGTGAGGAATTTAATGTCAGTCGAATGACGGTTAGAAAAGGCCTGGCGGTTCTTGTTAACGAAGGATATATTTATTCCATTCCGGGAAAAGGCAATTATGTCTGTGAACCGAATCTGGACTCCTATACATTGCATTTTGATGAAATGATGGCTTCGGAGAAGAAGGGCGAAGAAATTCGGCTGATCGAGGTTAATGTAGTCAAACCCAGTTATGAGGTTGGCTTTAATCTGGAAATTCCGGAAAATAAACATGTGATTGTTGTGAAACGTGTTTTTCTGAGCGATGGACAAGTTAAAGCTTATGATGTAAAATATATTCCATACTACCGTGGCATTCCGATTGTTGAAAAGGAAATACGCTATGCGACTTTTCCGGAAATGGTTGCGAAAAAAAATTCGATCTTTGCAATGACCAAGAAGCTGAAGATTAAAGCGATATCGGCAAAAGATGAAATCAGTCAAATTCTTGATGTGATGGAAGGCGACGCTGTTCTGGTTGTGGAGCAAAAACTGCTTGATGAAAAAGACCACCCGATAGGATGGGGTTCAATGTACTTTGCTGGAGACGATTCTGGACTGGAGGCTGTTGCTTCCTTCGATTAGTTAAGAATAGCTGAGGTATGGAATGAAAAAAAATATCTTATTGATCGCGTGCAGCATGATTCAGGATGAGATGACCCTGGCTATGAAAAATACCGGCATCACTTACGATACCATTTGGATGAGTTCGGATCTTCATATTAATCCCGATTATTTAAGAGCCGCATTGCAGGAAGAAATTGACAAACACCAGGATTGCGATATGATTTTACTGGCGTATGGAAATTGTGGCAAGGGTTTAATCGGACTGGTCAGCGAAAATACAGAGTTGGCATTCCTTCGATCGGAGGACTGCATTCATATGCTGCTGCATAAGAAAAAGGGCTTAAAGACACTTCGTGGAGAAACCTACTTTATTACAAAAGGCTGGATGCAGGGAAAAAAATCAATAAAAGAAGAATACCACTATGCCATCAATAAGTACGGACCCAAAAGGGCTGAAATGATTATGGAAATCATGTTCAAGAATTATGAGTCGCTGATGATGATTGATGATGGTGCCTATGATCTGGAAAACTGGATTCACTGTGCCAGACATTTAAGTCAGGTTCTTAAACTGGATTTTGTCATTACCAGTGGGGATGTTGAGCTGTTGGAAATGTTTCTATCCCTCGATTGGGATCATCAGGTTGTGATCATTCATTCCGGACATCCGATTACAGCGGATGACTTCGGTCTGCAATGCGTGGTTACAGGTTCGTCAAATGTTTTTTAATGATCAGGTGAAATAATGAGGTGCATGAATTGGCATCTCTTTTTTGTTGCCCGAAAAAGACCATGATGGACAGTGGATTCGCAAAGAAGTATAATAGATTAGAGGTTAATACTATTTAGGATAAACAGGGAAGGAAGCAAGATGAAACTAGAAGAACTGATACAGGATCTGGATGTTCTGGAAATTAAAAATGATAAACCTGAATATGAAATAAACAAGGTTGTATATAACTCAAAGGAAGCCGATAAAGGGAGTCTTTTTGTGGCGATCGTCGGATATGTCACAGACGGTCATAAGTACATTAAAAGTGCAGTCGATCAGGGAGCAGCGGCGGTCGTCCATCAGCAGGATCTGGAAGTCTACGATCAGAACGTGACCTATATAAAAGTTTCGGATTCTCGTTTTGCGCTGGGACTACTGGCAAGTCGGTTTTATGGCGGGCCGTCCCAATCCATGATGGTAACCGGCATTACCGGAACGAATGGAAAAACATCGCTGACGTATATGCTTAAACACATTTTTGAAACGAATGGCGAAAAATGTGGTCTGATTGGAACCATCCAAAATCTGGTTGGGAATGAAGTCATCGACAACCGAGGGCGGACGACGCCTGAATCTCTGGAAGTTCAGGAAATCATCAAAGAGATGAAGGATGCAGATTGTTCTCATCTGTTTATGGAAGTGTCTTCTCACGGACTGGCACTGTATCGGGTGAACGGAGTGGATTTTGATTACGGCATTTTCACAAATCTCACCCAGGATCACCTGGATTATCACAAGTCTTTCCAGAATTATTTCGATGCGAAAGCCAAGCTTTTCTATCACGTGAAGAAGGCAAATATCATCAATGGAGACGATCAATGGGGTCAGATCCTGTGTGAAATACTGGAGCAGAAAACGGATACGCCCATCATCACTTACGGAAAAAAACAGACCAACGATTATGTCGCCTGTGATTTGGTTCTGGATGTGACAGGGACGACCTTTACCCTGATCACGCCGGATGGGGAAGAAGAAATCTTTTTAAGCATTCCGGGCGAGGTGATGGTTTACAATGCCATGGCGGCGATCATCAATGCCATCGAAGAAGGCGTTCCCATCGCGGTCATAAAAAAAGCGATGGCATCGATGCCGGGCGTTGAGGGGCGGATGGAGCATCTGGATGTGGACGCCCTATTTGATGTGGTGATCGATTATGCGCATTCCCCGGATTCGCTGGAGAAGCTGCTGAAATCGGTCCGGGAGATATTCAACGGGCGGATTGTGCTGGTCTTCGGATGCAACGGCGACCGGGGGATGTCGACAGGGACGACCTTTACCCTGATCACCGCCGGATGGGGAAGAAGAAATCTTTTTAAGCATTCCGGGCGAGGTGATGGTTTACAATGCCATGGCGGCGATCATCAATGCCATCG
>Ga0183099_1001892_pt1 | contig 11410 bp, 8 predicted proteins | sample Biomet1_FD_127788 | JGI IMG/M metagenome (GOLD analysis project Ga0183099, IMG submission 127788) | Microbial communities from bioreactor (seeded with anoxic lake sediment) at LBNL, California, USA - Biofuel metagenome 1 | ecosystem: Engineered > Bioreactor > Anaerobic > Unclassified ... | reverse complement strand
AAAAAAGAAAAGATTTACAGGAAATTCAGTTTCAAAAGTCTGCCCAAGAGGCAGTAATTTCACTATAATAAAATATGCAGCAATATCCTCCAACAGATATTTTAAATACGATGACTTAAAAAATGAATTAGATAGAATATTAAAGGAAGCTAAAGAAAAAGGCTTTTATACTTTACTCCATGAAAGCAGCCTGGAGTGGGATAAAATATGGCAGGACAGTGATATTGAAATTAATGGAGATATAGCCTCCCAGCAGGGAATCAGATTTAATATATTTAATTTAAACCAAACCTATACGGGTGATGACCCGGAGCTTAATATAGGACCCAAGGGCTTTACCGGAGAAAAATACGGAGGAAGCACATACTGGGATACAGAAGCTTATTGTCTTCCCTTTTATATGAGTACAAAGGATGAAAAAGTTACAAGAAATCTGCTTTTATATAGATACAGACAGCTTCCAAAGGCCATAGAAAATGCTAAAAAGCTAGGCCTTGATGGTGCCCTTTACCCAATGGTTACAATGAATGGTGAAGAATGTCATAACGAGTGGGAAATAACCTTTGAGGAAATCCATAGAAACGCTGCAATATCCTATGCAATATATAATTATGTAAGGTATACAAATGATGAGAATTACCTGGCTGATTATGGTTTTCAGGTTCTTGTTCAAACCTCTAGATTTTGGGCCAGCAGAGTAAGCTTTAGCTGCGATAAGCAAAAATACGTTATTTTAGGAGTTACAGGTCCTAATGAGTATGAAAATAATGTAAATAACAACTGGTATACAAATTATATGGCAGCCTGGAATATAAAGTATACAATAAATGTTGATCAGCTTTTAAAAGATAAATTTCCTAAAAAATATGCACTCCTTTCAAATAAGCTTTCAATAACAGAAGAAGAAAAGGAAAAATGGCTACATATAGCGGAGAATATTTATCTTCCATATGACCCTGTTAATAGAATTTTTCTTCAGCAGGATGGATATCTGGATAAGGAGCAGATTTTAGTCTCTGATATCCCAAAAGACCAGCTTCCTATAAACAAGCATTGGAGCTGGGACAAGATACTCAGATCTCCTTTTATTAAGCAGGCTGATGTACTTCAGGGCATGTACTTCTTTGATGAAAAATTCGATATTGAAACGTTGAGGCGGAATTTTGATTACTATGAATCAAGGACAGTTCATGAATCATCTCTGTCTCCATGTATTTATTCTATTATTGCTTCAGAGATAGGAAACTATGATAAAGCTTATGAACTATATCTCAGAACATCAAGATTAGATCTGGATAATTACAATAAAGATACTGATGACGGTCTTCATATAACCAGCATGACAGGCTCTTATCTCTCCATAGTCCATGGCTTTGGAGGATTTAGATTAAAGGAAAATACATTATCCTTTAATCCATACGTACCTGAGAATTGGAACAGTTACTCCTTTAAATTCTTATTTAGAGGAAGACTTCTAAATATGATTGTTGACAAAAATAATATAACGCTTTCTTTACTTGAAGGTGACAGTTTAAAACTTTACCTATATGAGAAAGAATATAAATTAAAAAATAATCAGGATTTAATAGTTATTAATAAGATAAATCTGGAGGTTAAGAATGGAAAATAAGAAAAAAAGTTGCTTATTTTTCAATGGAATATGGACTTAATTCCAGCTTTAAAATGTATGCCGGAGGTCTTGGCATATTAGCTGGAGATTATATAAAAGGAGCTAAGGACTATAATTACCCCTTAGTAGGAATCGGCATACTATGGAAGCAGGGATACACAGACCAGCTGATAGACGAAAGCGGCAAGCCCTACGACACATACCATAATTATAAATATGACTTCTTAAAAGATACGGGTGTTAAAGTAAAAATAAATATCAGAAACAGGGAAATAACCTGTAAGATATGGCTCTGTGATGAATTTGGAAACAACCCTCTTTACCTTCTGGATGCGGACCTTCCGGAAAATAGAGAAGATAATTTCATAACAGGTCAGCTGTATGGCTGGTTTGGTGAAGAGAGAATCGCCCAGGAGATGATTTTAGGAATTGGCGGAATAAGAGCATTAAGAGCTCTTGGAATAGAAGCGGAGGTTTACCACTTTAATGAAGGTCATGCCCTATTTGCGGGCTTTGAACTTATTAAAGAAAAGATGGATAAGGGCTTAAGCTTTAGTGAAGCTTTAAATGAAACTAAAGCTGAAATAGTATTTACTACTCACACTCCAATAGTTCAGGGAAATGAGTCCCATCCAGTGGATAGAATAATGTATTTAGGAGCAAATAATGGAATTAAAAGAGAAGATCTTGCTAAACTTGGAGGAGATCCATTTAATATGACAGTAGCAGCTCTAAGGCTGTCTAGAAAATCCAATGCAGTAAGCGCACTCCATGCAGAAACTGCTAATATAATGTGGAAAGACATTGAAGGCAGATCTGAAATAATAGGAATAACAAATGCAATCCACATGCCTACCTGGGTAGATAATAGAATGGTATCAAGAGCTGATAATAATCAGGACTTGCTCCCTATTCACCAGGATAATAAGGAAAAACTAATAGACTTTATATATGAAAGAAATGGTGTAAAACTAGATAAAGAAGTCCTTCTAATAGGTTTCTCAAGAAGAGCAGCTCGATATAAGAGAAGTAACTTCATATTCTCAAAGGAAGAGATAATAAAACCTCTGCTTAAACAAGGAAAGCTTCAGATTGTGTTCTCCGGAAAGGCCCACCCCCTTGATGATACAGGAAAAGAAATAGTAGAAAATATAGTTAAACTAACTTGTGAATATCCTGATTCTGTTGTATTCCTGGAAAACTATGATATGGAAATAGGAAAGATGCTGACAACAGGCTCTGATATTTGGCTTAATAATCCAAGAAGGCCAAAGGAAGCTTCAGGTACATCGGGTATGAAGGCAGCTATGAATGGAGTACTTAACCTAAGTATTTTAGATGGTTGGTGGCCGGAAGCCTGTAATGATGGGATTAATGGCTGGCAGATAGGAAATGGATTTGAAAGCCTGGACGAAGAAGAACTTGATAAAAATGATTTAACTAGTCTATACGATGTGCTTTTAAATAAAGTTATTCCAACTTATTATAATGATAAGCACAAATGGGAATCAATGATGAGAGAAAGTATCCTTTCAACTAAGGACTATTTCTCAGTAGAGAGAATGCTTAAGGAATATTATGAAAAGCTTTATTAATATATGAACTTGATTCACTAAAGAACACACACCATATGTGCTTATCACATATGGTGTGTGTTTTGGCTAATATAAACAGAAAAGAGACTGCCTTTTAATGCAGCTCCAACTCTTATTTTTATTTCTTTCTATTAATTTAGTTTCAATAATATAATGAGAAATATCCATTTCATTTTCCAAATAACTTATCAGGAGCTTAGCAGCGCTGTATCCCAACTTATCCGAATTGATATCAACCGAGGATAATGGGGGATCCTGATATTCCGAAAGAGGAGTATTATTAAAGCCAACCATGAATATATCCTGAATATCTCTCTCCTTAATAGCTCTAATTGCTCCAAAGGCCAGCTGATCATCACAGGTCAAAACTGCATCTGGTTTTCTATAATTTAAAATCCTATTCATTGCAGTATAACCCAGATCTTCATTGAATTCATTATCTTCAATAACCATATTTTTGTCACAATCAATTCCGTGAACCTGAATAGATTTTAGAAATCCTGCAAGTCTGTCATTGGATACGTTCCAGTCACTAGGTCCTCCTATATATGCTATATTTTTATAGCCCCGATTTATAACAGAGTCTGTAACTTGATACATGGCACTGAAATTATCGTTATCCACCCAAAGAACATCATGAGCATTCTCAGGTCTTCCAATAACTACAAATGGATAACTTCTCTTTTTTAAAAGATCAATACATTTATCTTTTGTCTTTGAAACTAAAAGAATTATTCCGTCAACTAACTTGCTGTCAGTAAAATTTTTTAATATATTTACCTCATCTTTCTCATTTTTCCCAAAGGAATACATAATGTTGTACCCTTTTTTCTGAGCATATATGCTTATACCTGCCATTACTTGAATATAAAATGGATTATGAAATAAATCCTCCGCAGTGTCCGGTAATACCAAGCCTAAAATCTTTGAGCTTTTAACAGCTAAGCTTCTTGCAATTACATTTGGATGATAATTTAATTTTTTTATAGCTTCCATCACTCTGACCTTAGTCTCATCACTAATCCTTGGATTATTACTAAGCACCCTTGAAACTGTTGAAGGAGATACGTATGCTTCTTTTGCTACATCTTTTATTGTAGTACTCAATAAATCACATCCAATAACTAAATATTATGGAAAATGCAAGTAAGTTATTTTCCCCTGCAATTCCTTTAGAGTATAGCATATATCAGCCTTTTACGCTACCTAATGTTAATCCCCCTACTAAATATTTTGATAAGGCTACAAATAATATCATTACCGGAACTGCAGTAATCAGAGCAGCTGCAGAATATATACCCCAGTCGGTGGAAAACATTCCCTGCATATTAACAAGTCCTACCGGAAGAGTTATCATGCTTGCATCTGTAAGAAGAACTCTTGCCACTATATACTCAGACCAAGCCCCCATGAAGGAAAACAGTGCAACTAGTGCAACAGCAGGTTTGGCAAGAGGAAGTATTATCCTATAGAAAGATGTGGTAATATTAGCCCCATCAACGTAAGCACTTTCCTCTAAGGATTTTGGAATAGTATCATAAAAACCCTTCATCATCCAAATATTAAATGGAATAGCAGTAGAAATATAAACAGTAACAAGTCCTAGATAAGTTCCAGCTAATTTTAGCTTAATAAGCATTAGATATAAGGGAAGAAGCATCATAGTTGCTGGAAACATCTGAGTAACCAAAAGCATGGACATTCCTATATTCTTCCCCATAAATTCAAATCTTGAAAAAGCATACCCTGCGTATATAGCGATTAAAACTCCAAACGCTGTAGATATTGAAGCTACAATTAATGAATTTAAAAGCCATTTTAACAGTGAATATTTTGTAAATGCCAGCTTAAAATTTTCCAAAGTTGCATCTGATGGAATTATTCTTAGAGACGTTGAAAACAAATTGTTTCCAGGTCTTAATGCAACTGTCAGTATCCTAAGTATGGGATATATAGACAAAACACAAAATATAAAAAGTATTATATATATTATTGTTATTCTAAGTGGTGTATCTGTTCTATCAAATAATTCTTTTTTCATTTTCCACCTCTAATTTTCTAATTTTTGAGCCTTGATAAATGCTGAGCTAAATGCAAGGAGTATGAGGAATATAACAACAGATAACGCTGCTGAATATCCATACCTGAAGTATTCGAAGGCTTTCTTATAAACCATAGTTACAAGTATCTGAGCTTCCTCAGATGCAGCACCGCTGGTAATAATATAAATTACATTAATCATATTAAATGTCCAAACAGTTCCCAGCACTATAGCCGGTGTTAAAACTGGTTTTAGAAGTGGAAGAGTTACATTTTTAAACTGCTGCCAATGTGAGGCTCCATCTACCTCAGCTGCTTCATATAATTCCCTTGGAATGCTTTGGAGCCCCCCCAGGGATATCATCATCATAAATGGTATTCCCAGCCATATATTTGTGATTATGCAGGCTGCAAATGACCAGGAGGCATCTGACAACCAAGGAATTTGAAGCCCAAATAACTTATTTAAAACTATATTTACGGTTCCATAATCAAAATTAAAAAGTCCTTTCCATGTTATTGCTGCTATATATTGAGGTATTGCCCATGGCAATATTAGTATTACTCTTATAATCCCTTTAAATGGTAATTTTCTATTTAGTAAAACGGCCAGGAATAAACCAAATACTACATGAAATGTTACGTTTATAAATGTCCATATAACAGTTCTACCTAATGTCCTGTAAAATATCCCATCTGTGAATATGCTCTTGTAGTTATCAAGTCCTACAAATGGATATCTGCCTGACTTTAGATTTAATAAATTAACATTTTTAAAGGATACTATTATTTCATACACCAAAGGATAAACAACTACAAGCAGCATTATGATTATTGCCGGCATTAAAAACCAAAGGTGTGTATATCTGCCCTGGGCCATATTGAAACTTCCGCTTTTTTTCTTGATTTTATTACTGCCCATAACTTCTCCTTTCTAAAAAAAGGGGATTGCTCCCCTTTTAAAATTATATTAATTTAAACCTAAAGCCTTTATTCCATCTTCAGCCTTTTTCTGCATATCAGCAGCTGCTGCGTCTGGATTAACTTTTCCTGCAAATAACTGCTGCTGAACTGGCTTTATAGCATCCCAAATTGCTCTCATCTGTGTAATTATTGGCATTGGAGTAGCCTTTGATAATGGATCCTGCTGTGCAGCAATAAGTGGGTTGCTTGATATTTTGCTGTCATTTATAGCTTCTGTAAGTGTTGGCAATTGTTGATGAGCATCAACCATCTTCAACTGGTTTTCTTTGCTGTTTATAAATGTTAAGAATTTCTTAACTGCATCTTTTTTGTCTGCAGAAAGATTAGCAGTTACTGTATAACCCTTTACTGCTGAATATGGAGCAGGATTTTTCCCATTTATTGATGGAATTGCAACTATGCCCAAGTCAATTTTAGCTTTCTGATAATCTGCAAATCCCCATGGTCCGTTGATTATAAATGCTGCTTTTCCTTCTTTGAATAATGTATCTGCAATAGTTCCATCGGCCTCTTTTGGAATTAAGCCTTCATCATGTATCTTCTTTAAGAATGTTAACCAGCTTTTAACTGCATCAGTGTTTAGTGTTGCTTTTGGACTTTTTGCTGTTAAATCATCAAATACCTTTCCATCAAATGCTCCTAAGAAAGGAATTGAAAAGAATGGTTCTACTTCATTAAATACCAGTCCATATTGAACCTTCTTGTCAGCTTTTAATTGAAGTCCAACTTTCTCTAAGTCTTCAAATGTCTTTGGAGCTTCTGTTACTAATTTCTTATTATACATTAATAGTAATTCATTTCCGTTTCTATCTGGCAGCATGTATTGTTTTCCTTCATATTTTGCTGCTTCTAGTGCACTTTTATCAAATTTGTCTAAGAATCCAGCATCAAAGAAATCATCTAAAGACTGTATTAAGCTTCCTGGTACAAATACTCCCAGGTTATCGTTAGGTCCGAGTACTATATCTGGTCCTGTTGTTCCAAGAGAAGCTGATGTATAATTCTTTCTTAAATCTTCTGTCTCGTAATGAGATCTTTTAACTGTAATATTTGGGTTAGCTTTTGTAAAATCAGCAATCATTGTATCCAGGACCTTCTGAGCTCCTGGATCATCCTGATCCCATAATGCGATAGTTACTTTTTTATTAGTGTCGGTAGTTTTTGTGTCAGTTGCTGTTTTTCCGCAGCCTGCAAGTACACCAACTGTTAAAGCTGCAATACAAGCTAAGGAGATAACCTTTTTAATATTTTTCAATTTAACCCCTCCTATTTATTAAAGCATACGCTTTATAAACTCCCTTGTGCAATCGCTTGCACAACTATATTATAAGATATGTAATCGTTTATGTCAACAATTTCCTGAATATTTTTTATTTTATTATCTTCTACTTATATATTAATTTTCACTAATATCTATTCCTATTTTAGTGAGATATTATATAATATGTGCAAATGTTTGCATTGAAAGGGATATTAAACGAAATAAAAGTGTTATTAATTTGATATCAAATTAATAACACTTTTACCTTAAGCTGATTATTATTCTAGAGAGGTTAAATTAATATTACTTATACTCCTGATAAGTCTTTGCCGCATTTCGGACAATATGAGTAACTTTGATCCAATTTTTTACCGCAGTAGGGACAGAAATTTACGTCAGCTGAAGCATTGAAGATTTCTTTATCCTGTCCTTCTTTCTTAATATATTTTTCTATTGGATCTGTTTCTTCTCCATTTTCCGTAATATCGAACATTGACATTCTATTTTTACCAGCTGTATTTTTCACATTATAAATAATACCTATAACAGCCATTACAATAAATAAAATTCCAAAGGCAGGGAAAATTATTGGCGCTCCAATTTTCACAGTAGTTACTGTCCAAAATATGCCGAATATAGCAGCTCCTATCTCTGATACTGCATTCATAGCAGATGGTCCTCTGCCAGGTTTTATACTTTTCATAATATCTCCCCTCTCTTTAATTTACTTAATTATTTACATTTTTTCTATGTTCTTCTACTACTATTTTATTAAATTCCCGGTCATTTATGATATCATATGAAGTCATTACCAAGCCATAAATAGCTTTAATCATTTGATCAGCTGCATAATCTGTAAGTGTTTGTCTGGCAAACTCTGCGGTATGTAAAGCCATAGGGTCTTTTGTAATTGAAAACCAGGCATGCAGCGCAGGCACAACATAACTCACATTTCCTGCATCAGCAGATCCAGAGGTTGCATTTATTTCATTAATATCTTTAATTCCAGCCTCATTCATATATTTCATATATCTATGCATTAGATTAAAGTTTGAAATAAAATCATCATTTGATTTTTCGTAATTTCTTATCTTTAGCTCCGTTCCTGCAGCTAAAGAAGCACCATAAGCACAGTTTTTCACCTTAAGAGCCAGCTCTTTAACTTGTTTTTTGCTTTCTCCCCTAACATAGAACTCATTAATTGCAAGATCAGGTACAATATTAGCTGCCCTTCCGCCTTCTCTTATTATCCCATGAATTCTTGCGCTTTGAGGAATATGTTCTCTCAGTCCATTTAAATTATTAAACATATTTATTGCAGCTTCTAAAGCATTTATGCCTTTCTCAGGACAAGCTGCTGCATGAGCTGTACGTCCTATAAAAGAAAATTCCAAGGCTTCCATAGCAAGGGATTTCATTGAAGCAAAATTCTGATCTGCGGGATGAGCCTGAAAAACAGCGTCTATTTCTTTAAATGCACCAGCCTTTGCCATATCTACTTTTGCTCCATTTGTTTCTTCTGCAGGAGTACCAAAAACAATTACTTTTCCAGATTTAATTAATTTAGATAAGACTATTCCAGCTCCAGTACTGACTGTTCCCAAAAGGTTGTGACCGCAGCCGTGGCCGATTTCTGGAAGGGAGTCATATTCTGCAAGAAAAGCAGCAGCTCCTTCTCCTATACCAGTATCGTAAACAGCCTTAAATGCAGTTTCAATTCCTAAAAAAGATCTTTCCACCTTAAATCCATACTTTTCTAGTATTGCTATATGTGCATCAGCTGCTAAGTATTCTTTATTTCCCAGTTCTGGGTTTTCATAAATATATTTGCTTAACTGTCTTAATTCTTCCTTGATTTCATTTATTAAAGATATAGCCTCACTGTTCATATTAAGCCTCCTGTTTCTCATAATCATTTACACTTTTTATCAGATATGTATTTCTTCCCTTTTTCTTGGCTTCATATAAAGCTTCGTCAGCACTATGATATAAATTTTTATAGTTAAATGACTTTTCGTTGATTATAACAGCTCCTGCCGTTATAGTAACCCGATTTGTAATTTTAGAATACAGATGCTGAATATTTCTAGATTCTAACTTATTATATATACTTTTGATTATTTTGTCACAGCTATCCATATGAGTATTTTCTACAATAAGTAAAATTCATCTCCGCCATATCTGAATGCCTTGCCTTTATATTTATTTACCTCTTTTAAAATAATATCTGCAATAGACTTTATACAGGAGTCTCCCTTAACATGTCCATAATTATCGTTATACTGCTTAAAATAATCGATATCTATCATTATAACTGCTAAAGGCATATCTTTTTCATCATAAATGGAAGTGTCCTTTTCCAGATATTCACTTAAGGCATGTCTGTTATATAATAAAGTTAATCCATCTAACCTGCTTATTTCTTCAAGGCGCTGAGTTTTGATATTATTAGTTACTGCTACTGCCACATAAGAAGCCATTATTCTTAAAATTTCTAGATTCTTATATGAAAAGGTATGGGAAACCCGGCTTTGAGCAGTAACTCCGCCTATAACCTGATCATTATATATCAGCGGACAAAATAAAATAGAACGAGATTCGCAATTATTAATTACATCTACTGTTTCCTGGTTATATTTATTCTTATATTCTTTTCTGTCTTTTGTATCAAATACTACAATTTCTCGTTTTTCCTTTATGGTAAGATTCATAAGTATAGAATCATCATCTAAATCAATGGTCTTATATTTTACACCAGTTTTATCATCATATAAATGGTATTTTAACTCATTACTGGTACTGTCTATAACTGCAATACCGAAAGAATTTAGTTTTAATATATTGGGAAGATTACAAATAAGAATTTCAAATATTTTATTAATATCTAAGCTGGCAGTAATAGCTTTTCCAAGCTCTGCCAATGCCTTTAGAGTATTTATTGAGGATTCCATTTCCTCTAATTGTAATTTTGAAGATTCATTAGAATAGGTTTCAGATAAGTAGTTTACCTGAATATCCTCCATCAGACTATTTGACGTCTCACATATTTCCTGTTTTTTCATAAGAGCCTGATAAGCGTTTTTATAATCTTCTTCCTTATAATATATACTATGAAGCATTTCATATATTTCTTTTTGTTTTACATAGGATTTCACTTCGATTGCTAAGGTCAATGCATTAGTCAGCACACCTCGGGCAGCATCATAATTATTTCCATTATACAAGGCTCTGTAGAAAATAGAATATACATCAAGAACATCATATTTTGTACCGTATTTATTTACATCTGAAATAGCAGACAAAAATATTTGCTGAGCTGATATAATATCCTTAGTCTGAGAAAAAGTAAGTACTGCATCTAAGCATTTACAAAAGGAAAGTCCCACATTATCTTCTACTAAGAAAGATTCCTTTCTGCTTTCTTCCAAATAATTTTTAGATTTTACATATTCTCCTTTATAATAAAACACCTCAGCGATATTAAAAGAAACGATGGCATTTGTTTTTTTATCATGGCTGTCTCTGGAGAGTTGATTACATTCATTTAAATATTTAAGAGCTAAATCATATTCTTTTAAACTAATAAATAGCATGGCTATATTGTTAATAGCGAAAAATCTATATGTCTCAAAAGCCTTTTCGCTGTTTACTATATTCAATACTTCCAGCATATATTTTAGAGCATTTCTAAAGTCCCCCATTTGAGTGAAAAGAAGAGATAAACCATTTAGTGCATAAATCTGACCCTTTGAGTCATTAATCTTTTTAAAATTAGCATAAGACCTCTTATAGTTATCAAAGGATTCTTGAAAAAAACCTTTATCAAATGCTATTTGTCCCATATATTTAGAAGCATATCCTATATATTTCATATCATTTTTATTGACAGCTTCAGTATAT
>Ga0183099_1001891_pt1 | contig 11419 bp, 13 predicted proteins | sample Biomet1_FD_127788 | JGI IMG/M metagenome (GOLD analysis project Ga0183099, IMG submission 127788) | Microbial communities from bioreactor (seeded with anoxic lake sediment) at LBNL, California, USA - Biofuel metagenome 1 | ecosystem: Engineered > Bioreactor > Anaerobic > Unclassified ... | reverse complement strand
ATGTCGCCCCTACAGAGGGGATCTAAGATGCAGAACAACGCTAGTACTGCTTTGATCGCTCTGGCTTGTATCGCGTGTCGTAGAGGCGCGACAGCTGAAGCTGCGACACTGTTTAATCTGGCTGTGTGGGACCCAGGCATTGATGACTTCTTGTCACAGGCTTTGACCAATAGCCCAGAAGCGTACATGATTGCAGATTCACTTGTCAGTGCTTCGCAGAAGAGCGATTTGGACGTTGCGATAGAGAGTTTGAACAGCGCCCTTAGACGCACGGCATCTAAGTCTAAGCTTTCACGCGTAGCCCTGTCTGCGGATAAAGATAGTGATGAGGATGGTACCTCGTTTACTGTCTTGCGGGATAAAGGGTACGATGAAGATGATGACGAAGATGACGAAGATGAAGATACGGAAGACGAAGATGCGACTGAAGAGTCGACGTCCTCATCTCCTATCCAATTCAGTTTCTAAGTGAACACCCCGTAAGGGTACTCAAAAGCCGGCCTTTGCGTCGGCTTTTGCTTTATCTACGGCAATTATAAGGAGCTTTGATGGACGTTACAGCGTTAGTCACAAACAGCAGTCCTTTGTATGCAGCTTTGAGTGGTGTGCAGCAGAGATTCAAAAACGTTTTAGGCTTAAAGCGATTCGTGTTCACTGTACACAACAACCCAAAGCAGGCACTCAGAGCTGTGTTTGGCTCAACCGATTACCCGTACGGTTGGTTTAAAGCTACGGGCTTGACAGTAGACCGAGATGCGGCCAACATCAAAACGATATTACGTAGGGGTTCGGGTGTAGCTTTGGCTACTGACACGAGCGCCACCGTGATGATAAACCACTACATTCCTGTGACTGTGCCCATTGAGTGTGAAGTGCATCTGGTTAGTGTTGCTGACGCGCTTGTGTTTGCATCTCAGTTCCTTATCGCTAGTTCTGCTGACCTTATGGACTTTGTCATATTTGCAGGTACTACGCGTTGGACAGTGAGCTTGAAGTCAGATGGTGATAACGTCCCTCTTCCACAGGATGTTGACCTCGATGAAGGTAGTACACCTGGCTCCGTTACGCTTCAGTTCACTATGACCATGAAAACTAAGATAGGATTCTCACGCGAAGGGGCGAAGATAAACAATGATGGTGCAGTTACTGTTGATCTTGACATTGCTTAGAAAGGAGATTCAAGTTGACTTTCAAGAAAGAAAAGTTCAGACCCCTTACGGGTACTATCGTTTTGGATATAAAGGCTGACTTTGTCGGTCTTAAGACTCGATATCCGTTGCGTAGAAACACTGCCTCTGTAGGCATGGAGACAGGCGGTGCTGACTATCAAACACAGAGCGTTGTCGTAGGCCCGGAAGGATATCCTGTGCAAGCTGCAACCAAACTCTTGCTGATAGACACACCGTCACCTATAGAAGCGGCTGTTGGCGGTACGACTATGCGTATTGACCGACAGTTTTTAATAGCTGGTTCATTTCCACAGTTAGTATTGTTTGCCACAGAGCAGACGAGAGTTAACGTGGTTGTGTGCTAATTTTTGATGCAAACCCAATCGTCTGGAGACCCTTTATGTTTGAACATTCAAGCCCTGGGGTATATTCTGCCGAGTATGACAGAGCGACGCAAGTTAAGGTAATTACAGGTGGCGCTGTCACCATGTGCGTACCTCTACCTCGTGGCCCTGTCGGTAAGAACGTATCCCTGTACGGTGACCCTGACATTGAACGAATCATTGGTAAGCCTACGGGAATCTACAAAGATTACGTGAACTATATCAAGATTCTGGCGCAGAAGGCCCGCGTGGTGAACGTTACCCGTGTGGCTTTAGATGCCCTCAGTGCAGGCGTGTACGTAACTTCCTTCAACAACTTCTCAACCACGCGTAAACTATCTGCGGGCTTCAGTGACGTAGATACTGTCCAAATGACGAACAAAGACATCATGTTTATATATGCTGCCTTTGAGGGCGCTTGGGCTAACGACGTGTACATCACCATTGAACCTGACCTTCGTGACGTTGAAGGTGTACGATTCAAACTGAAGGTGTACGAAGGCAACAACAAGACACCTACTGAAACTCACGTATGTACTACCTTCTACAAGGTGACAGATAGTGGCGATCAGTTGTTTGTCGAAGATGTAGTTAATGAGCAGTCCAACCTGATTCGCGTTAAGTTCAACCACGATCACTACAAGATATTGACTGATGCTAGCGCTTACGTTGTGAACGCTATCTGTGGCGGACCTTTTGACGCGAACAACCCTACGCTGACTAACGGCCAGCTCAATGGTGGATCTGATGGTCAGTTGATTGACATGCGCAATGGTGATATCAATATCCGCAATGCGAGTATTGCAGCTATCGTAGAGGCGTGGGATGTGTATCGTGACTGGGAGCGAGTGTATACTGGTATCCTATGTGACGCAGGCATGTCAGACCCTGTGATCGCTAACAAGCTGGATGAGCTGGCTATGAGCCGACAAGACAGCATTGTTACTAGCGGCATACCGCCTACGTTGCAAGCGCGGGATAGTGCAGTAGCCTATCGTCGTGGAGACAAGAAATACAACGATTCGTACTTCGGATTGAGTAGCTCTTGGTCTACACTTTGTAGCTCTGACGTGCAAGCGCGTGATACGGTGAACAGCCGTTGGTACTGGGTTCCTGCTTCAGTGTGTTTGGCATATTGTATGCTGACTGCTGACCAAGTAGCTCAGTGGCTTGCGCCGGCTGGTATGACTCGCGGTGTTCTGCCGTTCGCTACAGACGTGCGTGTGCGCTACGACTTGCCTGACCGTGATGTGCTGGTTGATAACCACATTAACCCTATCGCAGTGTTCGAAGGTGAAGGTATCTTCGTGTGGGGTGCTGACACTACTTACGCTGTGAAGAGCCCACTGAACGATATCGGTGTGCGCCGACTTCTGTCTATGCTGCATGCCGTTGTTCGAGTCAACAACTTGCCTGCCGTGTTTGAGCCTAACGATGATATCCTAAGATCTAACCAGAAAGAAAGTCTGGAAGAAGTCTTACGGCCTATCAGAGCTGGTCGTGGTTTGGATTGGTACGCAGTCATCTGCGACGATACGAATAACCCAGCGGACGTTGAAGCTAACGGTGACTTGATTGTTGACGTGTTCTTGGATCCAACTCGGTATACTAAGCGCATCCACATCAACGCCACAGTGCCTCGCGTTGGTGAGATTGAGTTTGCTCTCAGTCTTATCGACCGTACTAACTCCTAAAGAGGATATTGACTATGAGTAAGGTAACTCTTGAAGAGTTCTCTGAAACAAGTGACCCGCTGTTGGACGATAACTTCGAGCTTCTGATTCCTAAGCCACCTGTAGGCGGTACGGAAGGTGCTCGAACGTTGCGTCTGTTCTGTAAGACAGGCGTTAAGCCAGGCTCTACCATCGAAGAAGTGCTGAAAGAAGCGTTCGGTCACCAGTTGAACTACGCTGGTCGTCGCATCTACAGTCACTCGATGTCCACTGAGTACAATGAAAACAGTGAGATGAAGGTGTACAGCCTTCTGGAAGAGTGGGCAGACAAGATTCGTGACATCAAAACTCAGACAGGCTCTTTCAAGTCCGAGTACGCAACAATTGCTACATTCCGTATCTTCAAACAGGATGGCTCTGTTGCTGCTGAGTACACGATTCATGGCTGCTGGCCTAAGCAGGTTCCTGACTTGCAGTTCAACGGTACTGCGCAAGCTGTTCCAGTTCAGATTGAATGGTCTTTCGACTACGCTGAACGGGTGTAACACTGCCAGTGTAATGCAGGGCTGCTTCGGTGGCCCTTTATACCTTCAAGCGAGATCAGAAGCCTATGCTCATGATATTCAGACTTAGTAGCCTAAGCGCTACTGCCCCTGACGTTACTCAGTTCGATTGGTACAAGTTTGGTGGTAAACGCAGAGTGCTGATAGAGAACAAGACTCACGAAGCCAGCATAGAAGAGAACGATGTGTGGGGCGCAAAGCCTACCACTAGAGGCAAATACACAGTATTGCACAAAGACGATACGAGTGTGAAATTCATCGTAGATGCCGCTGCTATGCGTTCGCTGCTCACACGCAGCAAGCCGTACAAAGGTATGGTTGACGGCGTTCGAGTATCTGGCCGGGCACATGGAACTACAGGCGGCAAGCCGTCAGAAGAGATCGACCCTAATCCAGAAGCAAAGCAAAGACCCTATGAAGTCGATGCGGAAGGGCGCGTACCTGACAAAGCGCTGTTGAAGATGATTAAAAGCGCTGACTTGCCAGGCGCTGCGGGTATTAAATTTCTGCTGAAGAACACGTTGCTTACCGGTGAGGTATATCACTACTTTGACATGAGCAGTGTGTATAGAAACATAACAAGCACAGATGATAAGCAGTGGGAGAGACAAGTAGAGGACGCTGTGCTGAGTATCACACCTAAGAAGTATTTGGTTGGAGCAACCAAATATAAGTACGAAGGTAAGTTACTCCCCTGCCTTCTGATTGTGGAGAACTAATCATGAGTGCGCCGCGTAAGCTCACACTGGAGCATTTCATACAAATGAGTACCGGCGACTATGAACCTCACACAACTGAGAAGTGGCTGGTACGTGAGTTCCCTACGTTCAATGGCGTGACGTTAGATTCGACGACTGCTGAAGCCATTGACTTACCGTTCCCTGTTTTTAGCGACAAAGGCAAGTCTGTCGCGTCAAGTCAGGTATTCTTCCCGTCGGGTATATCGATATCTGGCTTTAGCGTTACTATGGGCGTCGATCAGAAGCTCAGAGCATTGAGATATGTCAATGCGTGGAGCGCAAACATTCGTAACCCAAAAACAGGCGGATACAAAACACCATCTAACTACAAAAGAACGATAGTCGTCGATCTCTATAACGTCAAAGGAGATGTTATAGGTTCTTCTGAATTGAAAAACATATGGCCTTTAGGTTTGCAGCAAATGCAACTTGATGGTGAGGTGAGACGCAACATGATCTCAATTCAATTTATGTGTGACGACCAAGCTTTCACATTCAAGTAAGAGGATATTAAAAATGGAAATACTGTTGGCTGATATGCCTTCCGGCGGCTATAAGTCAGGGCTTCCTGATGTGTTGAGCATGAAAGAGTTTGCAGGGCCAAGTCTGAACCATATAGGGAAAGCGATAGAGACGTCCTCTATGCTGCCTCTATTTGACGCACTGTCTTACGTAGCTAAGTTTGACGTGAATATGCTGTCTATTCCTGACGCTATGTACCTGCTGTACTTACAACGCACAGAACTCAACACTATCAGCCAACTGAAAGCTGTAGGTAAGTGCAGACATCCAGTGTTCGAGCATGGCGATGGTTCGCATGTGTACCGTCTCGATGACAGACGTGGTCCTATTGTGCATACTCGTCCGTGTGATGCACATCTGATACTTGACTTGCATAAAGACACGCCTGTTATAAAGCTCAACGATGCACATGACGAATACAGCCTGCCTAGAGTACACCATCTGCGTGCGTCTGAAGCTGAAACGTTGTCTGCTGTGGACTGGGTTGCTTGTCACTTAGATGAGCCTTACTCTGAGTGCGTAGGTCTTCTTGAGTCGCAGTCTGACTTGACTCTGTGGTTGAAGTTAAGCGCTTGGGCACAACGGGCTAGACACGGTCTGCCTAGAGAGATTCTAGGTCAATGCCCAGAATGTTCTCGCATGTCGAATGTCAGCTGGTCCTTAGTGCCTCAGATGTTTTTAGTATGAGAGTGCATGACTTAGAGATAGACCTTCCGAGCGGTAGAGATGGTGTGAGGATCGCACCACTAACGCTGACAGTCATGAGTGCGCTATACAATGCCAGCAAGTACGACCTCCCTGCAGTACTGATTGATGCATTGCAGCCGTATATCAACGTTCCGATACTCGACTTGCTTGAGGAAGATTTCAAGCAAGTGTTGGCTTGGTTTGATAAGGCTTCTTATCCTGAGACACTGCGCAACTACAACTGGAGATGTACCCAGCCGTATTGGGCGGATGCACATAACAATATCGAGTACGAGAATCCAAAGAGTCAGGATTTCAAACTCTTTGAGTGTAATACTCTGAACTCTGAACAGGTGCGTGATTTTAAAGTCACTACATCTGCAATATCAGACCTTCCTAGCTATATGAAATGGCCTACAGTCAGAGACATGCTGGAGAGCTATGATGCAATCGATGAGGGGCATTCGCCTAAGATTGCAGAGGCCGCTAAGTGGTTCAAGCACGAAGGCTCAGTATCCGAAAGAATAGTCCACATGACAATGACTGACGTGATAAACATCAACCACAAACGTCGGTCGTGTGTGAATATCCGAACCAGCTTTAAGTGTAACTGTTGTGGTAGAAAGTATTCTCACTTTGCGCCTCTACATCCGCTGAAATTCTTGCGTACTTACAGCCCGCAGTCCGTAATGGACATGAGCTGGAATTTGACGAGTTTCCTAGACGCCTACATACCAGACGATGCACCACTGATGAAATTTCTGTACTGGCACGGCTGTTACGTCAAAGACAAGAATGAAGCAGAAGAGCGTAAGCGTTTGGCCGCAGCAGCCAATAAATCTAACAGGTCTCGTAGACAGAACAGGGGTCTAGGATGAACTCACATAAAATGCTCATTGATGCTGCCGAACAGATGGCTGACTTGGGCGTACAGGGTGCGCCAGTTAAGAAGAAGCTTGACCTCATGGATGACAGGACATTCAACTCGTTGCATCTGTTGGACAGGCTTCTTGAGGACGAAATCTCAGACTTTGATAGTACCGACGTAAACATCGATGTCGGCGGTATCGTGAACAACGTGCGTACTGAGATTGTTGACGGTGATAGCAGCGAGTATACCACTGAGCAAATAGAGTCAGTAGGTAAGCGCACAAAACCTGAGAAGGTTGAGCCCGTCAAAGTGCAGGTGGATTTGCCTAATCTGATACCTACACTGTATGAACCTACCGTAGAGCACAACGAAGCCGTTGAGAAAGAGCTACATGCGCTGTTCAAGCTTACAGACACAGGCACAGCAGGTGTTATCGAAGCTCTGGCAGCAAATACAGCTATGATTCAACGTATGGGTGACGTACTAGGCGATTGGTTTGATTGGGAACGTGAGCAGGCATTCCGTAACGCAGCTCATGAAGCGAACAACTTGCCGTCAGTGTACGGTGGCAATAATAGCAGTGACAATAACGGCAGCAATGATGATGGGCCTGATGCTGATTTTCCTGATATGGGTGGGTCTGAAGGCGGACGAAATAAGAGCAAGAAACCGAAGCCCAATGGCGGACGAAGAAAGAAAAGTTGGGCTAAGAGAGCCAAGAAGTGGTTGTCCCGCAGAAAAGGTAAGGCGCAAGCGGTAGCACTACTCGCGCTGATGGGTGTTGCTGCTTACGGTGCCTATGAAGACAAGCAAGGGTCTAAGTATCATGCCGGTGAAGATGCAGATGACGAACTCGATGCTGAGACCGTAGAAGATGGCGAGTCTGTAGCGCAAGCAGAGGAAGAAACACCAGAAGAAGCTCCGTCGTTGACAGAACAGATACTGCCGCGTGATCCTATGGACCAAGCGGTCGTGGCAGCTACTGCTGCCACGACCGCACCTTCAGCTCTATCGAGTCAAAAGCTCTTGTTGCAGCTAAGGCGTCAGGCGGAAGTGTACTTAAGGCCACTGCTGGTGCAGCGAAGGGTGGAGCTAAAGGTGTAGGTCTGTTGACTGTGGGATTCGGTGCGTATGACGCATATCAGGTCCATGAAGACAAAACACTGACAGACAGTCAGAAGAACAGAGAATATGCAAAAGTAGGCGGCCGGACTGTAGGCTCAATGGCTGGGTATGGTGCTGGTGCCGCTTTGGGTACTACTATAGGTGCAACTGTTGGATCTGTTATCCCTGTTGTGGGTACTGTGCTTGGTGGTATTGCAGGCAATTTAATTGGTGGTTATCTTGGCTCTATACTTGGAGGTGAAGCGGGTGAGAAAATATCTGACTACGTTGTGGATAAAGTTCAAGGTGAGGAAGTCAAACATCCGCCTGTAGTCAACACCCAACCAATAGTTGATGTTCTTCGTGAGGCGCATGAAGAGGACGTCAAACTCCAAGAAGAACAAAACGAGCAGAACCAAGTGCGACCTACTGCGCCTTGGCTGTTCAATAGTCCTTTACGTGATAGACCAAGTGCTGGGGCTGTGCCTCCTATGAGCATGGCGCCAAGTAACTGGGGTGGCACATTCAATACGACTGCCACTGCTGTAGGCTCTGGTATACCGTTTAAAAACGCGGCTAACGTTCCTGGTCAGTCAGGCTCGTCCTCGTTCACTCCTGGCCGAGGTGCTACGCCTAGCTTGATCGACTTAACTGACGATCAAAAGAGAATCATAAACGAGGCTACCGGCGGCGATGAGAAAGCAGCGAGATTCTTGACTGGCGTGCTTGGCGTTGAAAACCGAGGTTTCGGTAGAGTACGCGAAGATAAAGTAAGTCCGGCTGGTGCTGTAGGCGGATATCAGTTCATGCCCGGCACGTGGAACGGCTTAGTCGCACAAGGTAAAGCCAGTGGCGACCCACGTAACTTCGGTGACGCTTCACGCGCCGCAATGTCTCTGTACAAGGAGCTAAACGCGACATACAAAGGCAATGAAGTGGCCATGGTTGCGCATTACAACGGGGGCAACGCTGGCGGCAGAGCTACTAAGGCCGGTCAAGGTGACACTAGCGGGCTGAAGCAAGAGACCAAGGATTACTTGAACTACTATTACCACGGGACTAAAAACCCTAAAGAAATAGCGGCTCAGGAAGCGGCTGTAGCTGCTGCTGTTGCTGCACCTAGTGTTGAAGCCACACCGGATACGTCCGTCACCCCGACAGAGCGCACTACTGTCGAATCAGTTGAGCGTGAGAATCCAGCTGACTCCAAACAGCCTATAGTGAACGTCACAGTGCCTCCTCAGGCGCCTGCGAAAGAGAAAGCAACGACTACGGCAACGAACGTGCCTGAGTACTTGCAACGACCTAAGACAGTAGCTCCTAGTACTGTATCTAATCCATCAACGCTTGACGATATGCCTGTATTCATCTCAGAAGCAGGCCTAGGTTTAATGCAAATGGGGACTATCTGATGTCTAGTTTTATATCTGCTGCGGGAGGAGGGGTTACGCCACTGAACAAGGCCAACCCCTTAACGGTTGATCCTATGTATATGGTGAAAATCTACAATACTAAGGGTTCTATCGCATTCACAGGTTATGTGCCTGAAGACTTCTCAATAGGTCTGTCTGCGAACTGGACATCTAAGTATGCCGACACTCCCCTGTCTTCGGCTGGGAACACACAGGGAGGTGCGCTACTTGAAGCTAGCGCCAACTTCGCAGGCTTCACAACGTTGAACAAACTGTGGACTGCTCGTACCTGGTCAAGCCCTTCGTTCCTTGCTCTCGATCTGCCCATAATGTTGAACGCATACAGCAACACAAGTACCGAAATCGTTAAGCCTCTTGTCACTCTGCTATCGTTATGTGCTCCTAGTGAGGGTGCGGGTGGTATGCTGGTACCTCCAGGACCGTCGCCTGCCCTAGCTATATTTGAGAAAGCAGGACAGATTGTCAATGATACAGGTAGTATGCTTACGGGCGGCAGTGGCGTCACAGGTAACACTAATAGCGAAGTAGGCAAGCTACTTGCTGACGGTGAGGCATTCACTGTCGAGATAGGTACATTCTTCAAAGCGTATCCTATGATTGTGACTAACGTCAACAGCAACTTCGATAACATCTTCGAGGACGGCACAGGCAATCCAATCAACGTTGACTTCATCTTGACTGTTGAGAGCTACTTCGCTATCACCCGTGAAGATTTAATTCGTTGGTTTGGTCAGGCAGGAGTTGAGGGATAATGACGACACATACGGTTGATAAATTCGGCATTGACCCTCTGCGTGACGGTATGTTTGATGCCGTCAAGACCATGACAATCGCCAAGCAGTACACTGTAAAAGCTGAAGAGCATATGAATCCACAGATTGTGGCGTTCGACAACTACGGAAGCACAGCGTATTACGAGATATTGCTGATCGCTAACGGGTTGATGCATCAAAGTGAGTTTGTCTCTGGGTTGAAGATAGTGATCCCTACTGCGACAGCAGCTAAGGCTGAAGCCCGTAGACGCAATGTGACCTTGTGAGGTATCTATGTCCAGTGCTGGTTCCATACGCGGGAGTGGCTATTTCTCTCTGAAGATCAACGGAGAAGACCCGCCGAATACGTATAACTTGCTTCGCAGTGCGACAGGCGTTGAAGGTCCCCACGCACCGCCCACAGCTGTCATTGAGTTCAACGATTCAAACGGTGTGCTGCGTGATAAGATGGCTATAGTGGATGGCACAAAGATCTCTATATCCATAGGGACGTCGGAGTCAGACTGTGAGACCCATGACTTTCGGGTGTTTTCACCTAGAACGACTGAGGTGGAAGGTGCAAGAATCATCCGCGCTGTCTGTGTGTTAGACAAACCTCAATATCTGTACGACGTGCGCTCTGCGTTCAAGCGAGGAAGCTCATTAGACGCAATCAAAGATTTGTGCAGTACTGCTGGTATCGAAGTCGAGACAGACATAAAGCCTAATGATTCGATGACTTGGCTATCTATAGGCAGACCTCCTCGCGTGGCCGTAAACGACATCATCAAACGCATGTGGTTGGGTGATGGAGCTCTGCCACAAGCGGTGCTGTCTAGTGGCGGCAAACTAATCATACGTGATGTGTCTGAGCAGCTCAAAGGTGAGCCGAAACGTAAGATGTTCTACATGTACGCTCCTGAAGATCAAGGTGTGTTGGTATCGGAGTTCCGCACCAAGAGTATCAGTGGCTTGCTCAACACAGCCCACAACTATGGCTCAGTGTCTAGTCACAAGCTTATGGATGGAAGCACTGAGACTTTTGACAGTGTTAACATGCAAGCTGACGGCGAAGTCAATATAAATAGTGATGTACGTAGTGCCATAGTTAAGACGAACATGGCGCATGACGTCCGGGACCCGGGCACTACGGGCGCTGGTGCAAACGTACATAAGAACTGGCATAAAGCACAGTTCAATAACTCCAAAGTGGCTGCGTCGTTCACTGAGATGGGTCGTGCTCTTGTTCAAGGCTATGTGGGTCTGCAAATGCTTGACTGCGTTGAGATATTTGCGTCAGAGCGTAACGGTGACTCTATAGGAATAAACAAGAAAGATAGTGGTAAGTGGATTATCTTCGGTCGTACATGGCGATTCACTGGAGGTAGATACTCAGAGGCCTACTTACTGCTGCGCAACTACACGCCAGTAGAAGGCACAACTCCGTTAAGCAGTAAGAGCACCGGGAACAACGGCAAGCCGCCAGTGCAGAGTCTGTCTAACACAGTGCGGCCTGATCAAC
>Ga0183099_1001890_pt1 | contig 11422 bp, 2 predicted proteins | sample Biomet1_FD_127788 | JGI IMG/M metagenome (GOLD analysis project Ga0183099, IMG submission 127788) | Microbial communities from bioreactor (seeded with anoxic lake sediment) at LBNL, California, USA - Biofuel metagenome 1 | ecosystem: Engineered > Bioreactor > Anaerobic > Unclassified ... | reverse complement strand
AGATTGCTTGGGAATGCTTGTTAAACCAAAACACCTCGAGCTAAAAACAGTTTTTTCACTATCTTTTTCTCTTTATAAATAACTCATCAAAGGCCATTATCTCAGCAGACGTTATCTCTTTTTCATCTTCTAAACTCTCGTGCAACTTTTCTCTTCTGATCCATTCAAATTTACCAGCGTTGTATTCCAGAATCAGATGCAAAAATTACGATATAAAGTTTCCCAAGCACATCTTAATATCTCACTTCATTCCTGTTTAGATTGTCAGACAACTTTTTCCATTTGGATGGCACACACACGAGGAGAATCACAGGAGAAATACTTTTTGACAAGTTGGATCCAATCAACACCCCATCAGAACTAATGAAAGAAATTACAATTAAGAGCCTCGCAGATTCATATTAATATATTAATATTAACCAAAGAAAAAATAAAGTGAAAGATTTTAATTCATTGCAAAAACCACTCAAAACATCATGTTCCAACATCTCTCCGGTGCCCACCACAAAAGAAAAGCTGCAACAAACACTTCAAAGAGGCTTTTGAAAGAAACTTTCATTCTCTTTTTTCCCCACAAGCGAGTTTTTATTCCTCCTTCTTCTTTTCTTTTCTTGTGTAAACTCTTGTGCCCTGCTTGTCAATGTTGCTGAGGTAGACCCATCCATCTCTGATGCCTTGTTCGCCTTGCTGAGGATGGAAATCGAACTTTCCGAGCAAATCGCAATAGGTCTGACGCACTCTGATGTATTCCTTTGCGGGGGAGTGAACTCTGTCAGCAAAGAGTTGTTGCATGTGCTTCATGTCAGGAGGTAATTCCTTGCAGCGCCAGCACAACATCGAACTTGTTGCTCCAGATCCGAATGAGAACAGACAAATTCTCTTTCCAACGATCTTTTCTGGGTCTGCAGTTGCCAAGAGAGAAGAGAAGTTTGCCCAAACTGCAACAGAATAGAGAAGTCCGACTTCCTTGAGCATCAAAGTTGTCATATCGACGCGAGAAGCGAAGAATTGCTCTCTCTCAGGAGAAGTTTTGGCACCAGCAGCAACTTCATTAGCATAGTACGAAGTGGAAACTTTCTTCAAGAAGTTGGGGGTTGTTGTGTGGAAGACCCAATAGTCAAATGCCTCGAGGAGACCAGAACCAAGACGAGAGCGGAATGTTTCTTGGCATTTTGTCATTGAGTGAATGTAATTTTGCATTGAAAGAGGTCCATCGACGATGGGGAACAAGGTAGCCCAGCCTTCTGGCTTCCAGAAATCCCAGAAGTGATCCATGTAGCTGCATCTCATTTCGAGAACAACCTTGGCGTCTCTTCCAAAGAGCATTGCGACGCCACCATATCCAGACCAGTATCTCACTCCGGCATACGAAACATCACAAACGACAACAACGGCATATCTTCCATCATACAAAGGACTTTCGAGCCATGATGCGGCAGATAACACTGCAGAAGTTCCAGCGTAGCAAGCGTTAGTGTGGTCACAGCAAATCACAGGCATGTTGGTTGATGGTCCGAGTTTTCCAGCAACATATGATGCAATTGGCTTGACAGCATCAGAAGGAGTTTCAGTACCAACATCGATTCTTCCAATCTGTTCCCATGACACACCCAACCTCTGGAGCAGCTTTGAGACGGCATTGATGGCTGCGGAAGCAGCATCTTCATTATCTCCACAGAATCCATTGTCTTTCATTTCAAGTCCCTTTGTGTACTTTCCAGGGCATTTATCCATTTCCTCAAGTGCAAGCATGCTGACCATGTGAGTTGGGCAGAAAGCTTGAACTCCGAGCAAACCAGCGTCTTTTCTCATTGGGTGCTGATCTGCAGTAATAGAAACTTTGTGTGCAGCGAAAGATGTGGGAGCGCCAGTGGCAAGCTTTGAGGAAGATTTTCCAGACCATTCACCCTTCACCATTTCATAGAAGCGACTTCCGTTTCCAAGTACATGGTCCATCACATATGTTCCAGGAGTTGTGACCTTGACCTTGGGCTTCCAATCGAAGCAGCGGTGATGAGAGATCTTTGCAGCATGGACTGCCCTGAATTGATCACCACTCAAAACTTTCCTTTTCAGGAGAGATTCTGTGATTGCAATGGCTCCATCAGCAGTTGCACCATCGATTCTCATTGACAACATCAGAGCGGTGCTTCCACGACCAAATACGATTGAGAGAAGTTTCTTTCCTGGAGCAGTTGCATTCATTGTTGCAGAGAGTAGTCCGAGAGCAAGAGAAGCATTTCCAGAGTATCCAATGTGAGCATCGAGCAGCCTGCAAGGTGTTGCCTTTGCATCAAAGAGAGATGCTGCTTGATCGTTGCTTACTCCTTCCTTCTGACAGAGCGAAGAGAAAGCTTCCTGTTGGAGCATTGGAGAAGCATCAACACCAGAAATTGACACGTAGTCATGAGTGGAAATTGGATTGAGCAAATCCTTTCTTCCACTTTGGGTGGCTCTCAGAGTGAAGTGATCATAAACGCTCTTCATGGCCTTGATATAATGTTCCTTGCTGAGTTCCATATTTGGTGTTGGTGGTTCGCTTTGCATCCAACCAAGTGGTCTCAATGCGAAGCCAACATCATCAGAAGCGTAAGCACCATAAACACTGTCAATGACGACAGGAGCTCCTGGTCCAATAAGAATAGCAGCACAGACACAACCGCATCTTGGGATGCTGGCTTCCCAGTCATCAACAGCAACAACAATGCCGTATCTTCCATCCCATGAAGGAGATTGCACCCAAGCGAGAGTGTCAATAAGAGCAACGGTTGAAGAGCATGCACCAGAGCGGAGTTCAACACCTTCAATGTTGTGGTTTTTGGCCTTGTGGAACAGAGGCATCAAGAATGTCTTGATTGACTTTGAGTGGTCGACAGGAGATTCAGTTCCAACTTCAAGACGCCCGATATCAGCAGGGTTAATTCCATGTCTTTCCATCAATCTTAAAACAGCGTTCATTGAGCAACTCACAGCATCTTCTGCGTCTCCAGAGAATGAAGTTCTGTGCCCCTTGGGGAGTCCCTCAACAACTTCGATATCGGAAGTAACAACGCATTGATCGGGGGTGTACACTTCAATTGCAATGATACCAACATTGGAAGCCATTCCAGTGGACTCTAGAACGTTATTTTGAACAAAAGACAAAGAAGAAGGCTTGAGAGGAAGAGCTGGGTCAGTTGAAGCAGGCTTTCCATCTTTCACAATGTGAGAAGAATGAAGTGCGTCGCTGGATTCAGAGGAAGCAGATGCTTCAGAGGATTTCACTTTTTCTGCGTCAACTTGTTCCACTTTTACCTTTGGTTGATACAAGCGCTTTGGACGGGGAAGAACACCAAGCTTGAATGCAACGGTTGCAAAAGCGTCAGCAGCGTCAACAAGATCATCTTTCTTGAATGCACCACTGATCACACAACGAAGGAATGGTCTTCCCTCACCAAGCATGACAGGGGCGAAGAATCCCAATTTGATGATTTCCGAGCCGAAAGGTAGAGATTCTTCTTGCTTTTGTCCAATCCAAGCAGAAACAATTCCAGACTCTGTGTGTCTTGGCCTAATTTCGAATCCTCGCTCTGCAAGCAACTTTGCCCAAAGTGCAGCATTGTCCTTTGTTCTCTGGAGGCGCCAACGTTCAGTCCTCAACACGTGAATAGCTTCAAGGGCTGCAGCGGCTTGAATGGCGGGAATTGCAGCTGTATTAATAAATCCATTGCATTTGAAACGAAGATAAGAAATGATTTCCTTTGGACCAGCACAGAATCCACCGAGAGAACCGAAAGCTTTTCCAATGGATCCAGTATGGAGATTGGCTGCTCCCATCATTCCGAAATGTTCGCATACACCACGACCATTAACACCAACAAGTCCGATAGAGTGAGCTTCATCCAAAACGAGCAAGCAATCATACTTCTTAGCCAAACGATGGAGCTCTGGAAGGTCACACAACTCTCCAGTTGCACTGAAAATTGCATCAGAAATGAGCATTTTTGCTCCTTTGTGGTCCTTGTATGTTTCCAATCTCTGAGCAAGATGCTTCATATCACCAGTTCGGAAAATAATGATGTTTGCACCACTAACTTTAGATCCATCAAGAATGCATGCATGGTTTGCAGCATCGCAGAAAATGAGATCTCCAGGTTGCATCAGTGCCGGAATTCCAGTGAGGTTGGAAGAAAATCCCATTGCTGTTAAGAGACAATCCTCAACACCAAATAACTCAGCAATTGCCTTTTCAGCCTTGCGAGCTTCGTCGGTGTATCCACATGTGAAGCTGCTTCCAAGAGTTCCAGCACTGTATTTGCGAGAAACTTCAACAGCTTTTTGGACAACCCTTTGATCGCCATGCATTCCGTGATAATCTCCATTGCTTGTCATGGTCATAACACGTCTTCCATCAGTCAATTTAGCCCAAGTGTCAAATCCAACTGTGGGATTCAAATATGCAAGCATGTTCTTTTGCTTCAATTCGTCGATTTGGCTTGAAAAACCAGCAATTGGAGCCAAGATGCTGTTTGGAATTGAGGGAGAAGCAGGGACAGGGAATGATGTGAAGGGCATTTCGGTCACCAAGGTTTCCTTTCCAATAGAGGCAATCTGGTCTTCTCTCAGCTGCTTGGGGGCGGACTTTGCAACAGAAGCAACAGATGCGGCAGAGGAAGCTGCATAAGCAGAAGCGATTTCCTCAAATAGCTTTTTGGGCTTCACAGAGACAACGCCCAAGTGGTAAGCAATTGCAGCAAAGGCGATAGCAGCATCCTCGATGTCTTGCTTATTGAAAGCACCACTGATGATGGTCTTCAAAATCGGCTTTTCTCCTTCGACGTGATCGAATGGCGCAAAGTATCCAACCTTCTTTGCGAGAATGCTGAAAGCAGGGAGAACATTTTCGTCATTTCCAAGCTTTGCGCAAACAATTCCAGAGTGCTCGTTTCTGGGGATGACGTCAAATCCGTATTCCTTGAGCAAGTTGGCCCAATGACTTGCATTTTCTTTGCACTTTGCAATTCTCCAGGCTTCAATTCTCAAAATTCTCAAAGCGGCATCAGCAGTCGCGGATTGGACAGGAGGGATAGATGCAGAGTAAACGTAACCTCTGGTATGGAATCTCAAGAAAGTGACCAAACTTCTGGGTCCAGCAATGAAACCACCGACAGCACCAAGTGCCTTTCCAACAGAACCACTCTTGAGGTGAATCGATCCCATCATGTTGTAGTACTCTTCGATACCTCTTCCATTCATTCCAACAACTCCAACAGAGTGCGATTCATCAATTGCCAAAAGGCAGTCGTTCTTAACAGCGATTTTGTGAATTTCAGGGAGATTGAGGAGCCTTCCAGAAGAAGCAAACACAGAATCAGCAATAATGAATCTAGAACCAGCCAACTTGGCGTTCTTTTGGAGGATATCCTCGAGAGTCTTCAAATCTTCTGGGTCAAAGGTGCACATTTTTGCTCCGCTCAACTTTGATCCTTCCACCAATGAAACACTTGCGTTGGAACTGATGTAAATAGTGTCAGTGTTGTGGACGAGTGCAGGGATGTAAGTGCAATTTGTTGCGTATCCCATGGAGAACAGCATGCAATCTTCTGTTCCGAGAAGATTGGAAAGGTCTTCTTCAAGCTGCTTTGATGCAACAGTATGTCCGGCCATCAAACTTGGTCCAAGAGAGCCAGCGCTGTACTTCTTGATTGCATCCTCTGTGACCTTATGTACTCTCTCATCAGCATGCATTCCGTGATAGTCTCCACTGCTTGTGAGGCACATCATTCGCTTTCCATCTTCCATCACAGCAAATGTGTCAATTCCGGTGATAACATTGTAGTAAGGCATTTCTCCTCTCTTTGTGGCTTCTTGAGCTTTTTCAAAAACTGGAATGACGCGATCAGCGAAAGTCTTTGGGATTGTTGCGGTTGCAGGTCGCTCACCAAATGGAATGAGAGCATGGGGCTCGCCATCTCTGATATTCAAACCATCATCTTCCTTTGGCTTAGCCTTTTCCTTTTTCTCCTTTTTCTCTTTTTGTTCCTTTTGCTTTTCTTTTTCTTTTTCCTGTTCCTTTTCCTTTTGTCTCTCCATTTTCATTTTCATTTTCAGCTGGGCTTGCTTTTCTTCAGTTTCTTTTCTTGCCCTTTCCTCGTCCTTCTTCGAGTCCCTTTCCATCATTTTTGATGATTTGATTTTTGATTGTGGAGTGGGGATAGGCAAATCATCAAAGTTCTGAGATGAAGCATCAGTTTGAGCCTTCCTTGATCTCAAAAAGTTGGGATTGTGAATGGAAATATCTTGAATGGCCAAAGCAAATGCGGTGGATTCTCTTGAAAGAACCTCAGGATTAACAGGATCTCTCATGTTCATCAAGTTTCCATTTCTTCCAGCAGAAGGAGATGAAGCAATCGATCTTGCAAGTGTCATTGCTCTCTGGATGGCAGTGTCGAGATCGTCCTCAACTGCATTGACCAATCCATATTCGAGAGCGTGTTCTCCGACATATTCCTTCTGTTCTAGCCAGAGTCCGAATGCTTTTCCCATTCCCAAAACTCTGTGAAGAGATTGAGTGAGCATGAACCCAAATGAAAGTCCTCTTGGCAAAATTCCAGCTGAAATGTGAACATTCTTGGAAGCAATTCTCCAGTCTGAAGTCATGGCCATTGCAACACCTCCTCCAATGACAGTTCCATGGAGAACAGCTAAAATTGGAGCCCTAACTTCTCTCAATGCGCTATACACACTGAAGAATCTATGGGACATAGCAGCAAACTCTGGGACAGTCTTGCAACGTGCCATGGTCTGCTCAAACATGAATGGATCAAGTCCTGCACAGAAATGCTTTCCTTCTCCACGGAAAACAACACAACGAACATCCAACGACTTGAGAATTCTGATGGCGACCTCCATGTCGTTGATTTGGGAGTCACTCATCATGTTCATTCTGGCAGGATTGCTCAAGAGCAAAGTATACACGCCACCTCCTTCATTAAGAACTTGAACAGTGCTTGAGGCGCTCAGGGTCATTGGCAATCCCTTGTCCTAAGAAATGAGGTTTGAAACATTAATTAAGAAGAGAAAGAAAAAAATAATACCTTTCCTTGAATCATATCTTGAAGTTCTCCAGCAAGTGCAAGTCCGTCACCAACATTATATGCAGGAAGCCTTCTCTTGGCAAGAGCAACCAACTCTGGCGTTACAATTCCAAGACGGCGAATGATAGCGCTGGATTCCTTCTGGATTTCTTCACTCTCAACAACAGAATCGACAAGTCCCATGGATTGGCCGTCGTATGCAGAGATAACTTTTCCAGTGAGCATAAGATACATGCAACGAGCGCGAGGAAGCCTCTTTGTTGCTGCAGCAGAAACAACAGCGGGAAGACCACCGTGAAGGATCTCTGGGAAGCCAAATGTGGCATTGTCAGCTGCGATAACAATGTCAGCAGCGCAAGGGAACAACATTCCGCCTCCGCGAGTGGCTCCTTGACAAATGCACAAAACAGGCTGAGGATGAGAGACAATTGCATCAAGAAGTTCTCCATAATGAACAAGAGCCTCACCAAACTTTCTGTCTCCAAAAGCTACGGTACCCAAATCAAATCCAGAGCAGAAATAGCGCTTGTCCTCTGTGGCAAACACAAGAGGCTTGTTGGGAGAGGCAGACTTTACAACATTCAGCAATGATTCCCACATCTTGGCAGTGAGAGAATTGTTCGAATCTGGTCTAGAGAAGCTAATAACAGTAGCACCAGCGATTTTGACCTTAAAACCAGTTTCAGAGGAGGAGCCAATCTCCAAAACGGGGGTCTTTGAAATGGCAGGAGAAGAAACAAGGCTGCCAAGAGATTTCTCCAAAGAGACTTCCATATCTGACTTGGAAGTTTTCGAGCTCTTCAGAGCCTTGGTCTGAGGCTTTACAGGCTTAACTTCTTTCACCTTTTGAGCCTTAACTTTTTCTTTTTCCTTTTCCTTTTCCTTTTGGAGCTTGGCCTTTTCTTTTTCCTTTTGCAATTTAGCCTTCTCCTTCATTTTTCTTGCCTTCTCCTTCTCCTTCTCCTTCTCCAATTTGGCATTTTCTTTTTCCTTTCTTCTTTCAGACTTGTCTGATTTGGCAGATTTCTTTTTAGTAGAGACTTGGACATCGCCGCTTGAACGAGAAAGGAGTTGTGCAATGGTCACACCACCAAGAATTTCCATCTGTGAAGTCTGGATTCCGAGTTCACTCTTCAACCAAGTGGCGAGTTCGACAGCAGCGAGTGAATCAACCCCGAAGTCAGTCAAAGGAGCAGTCACATTAACATCTTCAGCAGAAATTCCAATGAGCTCGGACAACTTGGCAATGAAGGATTCCTGAGCACCAGAGTTGGATACAGTTTGCACTTCCTGCTCAGACTCAGACTCAGACTCAGACTCAGACTCAGACTCAGATTCTACAGCAGCGAGTGAATTAACCCGAAGTCAGTCAAAGGAGCAGTCACATTGACATCTTCAGCAGAAATTCCAATGAGTTCAGACAACTTGGCAATGAAGGATTCCTGAGCACCAGCATTGTTGGAACTCTTCTTGGGCTTTTCAGCCTTTTTGGGCTTTTCAGCCTTCTTGGGCTTTTCTGCCTTCTTTGGCTTTTCAACTTTCTTTGGTTTCTCCTCTTTCTTTGGCTTAACAGGTTCAATAACCTTTTCAACTTTCTTTTGCTTTTCTGGTTGACGTTTTTCAACAATCTTTTGCACTTGGGTTTCTTTTTCTTTGACTTTTTCAACCTTTGGTACAGATTGCTGCTCCTTTTGCATGGGGGGAACAGGTTTCTTGGCAACAGAAGTGTCAGTGCTGTTGCACAAGTAGAGATGGCCAAACATGCTAAAGTTCTGGCACCACATGAATTCCCATTCAAGATGGTTAACAAGAATTGAAGCAGGAACTTTCTTCTGAACAATAAGAGGGAGGAGATCTTCAACAATTCTAAAGATCGCTTGCCTTGGTGCCATTCCCATCACTAGTCCTCTGTCGATCAGTTGAGTGATAACATCTCTTGCTTCGAACCAGCTCAGAACACCAGCTCCTGAAAGGGCTGGAATACCCAAAGCGAGAGTTGGGAGTCCCATCTTCATTCTCTTCATTGCAAGAGTCTCGACAAAGATGTTTGCAGCGTTATAGATAGACTGTCCCATATTTCCAAACAGTGCTCCAATGGAAGTGAAGAATAACATAAAGTCGAGTGGCTTCTCCAGCTTGAGAGAGGAGTTGTGGAGGTTCAGTGCGCCCATTGCCTTTGCGTGCATTCCCTTGTTCACCCTATCCATGTTTAGGTTCCTCAAGAGTGCATCCTCGTAAACTGTTGCAAGATGGAAGACACCACCGAGGGGTGGCGAAGCTGTGGAAACAATTTTTTCGACGTCGTCAGCATTTCCAGAATCGACCTTGGCTGCTGTGACGTGAACTCCACGCTCTTCGAGAGTCTCGCAAAGTCTCTTACTTCTGTTGGTGACGCAACCTTTGCTTCCAGTGATGATAAGATGCTTTGCTCCGTGCTCGGCGAGCCAAAGAGCAAGCCACCATCCGATTCCTCCAAATCCTCCAGAAAGAAGATATGAACAATCTGGACGAATGACAACAGGAGAGAGGGAAGTTGGCATTGGGCCAACTGGAGAGATTTCAACTACAGTGAGTCCAGTGGTCTTTCCCGCTGCAATTTGCTTTAACAAGTTCTGGAGATCAGCGATGGGGTGGATTGTTTTGTTGATGGGCTTGATTTCTCCAGAAGCGAGCATCTTCAATAATGAGGAAATGATTTCTCTCATCTTTTCAGGCTGAGAAGAGTAAAGCATATCAGTTTGCAAGCAGTGATAAGATTGATTCTTCATCAACTTTCTCAGTCCAATGCGTGAGTCTGCGAAAGCGTCTTGCTTACCGATATCCACAAAACGACCTTCAGCAGAAAGAAGCTCCAATGATGCTTGCAACCCACTTCCTGTCAATGAGTTGACGATGACATCCACACCCTTTCCCTTGGTGTATTCCTTAATGTCATGAACAAATTGATGAGGATCTCTGCTCTTTGAGACACATTCAATTCCAAATTGTTGCTTGAGCATCTGACGTTTTTCCTCTGTGCCTGCGGTGGCAATCACCTTTGCTCCAACTCTCTGTGCCAATTGCACAACAGCGATTCCGACACCACCAGCAGCAGAATGAATCAACACAGTTTCACCCTTTTTAAGCTTGGCGACTTCATAAAGAGCCCAATATGCAGTTTGGAAGTGAACAGCAACTCCGAGAGCATCAAGTGGCTTGATCTCTGTTGGAAGAACAAACACACATTTTTGTGGAACAATAACATGAGTGGCCATGAGTGTTCCAACAGGGCTGGCAGCTAAAACATTGTCCCCAACCTTGATGGAAGTTACGTTTGCTCCAACTGAAATGACGCTTCCACAGATTTCTTCTCCGAGTTGTGTTCCTCCGACGAGATCGCTCATCATGCCCAATCCAGCAACAGAGTCTTTGAATTGGAGGCAGCAATGAGACGAGTGGATGATGACATCATCAGGTCCAGCCTGCTTTTTCAAGAAAGAGAGATCCAGAGCCCTCTGAGATATTCTCTCTCCATTCTTTTCGAGGGCGTATCCATCTCCCTTCACCTCAGGCAGATCAACAGGAACGGTTCTCACAACGTGCTGCTTTCCTTGCTTGAATGCAACATCGTACTCGCCAGAGCAAGGTGCCTTGAAATATTCAGAAACTTGCTTGACACAGGCTGCTGGATCTTCTCCCTCATGTGAAATATCGAGGGAAGTGACTTTTACTCTTCCAATGGTTTCATTTCTGACTGAACGGCAGAAACCAACATATGCAGCATTCTGTGGGGAGTCACCTTCAGCCATGGATGCCTTGGACAAAATGAATGCTTCAATCATCACTCCACGTTGAGATTCGAGGAGCTTCAAGAATTCGAGGAGAGTATCCAAAACTGGCTTAAATGCTCCTCTTGGATCGATGACTTTGACTTCTTTGCCTCCCTTTCCGTCTTCTGCAATGGCTTTTGGGAGTTCTTCAATTGTGACACGCTTTGCTCCGATTGACTCTACGAGAGCAGCGACGAAAGTCTTCGCTTCTTCAAGCTGGTCGACGATGTAGTAAACAGGAGAAGAAGATTGAACTTCAGCAATTGGAGAAGAAATGACTGAGAATTGTCCATTTGTGGATTCATGAATGTTCTTGAGTTCAGTTCCTGCAGAACCAGAGATTCTACTTGGCATAACTGCATGACCTCCTGGAAGGACGAACTTGAGGGAGATTGCAGCATGATCAGACTCAGAGCAGACCACGAGGTCAAACGATTGTGGCCTGATTTCGAGTTTAAGCATGTCCTGGGGGTCTTGCTTGTCAAACTTGGGGAGGCTTCTCAGTTTGAGCCAAGGTCCATAACGAGATGGGCGCTT